>JAEEGJ010007696.1_pt1 | contig 30543 bp, 21 predicted proteins | sample 8958761 | NCBI WGS metagenome assembly JAEEGJ01 (sample SAMN16246546, study PRJNA631951) | gut metagenome | biome: gut microbiome; feature: rumen; material: RS-attached | host: Bos | place: Iran: Karaj | collected 2018-10
GACTCATGGAGAGAATACTGATGCCGCTATTTGCGTAGTCGATGCATGCAGCAGATGCTTCCTTGAGTGCCTGTTCCGGCAGGACAGACGGTCCTGCGCTAAAGTTATAGACTTTGTTTGCCATTGTAGTGTTCCTTTTTAGGGGTTTATGCCCGTTAGGGCTAAAAATTACGGGGTAAAAATAGCAAAATACGGTCCGTTCGGCTATATCCGTAGTAATAAAAAGATTTTATTGATGATAATAGAATTGTCATGCCGTACTCTAGTCGCAAAAAAATATGATACGGATTATAAAATTCCTAGCTTAGAAGCTATGGACAAAACACATAAAAAATATTGAAACTGATGTAAATATTTTTTATTATTGCACTGCTATTTTTTTTTTAAAGGTTGAAAAATGAATAGAGAAAAAAGAGTTATGTCAATTCGTGGTCCGATAGCTGCTTTTTTTGTTTTTTTCACGATAATGTCGGTGTTCGTTCAGGCGGCGACGGTTGATTTAGAAACTTTAGAAGCTCACTATGAAGCTCAAGATGGCGACGAGCTGACAGGAACGTTGACGGGTAATTACAAGATATCCATTGTGGACGGTGCTTCGGTAACGCTCGATGGTGTGACCATCAACGGCAAAAATGATGAAATGTATTCATGGGCTGGCATTACTTGCGAGGGCGATTGCGAAATCGTGCTTGCCAAGAACTCCGTGAATACGGTGAAGGGGTTCTTTGAAAATTATCCTGGCATTTCTGTGCCGAGAAACGGTGTTCTCACAATTTCGGGATCCGGTTCACTAGATGCGAGTAGCAACGGATTTGGAGCTGGCATTGGCGGTGCTTATCAAACCAGTTGTGGGGACATTGTGATTAACGGTGGAGACGTCAAGGCCACAGGTTATGGTTCGGCTGCTGGTATTGGAGGCAGTTTGTATGGAACTGTCGGGAACATCACGATAACCGACGGCGTGACTCGGGTGATTGCGGTTAAAGGTGAATATGCTCCTAACAGCATTGGTGGCGGTCGTGAGGCTGACGGAGTAGGTGCGGTGACCATTGCCGGTGTGGTTGTTGACGGTGTCGCTGCAAGTCCATTTGAATTTTCTCCCGACAAAATTTTTGAAGTCGTCTTCGACAAAAACGGTGGAGAGGGAACGATGGATAAGCAGAAACTTGTCTATGGTTTGCGTGCTCCTCTTTCGTTAAATGCTTTTACACGAAAAGAGCATTCCTTTACGGGATGGAATACTGAATCGGACGGTAGCGGTTTTGCTTTTGCCGATGGAGATAGGGATTTGAGTTTGGATGCGGCGAGTGGTGCAGTAACGCTTTATGCGCAATGGATTGAGAACAAAGCCAATGTCGTCAATTTGCAAACTTTGTCTGAAAATACGAGCGTTCCGAATGGTGTTACATTGACGGGTACGCTTAGTGGCGAATACAAGATTTCTATTGAAGATGGAGCCAAGGTGATACTCAACGGAGTGAACATCAATGGCGTGAACAGCAGTGATTACAAATGGGCTGGAATCACTTGCGAAGGCGACTGCGAAATTGTTCTTGCAGAAAATTCTGTGAACAATGTGAAGGGTTTTTATGATGAATATCCCGGCATTTATGTGCCGATGGGCAAAACTCTTACGATTTCGGGTTCAGGTGCGCTTAACGCCAGCAGCAATGGATGGGGTGCGGGCATTGGCAGTGGTTATGAAGGAACCGCCGGGAACATTGTAATTAGTGGTGGTTCCGTCAGCGCTACAGGGTTTGATTACGCTGCTGGTATCGGCGGAGGGGGTAAGGGTACTGTCGGTGACATCATGATAACCGATGGCGTGACTAAAGTGGTTGCGGTTAAAGGAAAATACGCTCCGAACAGCATTGGCGAGGGGTATGATGGTGCTAAGTCGGGCACGATAACTATTGCGGAAATCGTAGTGGAAAATGTTCCTGTAAGTCCGTTTGAATACTCTCCCGACAATAAGGACAATTTCTATACCGTCGTTTACGACGCTAACAGCGGCGAAGGTTCAATGCCTGCTCAGAAATTCATTTATGATTTGTCTTCTTCTCTTTCGACAAATGTTTTTAAAAGAAAGGGGCATTTCTTTATTGGGTGGAATACCGAAAAAAATGGTAGCGGAAAATCCTATGAAGACGGTGTTACTGTAGTGAATTTGGCTGACCAAGTGAGCAAAACTGTTACTCTTTACGCTCAGTGGTGTGACGGAAATATCTCTAAACTCAATGGGGATTATGTTGCTGAAGATGGCGATGTGCTGACGGGAACGCTTACCAGTAATTACAAGATATCCATTGCTGATGGTGCAACGGTGACCCTCAATGGGGTGACTATCATAGGCTCGAATAAAGAAGAGTATAAATGGGCGGGCATCAGTTGCCGTGGCGACTGCAATATCGTCCTTGCTGAAAATTCGGTGAACACGGTGAAGGGGTTCCATGAGGATTATCCGGGTATCCATGTTCCTAAAGACAAAACCCTTGTCATTTCGGGTTCTGGTGAGCTTCATGTACGCAGTAGCGGAAAAGGAGCTGGCATTGGCGGTGGTTATAAAATCAATAGTGGAAACATCGTCATTAGCAGCGGAACAATTAAGGCTACTGGAGGCTCTTCAGGAGCTGGCATCGGTGGTGGTGAATATGGAACGGTTGGGAATATTACGATTAGCGGTGGAACCATCACGGCCGAAGGCGGTCCAGATGCATCCGGTATTGGCGGCGCCTATAGAACCAATGGTGGAGACATTGAAATTAGCGGTGGAACTATAATGGCTACAGGCGGTTTGTATGCAGCTGGCATCGGCAGTGGTACGGAGGGAGTTGTCGGAAACATCACGATAACTGCTGATGTGGCTAAGGTAACCGCGACAAAGGGTAAAGAGGTGGCTCCGAACAGTGTTGGTGGTGGGCATAACGCTTCGCAAATCGGAACAATCACTATCGGTGGCGACGTGAAGACTGATGGAGTCAAGGAGGCGACTTATGTCTATCCTCGAACGGATTACGTTGCCGTCCAGATTCGTGAATGCGATGGCCGCACGTGTGCCATCATCGACGCCGACTACGATGGCAACGAGGGACCTGTTAGCGTCCCGGAAGCGGTCAAGGTCGATTCTATTGTGTATAACCGCAACCTCACGCCGCTTACTCCAGCGACGACTGTGCTCCCGTTCACTTTGCCTGCCGGAACAACGTATAATGCAAAATTCTACAAGCTGGATGTTGTGAAAGATCAAAACTGCTCTTGGAAAGCATCCATGAGCAATATCGGCGATGAACTTCCGCAGGCGAACAAGCCGTACGCAGTCATTTTGAATAAAGGCGAAACGCTGCTGAAGTTCAATATGCCCAAGGGCGAAAAGGCGATTCTCCAGACAAAAGAGATTGACGATCAAACGGAAGAAAACGGAAAATGGATTTTCAGGGGCGTTTATTCGTTCAAAATTTGGCAATCGGGTGATGATGAATTGGATCTTGGACTTGCCTACGCCTTTGCCGGAAGCAACAAAGCCGGCGTACCCAAGGGTACGTTCGGTCGCGTGGGCGAAGGAACGTATGCAACGCCGATGCGAGCCTACCTTAGAAAAATTAACGAAAACGTACGCCTCACCAGCTGCCCGGCTGCAGTTAGTGCTAGGGGAGCTGCCTCGTACAGCGTCAGCTCCGGCCTACCCGAGATTATCGATGTCGAATTTGTCGATGAGAATAAAAAGACGACCGCCATTGGCCGCCTGAACACCGTCACGGGTGAAATCAGGATTGACAAGTGGTTCGACCTCAAGGGCCGATCTGTCGGCAACAAGGCGAACAAAGCTCGCGGCGCGTACTACGGGAAGATAATGAAGTAAGAAAAGACTCGACCCCGGTTCAGTTCATTTCTGAGGCCGGGGTTTTTATGTTTTTCCTCTCGCTGCAAAAAAATGCCCGCTTTCGCGGGCAGATAAGTCGCTGTAGATTTTAGCTAAGATCTACTTCTAACTTCTAGATTAGACTCCAAGCGCTTGAATTGCGGCCTTGTACTTCTTGAGACGGAACTTCGTCTTGAGTTCGCGGCGTTCTTGGCGATGGATGTACTTGTCGTCCATGAGCACGTTTAAAATGGCACTCTTGGCCTTGGCGGCTGTCGGATTGTCCTTGAGCGTTTCGACGAAGCGGACAAAGTCTTTTTCGCGAGCATCGTAAGTCGCATCTTCGGCGGGCACGCCCTTTTCCATGAGGTGGCAGCTATATTCGTCAATCCATGCTTGGTTTTTATGATAAGTCATCTTTTGGATGAGGTCAACCAAGTCTGCCGGAACGCCCATCTTGATCATGTCGTCCGGAGTTTTTTGAGTGGCAGACGTAATGGAATCCTGCAAAATAGCGAGCACCTGGACATCTTCTGATTCGCCTTTGTTTTTGAGGTAATCAGCGACATTCTGGAGAAAATCTATGTAGGGGCCGCCAGCCTTGTCTTGCTGGCCTTTATGTACGGAATCCGCAATCTTGTAAGCTTCTTGATAAGAGAGCATTATAAACCTTTCTTTTAAAAATATTAAGCATCGACGATGCCCATACCACAATATATATAAAGCTTGAGCTAAAAAGTGTTTGTTTTTTTAAATGAGGTGAAAAAAAAGCAATTTTTGTAAAAGTATCGTTTTTTACGTGTTTTCTTATTTAAAACGTTATGTTTACGTAAAAATCGCCAAAATTGGAATTTCACCTCGCAAAAGCGCGTTTTTATGCTTGGAAATTCTTTCCGAGTATCGCGGAGACGTTCTTGAGAATGCCTTCGGCCACGTCCGGCTTGTTCATCGAGTAAACGTGCACGTTCGTGATGCCGTTTGCATACAGGTCGATAATCTGGTCGCTTGCGTAGATGATGCCCGCCTGCTTCATGGCATCCGGATCGCTGCCGAACTTATCAACGAGCGACTTGAAACGCTGCGGCATGAACGAACCCGAAAGCTTGATGGCGCGTTCGACTTGGTTTGCGTTCGTGATGGGCATAATGCCGGGCAGTACCGGGCAGTTCACGCCTGCGTCGCGGAGCTTGTAAAGGAAGCTGAAGAAAAGATTGTTGTCAAATACCATCTGCGTCGTGAGGAAGTCCGCTCCTGCTTCAACTTTTTCCTTGAGGTGCTTGATATCTTCGGCCTGGTTAGGGCTTTCCGGGTGCTTTTCGGGGTAGCAGGCGGCGCCAATGCAAAAGTCGGGGTCTGCTGCCTTGATTTCGCGGATGAGCTCAACCGCATGGTGGTAGTCGCAGTCGCCGCGGCCATTCGCGATAAGTTCCGGTGTGAGGTCGCCGCGGAGAGCCATGATGTTTTTGATGCCGGCATTCTTCATGTCTTCGATGCGTTGGTGGATTGTTTCCTTGGTGCTCGAAATGCAAGTCAAGTGCGCAAGCATCGGGATGTTGAAGTTGTACTTGAGGTTCTTTGCGATTTCAAGCGTGTATTGGCTCACGCCGCCACCTGCGCCGTACGTGACGCTCATGAATGCCGGGTTAAGCTTTGCAATCGCTTCGGTAGCGGCTTTTACGTTTTCAAAACTCGTTTCTTTCTTCGGCGGGAACACTTCAAACGAAAGACTCATCTTGTCTTGCTTGAGGATGTCGATAATCTTCATAAAATTCTCCGTGCGGCTAAAGGCATTATGTTTCGGTAGCGATTGGGCTTGCCGTAGTTTGCCGGGTGTCGCGCTTTATGTTTATGCAAATATTTAAATTCATGCATAAATGTAAATAAAATTCCCGCTAATGGCAATAGGGATTAAGTAATTTTTTAGAGAGATTGGGGATGGATTGCTCGTAATTTGACGAAAAATCAAATTATTTGTTATATTTGAGCCACCTTATACGAGGTCATGCCGTCGTAGCTCAGTTGGATAGAGCAGTTGCCTTCTAAGCAACGGGTCGTGGGTTCGACTCCCGCCGACGGTACGAAAAAAGCCCCCTTGTGGGGCTTTTTTCGTACCGATTGGTGTCATAGGAGAAGCCATGTTCGACCTCTGCGTAAGGCGAGCGATGCGCAGGCTAGCTTGCTTGCCTGCATATCCGAGCCGAAGCTGAGGCTACAAAGCACGAAGTGCTTTGTGAATCCCGCCGACAACAGCAAGCGACAGAGTCTGCACACAGAAGCGATACAGCAAAACTCAATGTGGGGCTTTTTTCGTACCGATTGGTGTCATAGGAGAATCCAAGTTCGACCTCTGCGTAAGGCGAGCGCAGCGGCCGAGCTTGCTCGGACATTGCCGAGCCGCAGCAGAGGCTACAAAGCACGGAGTGCTTTGTGACTACGGCATAAGGCGAATGTTGCGAGGCTGCTTGCAGACTCATAACTGAGCCGCAGCCGGAGCAACTTCGCTTGCGAAGTTGAATCCCGCCGACGTTCTATAAAAAGCCGGCCCCGGCACAGAGGCCGGGGTGACATGAAAAGAGGAGTAATTCCTTACTATTTCTTCAAGATGTTGTTCAGTGTTGCGCGGAGGTGGTTCATGTTCGCTTCGTTGAGCGTCTCGTAACGGTAGAACGTGCCGTCCTTCTGCACTAGATAAACGACAGGAATGTAACCCGTGCCGTATGCCGGCCCGAACTTGCTGTCGGTGTCCTGGAATACTGGAATGACCGCATGGTACTGGTCGATGAACAAGCGGATGTCGTTCTTCTTGATGCCGCCGTTCAAACCAATAGCGATGCCCGTGAGTCCCTTGGATTCATACTCCTTGATGAGGTTCTGGATTTCAGGGAAGTGCTTTTGGCAGTGCGGGCACTTGGGGCTGAAATAATAAATGAGCAACGGACGGTTGCTGAATTGGCTAAAAATAATGCCTGGATCGCTGATGCCCGAAAGATGCTTGGAAAAGTCCATGACCATGGGTTGATTAGTTGCTGGATCCACCATCAATTTGATATCGGCGACCTGCGGTTCCGGTGCAAACTGTGCAAAACACATCGCTGCAGCAAGAACAATCAAACTGAAAATGCGATTAACCATACACAAACTCCTAATTCAATAAACAAATAACCCAAATTAAACAGTTGTAAAATACCAAAAAATACGGGGACGGATTGTGATATTTTTCAAAAAATGGGAAAATAATTGTAAAAAAACGCATTTTTGCATGTTATTTTTTTCCCTTGAGGAGTATTTTGAAATTTTGGGGCGAAAATAGCGGGTTTTCCATGAATTCCTGCTCTAGAATGCTCATGATCTCTTCGGAGTATTCGGTTTGCTTGCTGAGCAATTTGACAGCTGCGATTTTGGAATTGGGCGTACTGCCGGTGGCACTTGCAAAAGTGTCACCGAATTTTTCAAGCATGATCCAGAAGAAAATTGCGAATTCGACCTTGGTGAGGCTGTTGCCGTCGAAGAGGCTTTTGGCGTAGTAGCGGTACAGCAAGTAGGCGATGATTTTTGCGCCGTCGTTTTCTGAGAAGAGTCCGACGCCCTGACCGGTTGAGCTTGCGTCGTGTGTGCAAGATGCATGATCGATCTGCGAAAGTTCCTTGTAGGCTGAATCCCAAGCGGGACCGAAACTTTCTCCTTTGCCTAGAATTTTAATCCACGATCGGAGAATGATGTTCAAAATGTTGTCGGTGGAATTGCTGTTCTTGTGGAGCTGCGTAATGACATTCGTCTTTTCGATAAGCGTTTCGTCCGGTTCGTCGATTTCGATTCCGCTTGTTTCCACGGCGAAGTCTAGCATTTCGATAAGGCGTTCGTTGAGCGGTCGGCTTCGGTCGGCGATGATCTTGAATAGCTGGTCGCGTTCCTCAAAAATGATGTCGCGGGCTTCGCGTGCATCGTCGGGGATGTTGTCGGGGGTGTCTTCTATTTCACGTTCGATGAATGCGATAGGTGATTGGGTTGTTTCGTGGGCGGTGAGCAAAAGACGCACGGCTTCTTCGCAACACAGTCCGATTCCTTTTTCCATGATGTCGCCATAGACTTCGACAAATCGCGGATGCTCACGGCAGATGTCGCACAAACTAGATTCCCCAAGGTGGCAAATCATGTCGCAGAGTCCGTCTTGCCTTAAGAACGGGCAGCGGTCGCCTTCAAGCAATTTGAAATGCCCGTCTTCGATGTCTTGGCGGAGTCTATCGCCGAATTCTCCTTCGACGGTGGCGTACCTCTTTAAGCTAGTTTTGTCAATGTCAATTTCCCAACCGACGCAACAGGTGTCGGTGCATTTGTTTGCAATGCAGTGGAACGAGTCGTAAAAGTCGGGAATGCGAAGAAGCATGGCTTTAGTGGGCGGCTGGTTGTTGGCTGCAACCTCTCATCTAAATTAGTACGCTCCGTCCCCTTTAAAGACTACTTTGAACGTCTTGAGGATGAGCTTGAAGTCTTCGGCTATTTTTCCATCGCGGCGGATATAGTCGTTGTCAAGGCGCATCTGCCCTTCGAAGGGGATGTTGCTGCGTCCGCTGACTTGCCAAATGCAGGTGAGTCCCGGTGTCACGGAAAGGCGCATGCGGTGCCATGGTTCGTATTCCGCAACTTCTTCCGGAATCGGTGGACGCGGACCGACGATAGACATGTCTCCCTTGAGGATGTTGATGAGTTGCGGTAGTTCATCGAGGCTGAACTTGCGAAGAATGTGACCGAACGGGTAAATTCTAGGGTCATTCCTCATCTTGAATGTCTTTCCGCCAGTTTCGTTTAATGCCATAAGTTCTTTTTTGCGTTCTTCGGCATCGACGTACATACTGCGGAATTTATACATAGTAAACAGCGCGCCGTTTTTGCCAACGCGTGTCTGCTTGAAAATGACAGGTCCCTTCGGGTCGCTGATTTTTACAGCGAGAGCGCAGAATAGAAGCAGCGGGGAAAGCGTGATAAGCGCAATGGAGGTACACGTTATATCGACTGTTCGCTTGATAATATGCCTAAAACGGATTTTGTGTGGATGCACCCAGATATCAGAAAGGTTCAGTCTGTTGAGTGTGAAGAAACTTCCGTTTGTGCTGTTGAAGTCCTTCATCTTGTCATCTAATTCGATGTTGTCTTTTTCTTGGTAGCCGGTATAAAGGTAGGCTTGAAAAATAGGAGCTTTCGGTTTGTGACGGAGAGCTTGGATTAAGCCGGCATCATTCAGCTTGTGGAGAATTTCCTTGCGGATGCTTATGAGCGTATCCAAGTCCGAATTCAAGAGAATGATGCCGATACCGCTATTGTCGGAGAGGTAACCCAATACGTCAATAAAACGCAAGTGCGAAAACATGGTAAGGACGCTTATCTTCCATGTGTTTTCGACAATCTTGGACGGACGGCCCCAGCCGAGCACGTCGAACTGGTGCGAATAAATCTTGATAAACAGGAACGGCTTGCGGGTTCTATTTGCACGCAAAAACTCCTCGTTCAGCCTCGCCTTGAAAAGTCGGGTGGGATAAACGATATTCTTTAGCTTTTGTTCGTTAAGAATTGAACCGATTGCTGGATTGATGTTTTCCTGTTCCATGCGAAATAATATAGTAAATAGTTGGCTGTGGTTTGACGGAGTCCGTAAATAGGAATTTAAAGAAAAACATGTTTTGTGGAATTTTTTGAGGGTGCTTTGGTTTGTAATTGAAACGTTTTGTATCTTAATTTTAAAGAATTTTTCAAGAAAAAGTAACAAAGGATTTTTATGAGATTCGCATTTTGGAGTTCTTTGGCAATGTTTCTTTTTGCAGCCATATCGGCAAATGCCACCCTAACCCAATCGGATGGTTGTTACCTGATTGGCAGTGCTGATGACCTGTATCAGTTTAAACAGATATACGACTCCTATGATGAGGATTCTCTGGCAATGCGTTTGGACTGCGTTAAGCTGACTCAAGATATTGTAGTCAACGAGAATGTGTTGAAGGAGGACGGTTCACCCAACGCAGGGCCGTTTAAGGAGTGGGAATCTATAAGGAATTTTAGCGGGACCTTTGATGGGCAGAATCATACGATATCGGGCTTGTACCAGAAAAGCTTCGATCACCTAGGCTTGTTCTTTTATTTGAGAGGGACTGTAAAAAATCTAGGAATCGTAGATTCGTACTTTTATGTTCCGGATAGCACTTATAATAGCAGAATTGGCGCTATTGCCGCACAAGTCTATGATACTGTGACAATTGAAAATAGCTATAGTGCTGCTACGATAGAAGTCCTTTCGGGAGGGAACGGTGTTGCTGGCTTGGTCGGTCTTGTTGGTGGTTCGGCTATGCTTACGATAAAGGATTGCCATAACGAAGGTGTAATTGTTTCTACCTACGAAAGAAGTTCATCGACGGGTGGCCTTGTGGGCTATGTTGCACTTTCATCAACGGTTATTTTGTTCAATTCTTATAATACGGGATCCGTTAGTGGATATGGTGATGTAGGCGGGTTGATGGGTCGCGTTGAAAGCTCTTCAAGGTTGGATGATTGCAGTGCCAAGTTTATTATCGAAAAATGTTACAATTCGGGGGCCGTCTATGGTTTGACAACTAATGTTGGCGGCTTGGTTGGAGCGGGGCAGGGAACTATAAAGGAAAGCTATAATGTCGGTTATGTTAAAGCAGCGTCCGCTGTCGGAGGCTTGGTTGGTTCGGCTAATATAGATCTTATAGGAACTATAAATAATAGTGATACGTTGCGTATCGAAAACTCCTATAATAGGGGAACTGTCGAAACCTTCCTGCCTGAAGGAGAGTTTGATTATCCTATTGGGGGCTTTGTGGGAAGTGTCGAAAGAGTGCTCCCTTTTATTGTGAATTCTTACAATGCCGCAGATATTATCCAAAATGGCAAAGTGAAAAACGGGTTGATAGGGAAGATAGAGTATAGTGAACTTGTAATTGAAAAAACTGTAAATAGGAAAGTCTCCGACGGAACGCCCTGCGATGGCGTGACTGATGTAGAGGACTCTTTGTTTTTCAATGGTGTCGTGGCAACATATTTGCACCAGAACAATGAAGTCTGGGGCCAGAAATCCATCGGTGAAGGAATGTACCCCGACTTGAGCGGAAAGGTGAACGCTTCTGTTAGTGTGTATCCAATCACATGGCATACTTTTGAGGGGGATACGAATGATTATCCTTCAACCTATACGTTGGGAATGGGATTGAAGCTTCCTGAAAATTTCGAGCGAAAAGGATATATCTTTGAAGGTTGGTACGCGGTTGCAAATCCTACGGACAAGGATGTAAAACTGGATAAAATTGGTACGACCGAGACCGGAGCCAAAACTCTATATGCCCGTTGGACAAGATTGTTGGATTTCGATGGACGTTGTTATCTGATTTCTGATGCTCAAGAATTGTACAATTTTGCATCCATAGTCAATGGAACTTATGGAGGCGAGCCTGAAAACGGAGCCTGTGGAAAGTTGACTCAGGATATCGTGGTGAACGAGCATGTGCTGACCACGGACGGAAAATTGAATGAGCAAGGAACGTTCAGAAAATGGACTCCGATGATGAAATTCGAGGGTGTATTCGATGGCGATGGACACACGATTTACGGGCTTTATTACGATGATACAGAAGATGAAGATGGTGTAGGATTTATTGGCGAAATCTATTTCGGTGAATGGGGTGTAAAGAAGGTCGAAATAAAGAACTTGGGACTTGAAGATTTTTATTTCAGAGGAGGCTATAGAGTTGGAGCCTTTGCTGGGTATGCCTATGCTAGTACGGAAGAAAGTTCCTTGACCATAACGAACTCGCATTCGAATGGTGTGGTTGAAGGTCAGGAAAATGTCGGTGGCTTTGTCGGTCAAATAGAGGTGATAACAGAGATAACGGGTAGTTACAACAGGAGTTTCGTTAATGCAGATGTTGCTGCTGGGGGCATTATCGGTTCTGTAAACTTGGAAACGAAAATATTGGATTGCTATAACATGGGTTCTGTCAATGCTTTCAAGGAAAAGTCTGGCGGTTTCGTTGGAGAGATTAATGAAACTTCAGTAGATATCATAGACTCCTATAATTCGGGATCTGTTTCGGGATTTAGCAATGTGGGCGGCCTTGTCGGGTATATTTATCATTACCAGACGCTCACTATTTTGCGTAGTTTCAATGATGGCGAGGTTCATGGAATAATGGATGTGGGCGGCCTTGTCGGAACCGGTTATGGATATCCTGTTCTCGTCTTCATTAACAGTTACAATAAAGGTCGTGTAACAGGCTCTAAAAATGTGGCGGGGATACTAGGATGGATGAAAACGGTTGACGGAAGCGTTGATGTGTTCAACAGCTACAATGCGGGCGAAATTGTTTCTGTTGCAGATTTTGGTGATGAGGTTGGTGCTGTTGCTTCGCTCGTCGGTTTTGGTGAAGGTGGCTCCTATTCGTTTGACAATGCTTTCTATTTAAATCAGGGTAATCTGCAAGCGTTTATCTTGGATTCTATGGCTGAGGGGATTTTTGTCCCCAATGTTAGAGATAGCGGTTTTGTTGCTGTCACCGAAGAAAAGCTGATGGGCGGCTCTGTAGCGGATTCGCTGCGTGGCTGGTATGAAAAGGATGGCGAGAAACCGAAAGAAAATGGCCAAGATGGCTTTGCGTGGGCTGAGGATCCTGCTGGAACGAAAATTCTCCCGCACTTGAATTGGGACAACGTAAAACATCGCGTGGTGCTTGTTGTGGGAGAGGATGCTTCGATTGCGAAAGACCATGAAGTGACTTATTACGAAGAAGGCGTGCCGGTGAATCTGCCGGATTCGCAGTATGTTTCTCGCGAAGGCTACATTTTTGCAGGGTGGTATGGCAGTAGTTCTTATTCTGGTTCTCCAGAAACATCGGTGGATGTAAGCGGAACGGACATGAAGGTGTTCTATGCCAAGTGGGAACTTGACAGTACGCTGATTTCGAGTTCTTCGGAAGTTGCATCCAGTTCTAGTGCAGAATCGAGTTCCTCCGAAGTTGTGTCTAGTTCTTCTGCGAAATCTTCTAGTTCCGCGAAATCGTCTTCGAGCGTGGCTAGCAGCTCTTCTGTTGCGAAGTCCAGTTCAAGTGCAGTGAAGTCGTCAAGTTCAAATGTGAAGTCGTCCAGTTCGAGCGCTCCGAAGCAGTCCAGTTCGAGTAAAAAGTCTGGTAAATCTTCGAGCAGTTCCAAGACGAACAGCATTGAAATGGTTGCTGTGCCGCCGCAGTTTAATGTGACTGTTCAGGGCAATATGTTGCAGGTGACGGGTGCTCGCGTCGGTGCAACGTACGCATTGTTCGACATGCAGGGCAATATGGTGCTTCGCGGAACGGCCAACAGTGCAAGCTTTAACGTGAACGTGCCCACGTCAGGTAGCTACGTGTTACGGATTGGCGATGGAAACCGCAAAGTGAGCGTTTTCAAGTAACACGAGCCTTTTCACCATAAAACCTCGTTCCTAACCACTAACCACTAACCACTAACCACTAATTACCAACCACTAATTACTATATTTACCCCGTAAAATTTAAAATGGAGACGCTATATGTTGCGTATTGGTTTAATTGGCACGGGTACCGTTGGTGGTGGTGTCATTCAGATTCTTGAACAGAAGATTGCCGAATACAAGGAAAAATTGGGAGTCGAACTGGAACTCTCCTGCATCTGCGCCAAGTCCGAAGAAGAAGTTGCTCCGTACAAGGCTAAGGGCTACAAGGTTTCGACTAATGCCGACGAAATGATTGCCGGTAGCGATATTGACGTACTCGTGGAACTCGCCGGTGGCTACAACATGCCGCGCAAGTGGATTCTTGCGGCTCTCGAAAGTGGCAAGCATGTGGTGACGGCCAACAAGGCTCTCCTTGCCAAGTATGGTCATGAAATTTTCCCGCTCGCAGCCAAGAAGGGCTTGCATGTGCTGTTCGAAGCCGCTGTCGGCGGTGGCATTCCTATCATCCGCAGTTTGCAGGAAGGCTTGCTCGGCTCGACGGTCGAACATTTGAGCTGCATCATCAACGGAACTTGCAACTACATCCTCAGCCGCATGGCCGAAGAAGGCCTCGATTTCGATGTCGTCTTGAAGGATGCCCAAAAGCTCGGTTTTGCCGAAGCGGACCCGACTTTCGACATCGAAGGTATCGACTCCGCCCACAAGACGGCCCTCCTTGCAAGCCTCTGCAGCGGCCACCGCGTCGATTTCGAAAAAATTTATGTTTCCGGTATCTCCAAGATTACCGCTCAGGACATCGCTATTGCCAAGGAACTCGGCTGCTGCGTGAAGTTGCTTGGCATTTATCGCCGTGAAGGCGATCGCGTGGATGCTCGTGTCCATCCGTGCTTTGTGCCGCTCACTCATCAGCTTGCTAGCGTAAACCGCGTGCTGAACGCCGTGTATCTCCAGTGCGACAACCTCGGCGAAACGCTCCAGACTGGTGCAGGCGCTGGCCGCCTCCCGACGGCATCCGCTGTTGTGGCCGACCTCGTGTCTCTTGCCCGTGCAACTGACATGGGTGATCGCAAGGCGCTCCCGATGGGCTGGTTCAACGTCGAAAACTCTGCAACGCTCGTTCCGATTTCTGAAACTAGCGCACGCTACTACCTCCGCTTCACGTCCCGTGACGCTTGCGGCGTGCTCGCGAAGATTACGAAAATCCTTGCAGACAACAACATCTCTATCGAAACGATTATCCAGAAGGACGTGAACGATCCGGGCAAGGTCTCCATCGTCGTCATTACGGAAAAGACTCTCGATAGCAAGCTTACCAAGGCTGTGGATGCTGTGAACGCTCTCTCCGAAATTGTCGAGAAGAGCCAGGTTATCCGCTTCCTCGCTTAATTTTGTTTGATTAAGGTTGTCTATGATTCGAGCTGCTACTTTGGAACGAATACTCTTAATCCTCTCGGATTTTGTAGCTTTGTCGATTTGCTTCGCCTTGGCTTTCTGGGTTCAGTTCCATAGTGGCTGGATTCCAGACAAGTTTGACCCGAACAAGACGTTCGAAAGCTACTGGCAGTATGGGCTTGTCTTGAATGTCGGTTGGCTTTCGCTGTTCGCTTTTGCCGGACTGTACCGTTCGTGGCTGCTGCAATCGAGAACGCACCAGGTTTTACGCGTCCTACGGGCGGTTGTAATAGGCGTGGTTCTTGTAATCCTTTGCCTTTTCGGTGCCGAGTTCATGGGAAAGGTTTTCACGAACCAGCCGCTTAGTGAAGGCTATCTCTACGGCTCCAGGTTCCCGTGGATATTTATTTACGGCGGGCTTGCCATTTTGTCGGTGGCGGCGTTCCGCATGGTCATTTATGTCTTTTTGCGGGCTTTGCTCCGCATGGGGTATGGTGCGAACAACATCCTCGTTCTCGGGGCGACTGAAGCCGGGCGGAAGATTGCTGAAGACCTTGCGAAGACTCCAGCTCGTGGCCAGCGTGTCGTGGGCTTTGTCGATGAACGTTTCCAAGTTTTGCCGAAAACTTTTGCAGATGTTCCTATTCTTGGCAAATATTCCGACTTGCCGGAACTTGTCAGAAAGTATAAAGTCAGTGGAATCATCATTGCACACGAAAGTTCCTCGCCGCAAGAGATTATGCGCGTGCTAGTCTGGATTTGCGAACTCCCGCTGCATATTTACATTGTGCCTGAGCTTTACAACGTTGTGAATGGACGGTTCAAGGCGAACCTCGTCTATGGCTTTGAGTTGCAAGAACTTTTTGCATTCACGATGCCGCCTTGGCAAGTGCAGGTCAAGCGCTTTATCGATATTGTTTTTGGACTTTTCCTTGGGCTGATTTCGCTCCCGATTTGCTTGCTTGCGGCTATCGCGATTAAGCTTGAAGATCATGGCCCGGTATTCTATTCGCAGGAACGCATTGGTTTGTACGGCAAGCCATTTACGGTTTTCAAGTTCCGTACGATGCGTACCGATGCCGAAAAGTTCGGTGCCCAGTGGGCGACAAAAGATGACCCGCGTATCACGAAGGTGGGCAAGTTCCTCCGCAAGACCCGCATTGACGAACTTCCGCAGATTCTTTGTGTTTTGAAAGGCGACATGAGCATGGTGGGCCCACGTCCAGAACGTGCCGTGTTTATCGGAAAGCTCCGCGAACAGATTCCGTTCTACATCAGCCGCCTCAAGATGAAACCGGGCCTCACGGGCTGGGCTCAGGTTTGCCACCATTACGATACGAGCATCGAGGACGTGCAAATCAAGCTTCAGTACGATATGTATTACTACGAGAACATGAGCTTGCTTTTGGACTTCCAGATTCTGGTTAGGACGGTCTATGTAGTCCTGACCGGAAAAGGTGCGCAATAGGAATGTGAGGTGTGAGATGTGGAATGACTAATGAAAATCCCACATTACACACTACACATTACACATTTTAATTTCAACAACAGGTGCCTAGATTATGTATGGAGATTGTACAACACCGGTATTTCCTAAAGACGACGCATTGACCATGATCCGCCTTGCTTTGGCGGAAGACGTTCGCACGGGCGACGTGACGAGCGAATGGACCATTCCTGCGGACCAGAAACAGCATGCCCGTCTCATCGCAAAAGAAGATGGCGTTCTCGCCGGCCTTCCGATTATCGAGCTCGTGTTCCAAGAACTCAAGGCGAATGCCAAGGTGACACTCCACAAGAAGGATGGCGACGTGGTGAAGAAGGGCGACCTGATTGCTGAACTCGATGGCACGACGCACGAACTTTTGACGGGCGAACGCACGCTCTTGAACTTCATCCAGCAACTCTCCGGCGTGGCAACTGTGGCCCACACGTTTCAAGAAGCTTTGAAGGGTGGCAAGACGAAGGTGCTCGATACCCGCAAGACGATTCCCGGATTCCGCACTTTGCAGAAGTACGCTGTCCGCGTCGGTGGCGGTTCCAATCATCGCATGGGTCTTTTTGACATGGTGCTCGTGAAGGATAACCACATTGCAGCTGCCGGTGGCGTACTCGAAGCGCTTGAAGTCGTCAAGAAGAACAACAAGCAGGGCTTGATGGTCGAAATGGAAGTCGAAAACTTCGACCAGCTCCGTGCTCTCCTCAACAAGGGTGTCGATGTCATCATGCTCGACAACATGAGCAACGAGATGATGGCCGAAGCCTTGAAGATTATCAAGGAAAGCGGCGACAAGGTGCTTGTGGAAGGTTCCGGTAATATGACGCTCGAACGCGCAAAGCAGATTGCAACGCTCGGTCTCGATTTCATCTCCGTCGGTGCGCTCACGCACAGCGTCAAGGCCCTCGATATCTCGATGCGGATTTAACGCGATACAAATGATGCTATGAGTTCGCTTCACTTTGCAAGTGGAGCGATTTTTTTTAGATAACACCATAGCAACACTGGATATAGCTCCTTCGAAACAAACTCCAACCACCGAAATCTCCCTAAAAAAGTTATATTCCTCTAAGGAGACTGAGGGAGGTGGGTGTGAAAATTTTTCGAACAATGTTGATGTCGTTTGCTTTGGCTGTGCCGTGCTTGGCTGTTCCTGCAAGCAACGAAACTTTTTTCTTAAAGCAGCCGGACGGGAGTTCCATCGAAGTGCGTCAGGTGGGTGACGAGAATTTCCATGTACTCGAAACTGCGGACGGCTATATTTTGCAAAAAGATGCGCTCGGGTATTACGCCTATGCCAACGCAAAAGGCGAATCGTCGAGAATCTACGCCCGCGACGCACAAGATCGTAGCGAATCGGACGTAGAATTTTTAGCCGCACTCGATCCGGATGCGATATATGAACGTTTGTACGAATCGGCGCCTAAAGACGACGTCATTTTCGAATATGGCGTACCCGCTTTTGCCAAGCCCAAAATAAAGCGGATTCCAGCACCTGATTACAAACTTACAATGAGTAAACTCCGCGGATTCGTGTTGCTAGTGCAGTTTCCGGATATCAAATTCAAAATCACGGATCCCAAAAAACTATACACTGATTTCATGAACAAGGAAGGTTTTAACGAGAATTACAATACAGGCAGCGTAAAGGATTATTTTATAAAGAATTCCATGGGAAAATTTGTCCCGACATTTGACATTTATGGTCCCGTGACCGTTTCCGGAGAGCGGAGTTCTTATGGAAACTATTCGTTGAGGAGTAAAGGCGCTAGGCTCGCCTTAACGGAAGCTTTGGACTCGCTTGTCAGGCAAGGTGGAATTGATTTGTCGCCGTATGATATAGACAACGACGGTTACATTGATTTTCTTTTTATGATTTACGCCGGAGTCGGGGCGGCAGATTCGCCGGTTTCCGAATCCATTTGGCCCCATGCCGGATCTCTTGGTGATTTAGGATACTCAAAAGATGGGATGAAGTTAAGCGACGACGTTTATGCAAATCGCTATGCCTGTGCAAACGAAATTAATGGACGGGCTTATACAAATGACAGTAACACCTCTATTTATAACGGTATCGGGACAGCAATACACGAATTGAGTCATGTTCTTGGATTACATGATTTGTATGATACAAAACGCAAACATAAACGAAAAACGCCCTCTTACTGGGATGTTATGGATAATGGCTCGTATTATTGCCCTACGCCAGCGCTTAATACACGATTACTGGGGTGTGCACCACCGCTCTATTCTGCATTCGAAAGAATGTCGCTCGGATGGCTTACCCCGACAGAATTCAACGTGACGGGTCCTGTGAAATTGGACAAGCTCGACGATAACGTTGCCTACAGTGTTACTAACCCCAAAAATCCCAATGAATTGTTCATGATGGAATACCGTACAAAAAAAGAATGGGATAGAGGGGTACCGTCTTCTGGAATGCTGATATGGCATATCGATTACGTAGATTCTATTTGGAAAAGTAACAGTATCAATATCGACAGCACCCACATGCATGTCGATATTGTCGAAGCTATCCCCGAAAAAGGATCTTACGGCACGACAGAAGACCCGTTTCCCGGAACCGGCAACGTCGCCGGTTTCAGCAATTTTGTCTTTTGGACCGACGACAGCATGAAAATCGCACTTTCCGACATTACGGAATCTTCGGACAAGGAATATGTCTCTTTCAATGTGGATATGACCGTCAAATCGTCTTCGTCCTCGGAAATCATCGAATCCAGTTCCAGCGAACATCCCGTTTTCGCGATGCGTCCTTCGCGGTCGCCAAACGTCCATGTTCAAACGCATAATGGCGATATTTTCATTTACGCGCCACAACATGGGCAAAAAAACGTTCAAATTTTCTCGCCCATCGGAACGCTGTTATTAGAAACGACAATGGACGGTCACGAGCTGAAGATTGAGAATATGCACCAGATGCAAGGCGCAAATGTCATCCTGTCCGTAACACAAGGCCGCAAACAACTCTTCACGGGGCTTATCTCTTTGAAAAATTTTTAGTTTTCGTTTCATAGGAGATGCTTATGGAACAGCAAACTGCAGAAGTCGTTTCGTTATTTCACGGCACGTTTTGGGCGTTGGTGCCCTCTGTCGTCGCCATTGTTCTAGCCCTTATTACCAAGGAAGCCTATTCGTCCCTTTTTGTCGGAATCGTGATAGGCGGACTTTTTATTAGCCAAGGGAGTTTCCCGCAGTTTCTAGATGCTGTTTTCAAGAATGGAATGGTCAAGCAGGTGTCCGATCCGTGGAATGTGGGGATACTCTTTTTCCTGGTGATGCTCGGGGCGATGGTTGCGTTGATGAACAAGTCGGGTGCGGCAGCCGCTTTTGGTAATTGGGCAAAACTGCATATAAAGTCTAAAGTCGGTGCGCAGGTTGCGACTATTATTCTTGGAATCCTGATTTTTGTCGATGACTACTTCAACTGCCTTACGGTGGGCAGCGTCATGCGCCCTGTCACGGACAAATTCAAGGTTAGCCATGAAAAATTGGCATACCTGATAGATGCAACGGCGGCCCCGATTTGCATTATTGCGCCGGTCAGTTCGTGGGCAGCGGCGGTGACCGGCTTTGTCGAAGGCGAAGACGGTTTGGGACTGTTCGTCAAGTCCATTCCGTACAACTTCTATGCGTTGTTGACGATTGTCGCCCTGTTTGCCTTGGTCCTCCTTAAAGTCGATTTTGGTCCCATGAAAAAATACGAATCTGCAGCCGAGATGATCGATGCAAAAATGGAAGAATTGAATGTGGAACAGGCACGCGGGACCATGCTCGATTTGGTATTCCCGATCGTGATGCTAATTTTCTTCTGCGTGATCGGGCTAGTTTATACGGGCGGATTTTTCTCGAGCGGCGATGCGCACAAGGGCTTTGTCGCAGCCTTTGGCGGGAGCGATGCGTCCGTCGGGCTTGTGTATGGTAGTTTTACAGCCTTTATCGTGACGGTGATTTGGTATCTCGGGCGCCGAGTCCTGAAAATCGGGAAATGCCTCGAATGCTTGCCCGAAGGTTTCAAGGCGATGGTTCCCGCAATTATCATTCTGGTGCTCGCCTGGAGCTTGAAGGGCGTCACCGATACGCTTGGAGCAAAAGACTTTGTTGCAGGCATCGTGTCGGGAAAGGCAACCGCTCTCATGAACTTTATGCCAGCAATCATCTTCTTGGTCGGAATCGGTCTTGCGTTTTCGACGGGAACATCCTGGGGCACGTTTGGCATCTTGATTCCGATTGTTGTCGCGGCATTCTCCAGCGTCGATCCTGAGTTAATGATCATCTCGATTTCGGCTTGCATGGCGGGGGCCGTCTGTGGCGACCACATTTCTCCGATTTCAGATACGACAATTATGGCAAGTGCCGGTGCACAGTGTAACCACGTTAATCACGTAAACACGCAGTTGCCATACGCGCTGTCGGTCGCTTCTATCAGCTTTATCTGTTATGTCGTGGCTGGTTTTACGCGAAGCGCCCTGCTTTCGTTCGCCTTGGGAGTCGCTTTTGTTGTAGGAGCGCTCTTTATCGTCAGGAAAAAATTCTCCTAACAACGTTTTATCGCTTGATTTGTGCGGTCACGATGGCTACCATCATGATTGCGCAACCGATTAATTCACGAGCTGAAAGTTGTTCTCCCAGAACAGCCCATCCGGCAAATACCGCAAACACAGATTCAAGGCTCATAGTCAACGATGCGATAGTGGGCTTTACTTTATCTTGGGCGACGATTTGGAGTGTGTAGGCGATTCCGCTGGAACAAAGAGCTGCAAACAGGAGCCCTGCAACGGCGCGAGGGTTTGCGAATGCCGTGATGACGGTGCTAAAATTCAATGTTGGAAATTTCAGGTCAAAAACAATCATCAGGGGAGCCGTCAAGACACCGATGGTCAAAAATTGAATGCTCGAAACGCGAATCGGATCGATGTGGTTCACGAACTTGTCTATCACCAAAATGTGGATTGAAAATGCGAGTGCGCACAACAGTGAAACTCCGTCCGAAAGTTCGAACGAAAAGCCGTCTTTGATGCAGAGCAGGTAAAGCCCTACGGTGGTAATGGCAACGCAAATCCATGTCTTGACAGAAACGAGCTTGCCCAAGAACAAGCTAACTACAGGCACGAGTACGATGTAGCAGGCCGTCAGGAATCCGGACTTGCCGGCAGAAGTACCAAGGTACATTCCCAGTTGTTGCAAGTTCATGGCCGTGCACAAAGCAAGCCCACAAAAAAATCCCGCTTTCCAATGGAGAATCATTTCGTTACGGTTGCGAGGTCTGCGAGAGCTCTTTCCCAAGGCATCGAGAATTTTGAAAACAAGAGCGAGGAATCCTGCGGCAATAAAGCACCGGATGCACGAGAAAGCGAATGGTCCAAATGCGTTCCCTTCGATTTGGGCGACAAAACCCGATCCCCAAATGAACGCCGTCAACACGAGCAAAAGACTATAGCCAACACTTGCCATGCGTGCATATATAGCATTTTGCGCTAGAGTTCCAAGGCTGAAATTTTTGAGGCTGCTTCACTTTGGACTTTCGTAATTACAATAATCCTAAGCACTACCGCCTCCTAATAACCAATTTTTAAGCTCTAAGTTCTAAGTTCTACCAATATCCTATCATCTACTAATACTATATTTCCCGTGAAATTAAACATTTATGGAGCATTTATGCGTTGCTTGGTTACCGGTGGTGCTGGATTTTTAGGAAGTCATCTCTGTGAAAGACTTTTGAATGACGGTCACGAAGTCATTTGCCTGGATAATTACTTTACGGGCCGTATGGCGAATGTTGCCCACTTGCGCGATAACCGCAATTTTGAACTTATCCGACACGACGTAACTGAACCGATTCTTCTCGAAGTTGACCGGATTTTCAACTTGGCGTGCCCCGCAAGCCCGATTCATTACCAGTTCAATCCGGTTAAGACAATCAAGACAAGCGTCATGGGAGCCATCAATATGCTTGGTCTCGCCAAACGCGTCTATGCGCGCATTTTGCAGGCGAGTACGAGCGAAGTCTATGGCGACCCGGCCGTGCATCCGCAGACTGAAGACTATTGGGGAAACGTGAACCCCATCGGCATCCGCAGCTGCTACGACGAAGGCAAGCGCGTCGCCGAAACGCTTTTTATGGATTATCACCGCCAAAACAACGTTGATATCCGCATTGTCCGCATTTTTAATACGTACGGTCCGCGCATGCTCCCGAACGACGGTCGCGTCGTCAGTAACTTCATCGTCCAGGCGCTGAATGGCGAAGACCTCACCATCTACGGTGACGGCAGCCAGACCCGTAGCTTCTGTTACGTCGATGACCTCATTGAAGGCTTTGTTCGCATGATGAACCAGGACAAGATTATCGGCCCGGTAAACATCGGCAATCCCGGCGAATTCACGATGCTCGAACTTGCGAAAGAAGTTCTTGAACTCACCGGTTCCAAAAGCAAAATCGTTTATAAGCCGCTCCCCGGTGACGATCCCAAGATGCGTCGCCCGGATATCTCTCTTGCCAAGGAAGCCCTCGGCTGGGAACCGACCATCCCACTCCGCAAAGGTCTCGAAAAGACGATTGTCTATTTTGACAACTTGCTTAAGTCGAAGTAACCGTTTATCTTTATTATTTGTCGTTCATTCTCTACTTTTGGGGTGTCGTCGAGACGCCCCTTTAAATTTTTTCATAAAGATTTAGCTTTACGGAAGAGTGAAATTGTCATTGCTAGATCAATGAAGTAAAGAGTAGAAAATGCTTAGAAAATTATTGCTTGCATTATTGCTTTTGTCCTTAAGCGCTTTGGGCGCGAACTTTCCAAATGTCTCGAATACAGATCTTGTAAATCCAGTCCCGCAGGGCGTAGTTCCTTTGTTCTCGGTGTCTTCTCGTTCTTTGCCTGAAGATTCCATTGATATTGGTTACACCATAGTGAATACGACTTTCGAAGATTCTTTTGAAACGGATTCTTCGGATAAGCTAACTGCAGTCTCTCCTTTACTTGTCCTTGGTGAAGTCCTTGGCTTCAATGGTTTGATTTGGGCATGGGACCGCTATGTTCTTGACAAGGATTATGCTCGTACGGGGCCAAGCTACTGGAAACGTAATCTGAAAGAAGGGTGGGAGTGGGATCACAATCACTGGGCTATCAATTTTTACGGGCATCCTTATCAAGGTTCTGTTTATTACAACATTGCGCGTGGCTCCGGATATGGCTTTTATGCAAGCCTTATGTTTGCAGCGCTTGGAAGCTATACGTGGGAAATGTTTGCCGAGACGGAATACCCTTCCACCAATGACCTTATTACAACTTCGATTGGAGGTGCTGTTTATGGCGAAGTCCTTTACAGGCTTTCGCGTAAGTTCTATGGGACAGATGAATCCTCTTGGTATAAGCAGGTTGGTGCTTTTGGACTTGCGCACTCCGCTTACTTGCAAAGGAAAGTTTTCGGAAATCGCGACGATGTCACTGGAAATACACCGATGAAATTATCGGTATTCTTAGGTGCAGGATCGCACTTTGGAAACATTTACAGGTTCGGTGGCCGCAACGAAGATGATTTGGATCAAAGATGGGACGATAAACATTTTATGTACGGTGGTGAAATTGAATATGGAAAACCGTTTAGAAAAGTCAATCGACCGTTTGATTATTTTACTTTGTTTACACGCGGCGAGGTTGGCCCCGATGGCACGCTTTTCCAATTAGATGTTACGGGAAAACTCACGAATGTCGGTGTTCATGGACGTGGTCATTGGGTTGATTTTGCAACGTATCTAGACTATTGTACTTTCTACGGCGACTTTGCGACCGTTGGTACAATCTCGGTCGGTACTGGCATTGACTTCTCGCTTTGGCTTTTGCCAACGCTTCGCTTCCGCATGTACCATCAGATTTACTTTATCTTGCTAGGTACAACGGATATGGGCTACGATGACCTGATTCAGGCTGTACATCCGGAATATGCGTCGGATATGGACAATTATCAGTACAATATGGGGGCGAAGTATGTCTTGGGCATGGAACTCATGGTAGGGAAAAAATTCCGTCTGAAGAACAAGACCATTGTCGATGCTTTGCATACAATCCCGGGATCGCTTCCGCACTATGGAGCCGATGGCTGGGATATGCTTTTGATGAATCATACTTCAATGGAATATGATTTGACGAAAAAATTTTCTCTAGGAGGTCGTCTGGATGTTTATGCAAAGATTGCGGCCTACTCCTCCGAGTTCTTTGAACCGATGAGCCGCGGCGTCTTTGCTTATACGCTCTACTTTAGCTATAAATTATTTTAGTAACCCCATACCTCAAAGCGTCGAAGGCGCGACCCCATAGCCCATAGCCCAATTGACGTTTCCCAAACATTTTGCTAAGATGTTCCTATAATGAGTAATTATCCTTTAAACAAGAATGGTAACATCCGCACTGCGGATTTCTCAATACTGAATCTTTTACGCGAAGTAAGCTTGTTCCCCGACAAGATTGCCATGTTCAACAGCTTGAAGGAACTTGGACTAGAAAATTATATGAATGTCCAAGCTGCAGCGCTTCTCCTCGTAAGGCGCGGTTCTGTTGATGTTGAACTTGATTTAAAAAAATATAAACTTGAAGCAGGTTCCTTGTTCATCGTTTTTCCGGAGCAAGTGGTACGTGCTATGAACGTGTCAGAAGACTTTGATCCGATTTGCATTGCATGTTCCAAGAACATGATTGATGAACTGATTATTCGGTTTGACGATAACACGCGATTGATTTTAAAGTTCCGAGAAAACCCGCTACAACAGCTAGACAAGTTTAAATTTGAACAAATGAATGCAAGTTTCGAGTTCTTGAAACGTAAATTTGATTCGACAGAGACAAGTTCTTGCCGTCTGCAGGTCCTAAAAAACTATTTGATAGGACTCCTTTATGAATGTATCGGCTTGAAAAATAATTTGGTTGCAGCCGAAACTGTCAAGAGTCGTGGCCAGGTTCTTTTTTCTCAGTTTATCGACCTCGTTGTCGAACATCATCGCGAACAGCATTCCGTGAAGTTCTACGCCGATGAACTCGGCATCACGCCGAAGTATCTCTCTGCCGTTGCCGAAGAGCAGACTGGTAAGAACGCCAAGCGTTGGATTGACGAACATATTGCACTCGATGCGAAAGTGCTTTTGCGTTCGTCTTCCAGAGACATCCAGAAAGTCTCCAAGATTTTGAATTTCCCGGATGTATCGTTCTTTGGTAAGTTCTTCAAGCGCCTCGTCGGAGTCTCGCCCAAAGCCTACCGCAAAACGACAGAATAATTTAGACGAAAAGCGTTGTAAAGTCGATACTCTTATATTGTCATTCCCGGCGGAGCCTGTCCTGAGCATAGCCGAAGGAACCGGGAATCTCCATTTAATTAAACTTTCATCGAATCTACAAGATTCACGATGGCGGTGACTGCTTCGATGTACTTGTTGATGTTTGCGACAATCACGTCGTTGTCTTTTGACATTTCAGGAATGCGCACGCCCGGGAACATTTCATAAACTTGTTCGTGATTTTCGGGGTAATTGCCGGTCGAAAGGTAGTAGACTCCGTAAAGCAAGGGGAGGAGCGTCGTTGCGGAACGCACGTAAATCCCGTGCGGATTGCGGTCTTCCTTGAGGTAAAGGAATGCACGGCGTAAATGCACTAGCAGTCCGCGTAATTCGCGTTCACATTCCATACGAAGTTCTTCGAGATTCGGACTGAAATCTGCAAGCGGAGTCTCGCCACATAGCGTCACGTTTTTGCTCTTGATGTGCAAAAATTCCAACGGGAACACGTCTTGCGAAGTCTTGATTTCGTAACGGCTGAACACGTGATTGAACACGATGTTCTCGTGCTTTGCCTTTGCAGTGAGCTTTTGCAACGGGAGCAGGTCCTGTGCGGAATTGGACTTCAAGATGAAACTGACGGTCCACGGGGATTCCAGCGCGGAGTAACCTTCCATAAGGCAATCTCCGTGAACGAACGCCGAAACGAGATTGTCGCCGAGCGCTTCTTCAAAGAGCTTCGGCCATTCTGAGTTCTGCAATTCTGCTACGCTTAAAATTTTCTTCATAGTTACCATCCTCCGCCGGAGCCGCCACCGCCAAAGCTACCACCTCCGAATCCTCCGCCGAAGCCTCCACCAAAGCCGCCTCCGAACCCACCGCCGAAACCGCCGCGATGGTTGCCACGGCTGCTGTTGCTGAGCATAGATCCGAGCAAGAACCAAAGGCAACCGTTTCCGCGTCCGCCACCGTTTTTCGAGACGAATAGGAACAAAATCACAAGGATAACGAATACGAGCCCGAGCGGACTATTTTCCGGTTCTTGTGGGAGCTTTTCTGTATCGACATCGAGCGAAATGTTTTTTTCTTTAGCGACAACTTGTGCAATTTCCCAGACGAGCTGCATCACGCCTTGTCCGTATTTTTGAATCCTGAACGCCGGAACAATCGTCTTTTGTTGTAGCCGTTCTACGAGTACGTCGGGCAGGTAGCCTTCGGCACCGTAACCGACTTCGACGCTGCGCCTGCGCTGTTTCATTGCTGCAAAAATCAAGATGCCTTCGTTTGATTTTCCTCCGACACCCCAGCTTTCTGCAATCTTTAAGGCATAATCCCTAAAATCATAATAATCGATGTCGTGGACAAGAGCGACTGCAAGTCCTACGCCAGCCTTTTTGTAGAGTTGCTCGGCGATTTCGTTTACAAACTGCACTTCTTGCTTTGTTAGCAAACGGTCTTCGTCATACACGTAGCTGTTCTGCGGACGCTTCGGGAGCCCCTTCTTGTTCACGCCGAAACCTGCTGCAACAGGGATTGCAAGCAAAAGAATCAGCAGCAATGTCAAAGTTCTTTTATACATAGAAAAAAGCCGCCTAAATCGCGGCTTCGTAAAGATACATTTTTTATTGGAAGTTCTAAGTTCTACAAACTACTTCTTGCAATACGGCTCGAGTTGCTTTTGAAGCGGAGCAAAGTCCGTTTTCTTTATAGCGCTCAGAGTGGCATCGACTTCGCTTTTGCCGGCACCCTTCGACATCGAGAAGAAATCGACTCCCATCCCCTTGATGGAAATGGAAACATCATAAGACGACAGAGATCCGAGCTTGTTTCTGAGCGATGCGCTAACGTCGGTTTTCAGTTGAGGACCGTTCGTATCGTCTGTAGTGAAGATGTTCTTTTTCGAAAGAGCGTTTTCGATGGCCATGCAGACGTTGGATGGCTGACTGCACTGGAGATTGATGGCGCAACTGGAACGGCGTACGCTGTAGGGTACTTCAAATGCGTTCATCATGCCGGTCTTTCTCAGGAGTTCGTACGGCAAATTCGGTTCAATGATAATGACGTAAGGACCCTTTTCAAAATTCATGTTGCGCAGGTTGAATGTGGCGACTCCGTCACTCTGGGTGCGGCGTTCCGCAAGCGTCCTGCTTTGACGCGCCACCAGCGGGAAGCTGGGAACCGGACCGATGGAGTCCCTGACGATAATGTCCCAAGCGGGCATTTCGGGGCGTGCGATTTCAATGTTAGAAGCCGTTGTTTCGAATTTGAGGCTAGAAAGTCTTTCGACGAGTGCCTTTTCGATTTCAGGCAGTGAATGCTGGAGACGGTAAGTGTCGTCTATCGGATAAATGTCCGCAAGTTGTGCCAAGTAAAAGTTGTATTCGTTGACTTTTTCTTTTGCCTGTTCAAGGTCGTTTACGACATTGATGTAAATGCGGTCGCTAAATGCCTGCTTGCAAGATTTTTCGAGATCAGCGACATCTTGCTTAAGCGAGTTCAGGCGAAAACGCAAATCGGCGGTAAACTCGTCCATGTCGAGTGTTGCTGTTGCCTTGTAGCCTTTGCCTTTTTCCATCTTTACGGGAACGACCTTGACGCCCTTCAGGACAACGTTGCTCTTTACTGTGTTGTTCGCCCTGTAGGTTTCGCCGAGAGTGCTCTCGCCGTTGTAGATATCTTCGAACTTGGTTTGCTTTTGTGTCGCAGAAATCTTGGACTTGACCTGCTTAGCGACTCCGGCAATAGCGGAGTTGTTCGCTTCTTCTTGTGAAATTTTTGAGGTCGCCGTGTATGTGACAATCTTTCCTGCTATGGCGGGGATTACCGCGAGGCAGGTGCAAAGGAAAATTGATTTAATGTTCATTATTAATTCAACTCCATCAAAATCAGCTTACGGGTGATATTGATTTTCTTGGTTTCAGCAATGGGCTTGAAAATCTGTCTGAGTTTCGAATAGACTTCCTGGGAGTCCTTGTACTTGATTGGGCTTGCGTAGATGACGAAGTCCAAAGTCTTTGCGGTCATCACGTTCATCTTGACAGAACTGAAATTGCTCTTGAGTCCCTTCATGATGGCGTCATGAAGTTCTTCGGTCTGGCTGTCGGAGTATTCACCCTTGATGTTGGCGACAACCTTGTACTGGGTGCCCTTGGTGAGGTCGTTCTTCCAGTAGCTGAGAATCTTTGTCTCAAGACCGGGCATGGCCTTGCGGACTGCGGCCCCGAGGTTCGATGCGAGATTAATCTTAGACGTGTGGCCGTTGTTGCGGACGGTCGAAGACTGCGAACCGAGCAGACGGGAAGTCGAGGTCTCGTATGCAGATATTTCGACGGAGACTTCTTCGTTTGTCACGTCCTGCTTGAACTTGATGTAGATGTCGGCGTCGAGAGCGATACCTGCGAGGTACGAAAGATCGTCTTCCGTGTTCGCGATATCGTTTTGCATCTGGAGAATTTCGTTCAGCGTTTCCTGGCCTTCGACGGACTTGACCTCGTAGTTCTTCTTGGTGAGGTAGCTATGGATGGCTTCGGTCACGGCATGGGAATAATTGTCTGTCGCAATTTCAGGCGTTTCGCCCTTGGCGCTCATTGCCGGCGAGACCATGATTACAGGTTGCGTATAATCTTGCAGCACTTCTCTTGCGTTGTCGAGCGCTGTTTTTTCGGCGGTGTTCCCCAACGATATAGCTTCTGTGCCGGTGCTGGTAGCGGTTGACTGGAGCGAGTTTACGGTAGCGGTCATGTTACCGTCCAATTCTCTGTAAGCGTTATCCGCATTTTGGCGAGTAACGGCAGCTTTTTTGCGAGCATCGGCGTCCGAGTTGCGAGAAACAGCTTTCGGCGCAGAACAGGCTGTTTCGACCAGAAGAAGCGCTAGGCAGAGAGATGGCATCAAATGTTTCATTTTTTAGTCCCTTCTGAAGGTTTCCTATAAAAACTATACAGATAATATACAAAGTTTTGCTGAATTGAGTTGTGTTTTATTCCAATTTGTAAAATAGTTTTTTATAAGTAGTTGCTTTTATAAAGAAAATTGCGTATATATATCACTGAAAGGAGTCTTCACAGGTGTGAGGTTAACATGAACGAAAAATGGATTTGGTTACCTGATTGGGCCTCGAATCTTGGTGTTTGGGAAGACGACCTGGCTGATGTTGCGTCCGCTGCAAGCCATGATTATGTGCCTTATGGCCAAATGGCTGATTTTCTGGAGCATCCGATGGACCTTCCTGATTTTAAGAAGGCATCAACGGTTGTGGCTTGGGGACTTGGAGCCCTGTCGCTCTTGTGCTCTGCGGCTGGACCTCAAAAGGGGCAAAAGTGGATTCTACTTTCGCCCTATGCCGATTTTTGCGACGAAATTGGGCATTGGACCGTGCCAAACCTGCATTTCATGGCGCACCAACTTTCGACGACGACACAACCCGCTTTGAAGGCCTTTATGGAATTGTTCGAGGAGGACTTCGGCGACTGGCAGGATGACTGGTTCAATGATGCCAAAAAGTATAAAGCGGATGCTCTGGCGAAGGGACTTATGTATTTGGCTTCGCATCGTGTGACGTCCGTCGTTCCGAATAGCTCCAGCATACAGGTGCTTTATGGTCGGCTGGATACGACCGTTGAACCGAAACTCACGTTGAAACTCAAGGAATTTTTGCCTCAAGCGGAATTCAAGGAACGCCCCAAAGCTGGGCACTGGCCCCCGATGCTGTTGCTTTAAGTGGTTCTTAGTCATTGGTCAATGGTCGCTAGTTTTATAATCGCACCGAAGGTGCCAAACCTTTAAACTATTGACTAATGACCAGCTACTAATAACTCATTAAAATTTTTTCTGGATTCTTGATAAGGCAAATACTGCTATTAGATAAAACGCAAGGAACCACAGCAAAGCGTTTTCGACAAATTCACCAATAGCTGTATAGAATGTGCTTCTCGTCTTGAGAGGCATTTTTCTTTGTATGACGCGAATGTCAAAGATTTTGGTGTTCTGGTCGTAGTGACCGTACTGGTCGATGAATGCGGATACGCCGCTGTTCGCGA
>JAEEGJ010007697.1_pt1 | contig 30538 bp, 30 predicted proteins | sample 8958761 | NCBI WGS metagenome assembly JAEEGJ01 (sample SAMN16246546, study PRJNA631951) | gut metagenome | biome: gut microbiome; feature: rumen; material: RS-attached | host: Bos | place: Iran: Karaj | collected 2018-10
TTGATTATCCGGAACTGTACGGTTACACGGTAACAGAAGGGGATCCCAGGAGCAAAGATTTTGCGAACCAGAAGACGGACGCTCCGGACTATGTTCATTTTAATGCCATGCGGCTCGATGAATCCGGCAACCTGGTCTGCTCGTTCCGTCATCTAAGTTCCATTCTTTGTCTAGACCGGAGTAAACGGAAAGACCAAATCATTTGGAAACTTTCCGGCCTCGGTGACGAATTCGGGCTTGCCGAAAATGAAAAATCTTCCTGCCAGCACTACGTGACAGTGGACGGCGGATACCTCACCATTTTTGATAACAACAACCGTGACAAGCAGACCCGCATTACGTCCTACGCAGTGAATACGGCGGACAAAAAGGCGGAAGCGGCCCGTTTTTACTACATTCCCGGCAAATATTCCCAGGCCTGCGGCTCCGTCCAGCACTTGCCCGGCGATTTATATGTAATCGGCTGGGGTTGGGCTGCAAACGATAACGAATGCATGTCTGTCTACAACTTTGCTACCGGGAAAAAGCTTATGTCCGTTACGCTCGATAATCCAAAGAATATAACCTATCGCTGCGTGTATTACGAATGAGAAAAAGAGGGGATTCACTTACATATGGCAAAGAAAAGCAGTTGCCATGATGAGGAAGACGCACTGTCCGATGCAACGGAATTAGAGGAGAACATAAAAGATACCATCAAACGAAACGTTTTGCGGTATTGAATAGACGACAATCATTTCATCTCATACTGCTGTGGGAGCAGCGGCGGCGGGAAGTTCTCAGAAAGCTTTTTGATTGACGATGTAAACTGTTTGTATTATAATTATTGTGAAAGGAGATGATTTCTATGGCAACAATACCAACCCAAATCCGTATTGATACAAACGTAAAGGAGCAGGCCACAATTCTTTTTGACGAACTCGGAATGGATATGTCCGGTGCGGTAAATATATTTCTCCGTCAGTGCATTCTGCACGGGGGTCTTCCTTTTGCAGTAGTAATTCCCCAATACAATCAGGAAACACTTAATGCTATGGCTGAAGCAAGAAGAATTGCCGAAGATGCTAACGTGAGAGGATACAAAACTATGAAAGAACTTAAAGCCGCTTTGGAGACGGACGACTAATGTATACAGTTAAGTTTACTTCCGCTTTCAAAAAGAATTATAAGCTTATGAAGAAACGGGGAATGGATATTTCTCTTCTTGATGATCTCATTGAAGAGTTACGCAGGGGCAAAGAATTGGATGGAAAATATAAAGACCATGTCCTCAAAGGTGAATATGCCGGTTTCCACGAATGTCATGTTAAACCGGACTGGTTGCTGATTTACCTGATTGAGAATAATATACTCACACTTACACTTGTTAATACCGGTTCTCATGCTGATTTATTTAAATGATAGAGGAAAAAGCTACGCCAAACATCATACCGCTTGACACCGTGAAAGAACTAGCGCAAGGAAGAACTGCGTGAACAAACTAATGTGAAATTCCAGCAACAATTGTGAACCAGCATGGGATTCATCCTGTGCCGGTTTATTCTTTTCACTGAACATTTTCCTGCACGGCGCAGTCGCAATAAAAAACATAATGATTTTGTCGATCAGGGAAGAATTGGACATAGCGTAGCCTAACCGTGACATTTTCGCTTTTCACAGTAACTTCATGGAATTTTCTGCCTGTATCTGCTATAATGAGGTTGCACAAAGCTTATCTCTGCGTTGTGTGCGTGCAGGGAAGTGAAAAGCTTTGCGCCGGGGGCAATCGTTCCGAAAAGAAAGGGATGATTGCATGAGAAAAGAATTAAAAGTTGAAGATCTGAATCGCATGAACGACGTCTTTGCCAAATATATTTTTGCGAATGAAGCACGCAAAAAGCTGACGTTGGGCTTAATCAATAGTTTCTTCGAGTTGGAGGGCACCGCGGAGATTATTGATTTTGCATTCAAGGATCGGGAAGTAGACCCGGATAGAGAAGAGGGCAAGGGTGTCGTGCTGGACGTGTTGGGCGAATGCAGCGACGGTACGCTGGTTAGTGTGGAAATCCAGCTGGAACAGTTTAAGGCGATGGGAAAGCGAAGCCTGCTTTACTGGGCTAAGCTGTACCAGCGCAGACTGTTGAAAGGTGAGAAGTATCAGCAGCTGAATCGTACTGTAACACTGAATATTTTGGGCTACAAATTGTTCCCGGATACAGAGTGGCAAGACTATCACAGTTGTTTTGCTGTGCTGAACACGAAAGACCTGAAGCACGCGCTGACGAGAGATTTGGAGATACATTTTGTGGAATTGCCGAAGTGGCAGCCACAAAAAGGTGAGAAGCTTACCCGTTTGGAACGGTGGCTTGCGTATTTATCTTCAAAGACGACAATGGAGGAAAGGAGACAGCTCGCCATGGTAGACGCGGATATTCGTACCGCAATGGAAGCGGAAAAAGAGTTTGTGCAGGACTATGAGTACATAAGTGCCTATGACCGGCAGGAAAAGTACGAGCGCGATCGGATGGCGCGGGAAGATTTCGTGCGCGAAGAAGGCGAGGCTATTGGCGAAGCGCGTGGAATTGCCAAAGCGGTTAATGCTTTGCGTAATAAAGGAAAATCCGATGCTGCCATTGCTGAACTTTTGGATATGGATGTTAAAGAGGTACAGTTGATTCAGTAATTTGTAAATGCTATTTATCTGCGATACAGCAGAATGATTCTTGAATAATTTAATTGAAAACCGGAAGGTTGCCTTCGAATTGTTTTATGCTCACAGGCGTAGCTTGCAGAATGAAAACGCAGGCTACGCTTTTTTATTGATTTGTAAATTCATTTAATGGACAGGATTATTATCACATCTCTGCGTGTATTACGAATGAGAAAATGACCCCCATTGTAAAACGAAAAGCAACCCCTTGTAAGAAATGACAAAATATAGTAAAATAAATTACGAACAAATATAAAATAAATTATAAATTAATTAATTGTGCAAGGAGATGAGCAGAAATGGCGGAGCAGGTTTTAATTCAGTTCAGAGCAGATAAAGCGTTGAAGCAGGAAGTATCTGAAATATATGAATCGCTGGGAATGGATTTGCCAACCGCATTTCGCATGTTCATGATACGGAGTAAAATAGAAAAGGGTCTTCCCTTTGACGCAAAGCTTCCAGGTAACGCAATTACACGATCAGAGGCGTTGAGCACTTTCAATGAATTGAGGAGACAGGCTGCAAATCTGCCGGAAATGTCATTGAACGAGATTAATTCAGAAATTGATGCAGTACGTGCAGAAAGAAGGGCGCGCATTTGATTTGTTACGCAGTTGTCATGGCAAAAAGAAAAGATGACGCGTATCTTGTAACAGGAAATCAGAAACATTTTCCTGTGCACCCTTTTGTTGTTACTCCGGCAGAGATGATGGAAATTTTGGAAAAGGATTGAGCAATTTGCGTGAGCGGGTGAAGTATTAACCGAAACATTGCGAACCGGCATGGGATTTCTCCTGTGCCGGTTTATTATTTTAGTCCCCATTTTCTCCGCACGGCGCAGTGGCAGCTTTCCCGAACAAAGCAATAAAATGAACGAAAGAAGTGTCACCTGGAGACAGACAAATAACGCTGTCTATATTTATAACAGAAAGCAGGCTGGAAAACCGCACCACGACTGAAGTTACAAAAAAAGTCCGGTCACTTAAGTGCAATGTCATTAAGTTAAGGATTTCCAACCTAAAACTTCCCCCTATCTCGGATTTTCCGAAAAATAGGGGGCGTTTTTTTTTGCTCTACAAACCATTTTTATTAATCTTTTTTATCAGATACAGTTTTATTTATATCATCTAAATATTTCTGCAAAGCTTTTTCCACAACGAAAGTTTTGGGAATACCTGTTTCGTCAGAATATGCCGTGAGCCGTTCCAAAATATCTTTCCGTAAATAGCAGTTAAAATATTGTCCGTCTTTCTTTGCCCGTGCCATATTATTTGCCCTCTGCTTTCGTTAATTCTTCATACATCTTAAACAGCCATGCGACACATTCTTCTTCGGAATGAACTTTCCCTAACATGCCGTATGCTTCCATGACCGCTTTATCATTTGCCTGATGTGCCTTTTTTAAATCAGCAGGCATAAGCAACGTGTCATAAAGGTCAGCCAAAGAAGCATCCGGATGATTGGCTCTTGCATCCAGTATTGCTTTTGCCGTTGCTTCAATCTTTTGGCGTTGCTGGTCGGATGGTTCCGGCCATGGGAAATTATTATAGACGATAGTATTTGAATAACTGTAATCGCTTTTTAATCTTCCGGCAACGGTTCGCATCCATGACATATGAACATTAGAAGTCAGTATGCCAAAATGATACAGGGTAGATTCTTCAATGATAAATAATTTATTTCCTGCAATAATATCTCGTGATAAATAATCAATCGGAATGTAACGGCGGTTTTCTGATGATACTACTGGTAAAGCAACATAATCAGTATCAGGTTGCTGGTTTTCATCAAACAGCATGGGGGTTTCCGCTTTTTTCTTTGTAGATGCTTTTGTGCTTTGTAATCTAAAATCTTTTATGTTCTGAATTCGGTTTATGATTTCAGGAAACTTTTTTAACTTTGCAGGTTCTATATCTGCAAGCCATAAACAATAACGGGGCTTCCTGTCAATAAAGTCTTTACCCATCATAAACGGTCGGAACAGAAAAGCAGCATCAGGATTTTTTGATAGGAAAGAATTATATTCTTCTTCGGTAAATATAAATTGTCCGTTATCAGTTGGCTGGCTTCCTCTGTGCATCTTCGGAACGGTACTGATAGGCAATGTACGCTTGTTAATGAAGATGTTAGGAGTATCAATTAAGTAAGGACTGATGTTTTTTGCCTGTGTTCTTTCCTTTTCGTTAAAGATAAATTTGTCTTTGTAAGATGCTTCGGAAGAAAATGCTACTATAACAACATGAACGGCTGCTGCATCCGCTGATGCAGATTCCCATACAAAAGTACGAAAAGCAAAATCTATATGAACGCCGTATTTATTAAAAATTGGTTGCCATACTGATTGTACCTGTTCGCCCTGGGTTATTGAATTGGTGGAAACAAATGCTACACGGATTTGTGTACCCTGAATAAACTCCGCTGCTTTAAAGTACCAGCCTGATACATAATCAATATTTTTAGAATCAGGATGCACAAGCCTTAAATCCTGCTTTTGTTCTGCTGTTTGTTGGGTATAACCTAAAAACGGCGGATTTCCGATAATATAAGTCAGCTGGTTTTTATTGCATACGGTGTTCCAGTCCATCTGCAGGGCGTTGCCCTCTATCATGTTGCTGTTACTGTGCAACGGCAGAAACTCTTCATCTATGGACACTAATACCCGTGTTTCTTCATACATTTGGGCTTCTGCTATCCAAAGGGCAGTTTTGGCTACAGAAACAGCGAAGTCGTTTATTTCGATACCGTACATCTGATTGATGGAAACTTTTATAGGGTTTTCCAATCCGCCCAGGAACATTTCGTTATTGTACCGTTCCTTTATAGCTTCATTTTCAAGCTTTCGTAAAGAAAGATATGATTCTGTAAGGAAGTTACCGGAACCGGCCGCCGGGTCCAAAATATGGATTTTAGAAAGTTTTTCCCTGAAAGCATCCAGTCTTGCGTTCTTTGCGTTCAGGCTGGGAGTGTTCCGGCTACCGTCTATCTTCCTGATGCTGATGCCTTTAATTTCGTCCAGTTCTGCTCGAAGGTCATTTAAGAACAGGTTATCAAGGATTTTATGGATGTTTTCCAAAGAAGTATAGTGCATACCGCCTTGATGCCGTACTTTACTGGAAAGAGTAGATTCAAATACCATGCCGAAGATGGTTGGGCTGATGGCTTTCCAGTCCATTTCGTATGACATTTTATACAGCAGGATGTTGTATGCTTCATCTGAAAACTGCGGAATACGGATTTTCTGCGAATTAGAGAACAATCCGCCGTTAATGTACGGGAACGCTAAAAGCTTTTCCGGTTCGTCCGGGTCCCGGTCGGCGGTCGGCTCGTCCAAAATACGGAACAGGTCTTTCAATCCAGAACGAAGGTTTTCGGGTTTATAAGATGCAACAAAATCGCCGAAGGCATTATGAGCCTGCAACAATCCTGCATCTTCGGCATAAAGAAGAAATACCAGCCTTACCATGAGAACATTAAGACCGTGAAGGGTTTCGGGTGCATCCGGTTCCGCATACATTTTCTTCAGGGCATCATAAAGCAGTCCGACAAGACGCCCGGCATCTTCGGAGATTTTCGCTTCCTGCCTGATTTTCGTGATTTTATCATCTACTAAAAAATCTAACTCATGGAAGCGGTCGGGCAGTTCTGCCAGCTGGATTTCAACGGGCTTTGCGATAATGTTATTCGTATCATAAATACGGATGGTTTCAAAGTTACTGGTAATGAGCCAGCGTGCTTTCTCATTATGCGGAAGCCAGTCGTTATAACGCTTTGCCTGTTCAAACGGCGTTACTTTGGATTTACCCCGTTGCTCCGGCGTATCTAAATCAAAAGCAATGCCTTTTTGCTCAATCAAAACTTTGCAGGAAGAAATATACACATCTATGAATTTGGTTGTTTTCTTTCCATCTTCCAGCATGGGAACGGGCTTTTCAAATTCAAGATAACCGTATTCATTGATTCCGAAAACATCGTTCAGCAGTTCTTTCCAGTAGTCCTGCTTATGCTGTTCTTCATTACCTTTATCTTTCCAACGGTTGGCAAATGCCTGGGCGGATTTCCTTTGTGCTGTATCGTTCATAATAAAATACCTCTCTCAAATTCATTTTTCTTTATTATAGCACATATATCATTATTCATCAATATCAGTTTATATTCTTCAACATAATTCAATAAATTAAGAAACTGCCGATTAGCTCGGCAGTTTTATTTTTTATATTCAAATTTTACATCAACATCTTTTGGAACAACAGTAATCCGTGGATGCTCATAAGGATATCTGAATTCTTTTGCTATTTGAAGTAAGAGTTTCCGTTGCTCAAGAGACATTTCGGCATAAAGCCTCATTAGTTCATTTAAATCTTTGGAATCCTCTTCAGGCGTATTTACTAACATAATTTCATCATCATGTCCATACCCTATAAACCATAATGGATTAACACGGAATATCAATCCCCAAAGACCAGCACGATAATCCGTAGGAAGAAAACGCCCATGCAAAGACTGGCTGACCTTGCTTTTGCTCATAGGATAACCTAATTCACTTGCCCGTTGCATAATATCTGCATTGGTCATTTTTCGGAAAGCCTTTGCAGATTTTAATCTATTAGCAAACATTTGTCTTTCTAACGCTTCTTCCCGAAGCCGTTCTGGACTTTTCTTTGGCATTTTTATAATCCCATTTTGCAAATTTTTTATGAGTATATTTTACACCAGAAATGCCTTAAAGAAAAGCCCCTAAAATCGTTTTTGGGCTATTATTTTACGGATTGGGGACAACTGCCCAACCACATTACAAAATGTCAATACAGACAATAACAGGCTTATTTACGGGCATTCCCGCAACATAGCCTATTTTAAAATGTGTATAAAAATACAAAAGTATACATAAATAAACGGAAACTAATTTACCATTTAGAGAGGACAAAATGATTAAAATGTGCATTATATGTGCATTTGCTGTGTTTCCGCTTAACATAAATCGGTAAAAATTTTTGTATATTATATGCAAAAAACACTTGCAACCAAATGTTCAATATGGTATAATTGTATTGCCTCGAAAAGGCAAAAAAAAAGAACATCGGCTTAACTTTGGCGAGTCTTCCGATGCTCTTTTTCCCACTCACAGGTACACGGGAATGTACCTCTTCGTTCATGTTCATTATAAATGAACTGTTCGTTTTTGTCAACGATTTTTTCATGCATATATTGCATAAAAAGTCTTTACGACAAACACTGCCCGTGTACCTTCATTACAAAAATTTTTATGAAAGGAGGTCACGGGCTTTGTCTACTAATTTTGCTACTGATATTAAATCCACATTAGACAATTGTATAACTGATATGGCAAAGAACGTGAACCTCTTTGCTAAAAATCCTGGACACGATTTTATTCGTAATCGTAAGCTTGGTTTTACCACGCTTATGTCTTTTCTTATCGGTATCAAGGGCGGAACCCTTGACGATGAAATCGAAGATTATTTTTCCGAAGAAGAAGTCATGTCCTCTTCCGCTTTTGTTCAGCAGAGGAACAAGCTTAACGACTATGCGTTTCCTCATTTGTTACAAGAGTTTAATAAACGCACTTCCTCTTATGATAATAAAAAATATAATGGTCGTCGTATTTTAGCAATCGACGGCTCTGATTTTAATATTGCTTATAACGAAAATGACGATACCTTTGTTAAAAATCAAAAAGGTATTGGTTATAATCAATTTCATCTTAATGCTATTTATGATGTATTAAATAATACCTTTGCAAATATCAATGTCCAGCCAAGGTCTAAAATCAATGAAAGAAAAGCTTGCCTTGAAATGATTGAGGAAATGACTTTTACTGAACCTACATTGCTTATTGGAGACCGTGGATATGAAGGTTATAATCTTTTTGCACTTATTGAGCAAAAAGAAAACCTTGATTATTTGATTCGTGTAAAAGACAAAGGAACTAAGCTTACTAAAAGCTTACCGATGACGGAATTCGATATGGATTTTACTGTTGAAATCCGTACTACTCAAACCAACGAGGATAAGGAAGCTTATAAAAAAGGTACAGCTATTTATTTACCTGGACCGAGCAAGCTCGGAAAAAATGTTAAAAACATAAAATGGACTCTCGGTTCTCCTTATGAATTACCTATACGAGTAGTACGTTTTAAAATCGCTAAGGATAAGTACGAAACTATTATTACATCTTTAAGTTATAAAGAGTTTCCTTTAGAAGAAATTAAGAAAATGTATCATAAACGGTGGGCTATAGAAACTGGTTTTCGCTGGTTAAAATATGCTGTTGGCACTGTTAATTTCCATGGCAAAAGCAAATTCTTTGCTTTACAAGAAATTTATGCCCACATCATCATGTTTAATTTTGGTATGCGAATCATGATGAATGTCCATATCAAACAAGATGCTAATTGTAAATATATCTATAAAGTCAATCACACAAAAGCTTTTAAATACTGCCGTAAATTTTGGTGTTATCGTGGTTCTTCACCACCTAATGTATTAAGGCAAATACGCAAGAAGAAACTGCCCATTCGTGAGGGCAGACGAGATATGCGTAAACAAATCCAGGCAAAGAAATTTGTACCATATCTGTACAGAGTCGCTGCATAGAACCTTGACAGCTTCATTAAATTAAAACAGACCAGTAAAACCGCTGGTCTGTTTGCCATGTCCAAAAATAAATATTAAATAATAAAAATACATAATATTTCCGTTGGAAACATAATCCAACGGATTTTTATTATTTAAAATCTCTTAACTTAATAGAAATTTTAGGCTAACATAACAAAAAAGAGCCGATTTTTCAAATCAGCTCTTATCTTAATGACATTGCACTTAAGTGACCGGATAAATATTGAAGTTTATAATTTTGAAATTAACAAAACCGGGTACGGCAATTACTCATCTCTGTTGCTGCAACCGGTTATATAAAAGCTACTTGTACAATCTCCGCATCTTTTCAATTTCCGCCTGCATTTCCTCCACAAATTCCTGGGGCGCCAGCACCTTTACCCAACTGCCCTGGCTGAGCAGGTACATCTTAATGCCGTCGCCGTAGACTTCCGCTTCCATGGTGTAGGTTTTGCCTTTCACATCAATGATGCGGGCGGTGGGCAGACGGTCTAAAATGGCCTGGACGGAGGGGCCGGAAAACTCAAAACGGATGTGGCGCAGCTTACCGGGCCACATGAACTGACTGCGGCGTCGCAGCAACCCTTCATCAAAATCCTGCGCAGGAGACAAGGTGAAGGTGGTGCGGTGCCGCGTTATTTTTGTGATGCGGTCGATACGGAAATAATAGGGCGTGGCCGCATTTTTAACGGCGCCGTCCTTATAGGCCAGCAGATAAAAATAATATTCCGTAAACAGAATCGCCACAGGCAGCAGACGGTGTTTCACTTCTTTCCGGTCCATGCGGTAATAGGTCACGGTGATGGGCTGGCGGATGTCGATGCACTCCGAAAGCAACCACAAATTATCCAGCAGGCTTCGGCAGTCAAACTTAATGGTGGAATACTGCAGCAGCTCCTTGCGTATCAGCTTTTCCAACGATTTCTTATCACCGGCGGATGTATGCTCTTTCAGCTTGCCGATCAGACGCAGCAGATCGTCACTGGCAAAAGCCTTTGCCCCAATCAGAATCTTCGTGATGGCCAGCAGCTCCTTATTGGTGATGAAGTTATCCATTTGCAGACGGTAACAGTGGTCGCTGCTGGTGTAAACAAGTTCCGCGTTGCCCATGGCGTCCCGGTGGTCTGCCATAAACATTTTCAGTCCCGTCAGGTCCCGGGAGATACTGCGCGTGGACACCTTGTATTCATCAGCCAGACTGGTGGCGGACAGCGCTTCGCCCTTCATGGCGCGGTAAAAGATTTCCAGAATCCGGTCTGTCTTAATGTTTCCTTTCATGTTGTACACCTCCAATACCGCCCTCATTATATAACAAAACCTTCTGGAAGAAAACAGAAAAATTTTATTTTTCCCTGTTTCACAACGACACATTCTGTCTGACAGAACCGGTATACTATGAGTGCGGAAAGAAAAAGGGAACCGTAATTCACGAAGAAGGATTGTCGGAAAAACTGCGAGATATTTTGCAACTCATAAAGGTTCCGCTGCAAAAAAGTAGTGAGTCATGCGCAAAACAAAGTAATGATTTCGCAGTTCAGAAAAGAAGAACAGGAGGAAACACTATGCCGAACAAAACGTATTGGAATCAGGTACAGGAAATTATGGAGTTTACCGACGCTATGGGAAGCCTTTTGGGTAAGGAAGCTTACAGCGAGGGCGACAGGCAGGAGACACAGGAAATTGTACGTGACGTGAAAGAACGGAAATCAAGAGCGAACGATAAGCCCATGGAGATGATCACGCTGGCCGGCCTTGCCAGGGAGTTCAAAGACGTGGCGAAAGAAACCCGCGCCAATTACCGCAATGCGGAAAGCGAAGAAACAAAAGAGGCGATTTTGAATGAGGTGCTGGAATGCACCGGCGACTTCTTCAGTTTCCTGGCGGAAGAAGCGGCAGAAGTTTTCGGCGACGCAAAGAAACGGCTGCACGAAGCCGCTGCGGACATGAAGGATGACGAATGGCCGGAATTGGACCGGAACGCGTACAACCAGCATGGAACGGATGACTGACAATGCTAACAGAATTTCTTGCCAAAGCCGCGGCGCTCTACATTACGGGAGCGCCGCTTTTAACCGGGCTTCCTGCAGCACAACACAAAAAATCTGCAAGCAGGAGGAAAAATCTGAATAGAAACGAAAACTCAAATGGAGAGGAACCGCTTCCCGGCGACGTGATTTACGTAAAACGCATGGGGGACCTGTACCGGCATTACGGAATCTACGCCGGACACAACCGGGTGATCCATTACGCAGGACGCGGAGGCGACTGGGGCGACGATGTTTCCATCCACGAAGCGCCGCTGCACGAGTTTTTGCAGGATGCGAGGCATTTTACCATTTGTCGGTTTAAAACGCGTTGCGATATTCCCGTCTACCATCTGTACAGCCGGGAAGAAACCCTGCGCCGGGCATACCTGCGGCTGGGAGAACGGAATTACAACCTGATCTCCAACAACTGCGAACATTTTGCAATCTGGTGCCGCACGAATATCTCAACCAGCAGCCAGGTACGTAACGCAGGAAGAACGCTATGCGGCGTGTTTGATCTGGTGGACCTGCTGCTGGAATAAACAGTGGAAAAATTTAGCGCAACCAGTTATAATTAAGGAAAAGTAATGAGCGAGGTGAAACGCATGGTACGTATGCCGGAAGAAGAAAGCAAAAACCCATTGACACGTCTTGCCGAGGAAATCAAAAAGAAAACAAAAAAGAAAAAAGGTTGCAATGACGAGGAAGACGCACAGTCCGATGCAACGGAGTTAGAAGAGAACATAAAAGATACTATCAAACGAAACGTTATAAAGTATTAAAAATGAAACGCAGTTACCGGTGAATGAACGATTGAAACCAACCATTCCAGTAACTGCGTATTTTTTTGTCTCATTTTCACACCGACGCATCCTGTCGCACAAAGAAACTATAATTGAGAATAGGGAAATGAAATTCATAACTATTTTCAAAACAGTTAAACGATTAATAAAAATCAGGGTGCAGCTTGTTAAATTATTCAGGCTGCACTTTCTTTTTATGCAAAAATGTTGCCCGGCGGGAAACCACGACCTGAACAATGGGTGATATTATAACAGTGCCAGCAGGTGATACCGTAACGAACGAAGCGATGAACCTGCAAGCAGATTGTATGCGGGTATTGTAAAAATGATTAAGCGTGTTAAAGGAGGAATTCACAATGTTTGATGCACTGCACACGATAATCGGGCCGAATCCGGACCCCTGGCCGTTTCCTAAACATGACTGGACAATGAAGGAAATGCTGATTGCAGCTGTTCTGTACCTTACGTTTCTGATTCTGACCAAAGGCGTTGCTACAGGCACGGCTTTTGCTATGGCCAGCAAAAAATATAACATCAGTGAAGATGATCTGCGGAATGCAACGAAGGAGCAACCATGGGCGTAGCGGTAATGACAGTACTGGCCCTTGCGATACTGAAAGCGTTAGCGGGAAAGATTTATGCTGAATGCAAAATCGGCACCTGGCTTACGGTGATTACAGTAGTGGTACTGGCAGGCTGGCTGATTTCGGCAATCTTTGACAAGATTTCACTGATACCGATTCTTTTCTTCCTGCGTTGAGACATTGGGGACAAACAAAAAGGGCTGCCCGTGCAGCCCCTTGCCTTACAGCTTTTCAATTAAGTAGCGTTGCTTGGTTTTATCGTAAATTTTGTTATCAATTTTAAAGATGTCAAATTCATTGTGTTCAATAAAAAACATAATGATTTTATCAATCAGCGAAGAATTGGACATACCGTACCCTACCGTGTGAAGCATTTCCTGCGTTTCTTTGGAATTCAGGTGCAATGCCAGGCAGAGCTTAATGACCGTCGGTTTGCTGGGGCGGTGGTTCGTTTTCCGCATGGAACGGATTTTGGAAAACACAGGCCGGCTGATTTCCGCTTTCCGGTAAAGGTCTGCCTCTTTATCAATATGCTTCTGGTCCATGTAATAGATCAGATAATCGTAAAAGTTGGGCTCGCGCTTTGCCAGTTCCTTTTCCAGTTCGGCGTCCATATCCGGTTTATCCGGCGGAAGATGCATCTGTCCCCATGAGAAGCCACCGGCAAGAATGCCGCCGAACACACCGGGCAGACCGGCAGGCTGTTTTACGGATGCAAGCAGCGATTTGGGCGGGTTGCGATGGATTTCCTTAAAATGGAAACTCTCAAATTCTTTAGAAAACAGTTCATCGGTAATCATGAAATCAGCTCCTGTATGTTTATGAAATCATTATAGCACAACTGCGGAAGGGGGAAACAGTGAAAATAAATATAACACCGGCATTAATAAAACTTTTGAGCATTGCAGACAGGTTAAACCAGTATTTGAAAGTGTTGAAATTGAAGGAGGAATAACAAAATGGCAAGAGGCGATTTAAGTATGGAACGGATTTTGTTAGGGGCAGCGTTAGGTATTGGTGCGGTAGCGGCAGCGCCGTTTACCGGCGGTGGTTCCGTGTTAGGAGCGGCAACGTTGGCCGGTTCGTTGAGTGGCATCGGCACAGGCCTCGCGGCAGTGACCGCCGGAATTGTAGGAGCGGCCATTGCAGATGGGTTAGGCGACGAGGCGGATTATGACGCATACTTTGAAGGATATGAAGAAGCCAAGACCAAGTATGCTACGAAGGAAGCACTAGAACAGGAAGAACGCGAACACGAAGAAATGATGGAACGGATTGATGCAGAAATGACAGAAGATGAGTGGGGACCGGCGTTGTAAAAAAATTGAAATCAATTAGCCAGGCTTATTTTAAATCGTGAGGAGGAAGAGCTTCTGTAACCGGAGGCTCTTTCTCCGTTTTGCAAAATGTTGCCTGCCGGGAAACCCGAAAAAACTGTTACATGGTATCATATTGTTAGCAAAAGAGAAGGAGGAGGATGCCCAATGAACAGTTATCTTGAGAAAATGCACGCAAACCAGATTCACTTCCCCAATACCCATGAGAACCTGCTGCGGAACCTGTTCTACCTGGCAGACAGGCTAAAGGATGAAGAAGAAATCCGGATGAACATTTACAACGGTTTTGAAAACTACCGCGACTGCGTGGAAGACGAAGGCCTGAAAGGCATTACCTTGTCTGTAAAATGGGAACAGGATACAAACGGACATAAAGAAGTGGCTTACCGTGCGGTGATAAAACCGAAAGTGCTGTTGGCTCAGTTAGACAGATACTGCGCTGAATGATGAAAGGAAGGAGAAAATCACTATGTCAAACATTATTATGCCGCGGGAAAAATGGGATCCATTGTATAGGAAAGAGAAAGAGCTAAGAAAAAAGAAAGCTTTGGAATGGGCGAAGAAGCATGGTTGCTACGAAGAAGTGAAAAAGTATTATGAAATGAAAGAATGGATGGAGAAATATGTTGTGTACTGAGAATAGAAAAAAGGAACCTGTGAAAACTGGCTTGCCGACAGAAGAAACGGTTCAGCGGTGGTTAATTAAGGCCGAGCAGGGTCATGCAATGGCACAATATAATCTGGGCATTTCTTACTACAATGGTGTAGGCATACCCAAAGACTGGAGCAAGGCGTTGTACTGGTTCAAAGCGGCTGGGGAACAGGGAATCGTTGATGCATTGTACATGATAGGCATGATGTATCAATTTGGCAAAGGGGTTGAGCCAGACGCAAAAGAAGCGTTCCAGTGGTATTATAAGGCCGCTGAACTGGGTGATGCCGAATCACAATACAGGGTCGGAAACTCATATCACTTGGGACGAGGTGTAGAGAAAGATTTGACCGCAGCAGTGTACTGGTGTCGAAAAGCGGCAGAACAGGGTCATGCTAAGGCACGGCATAATTTGGGCACGGCATATTATCGCGGAGATGGTGTACCAGTGAATAAAGAAGAAGCTGCAAAGTGGCTGAAAAAGTAGTAGTGTGCTATACAAATAACAAATGTAGCGTATGTTGTGCAACGCGAACATAGATATTATGAGGTAATAAAAAGAAAGACGATGTACAGTCACATATTAGCTACAATTGAAAGGGAGAACTATCAATTACGAGAGTGCTTCCTTTTTATTTTGCAATATTTTATGTTGTCTTGTTCATTTGTTCCATTTCACACCGACGCATCCTGTCGCACAAAGAAACTATAATTGAGAATAGAACAATAGCGGAATCGGAAGGGGAACGTTATAGTCCACATTGCCAAGGACGAAGACGGCATGAAGAAAAAGAAAATGAGTATGTGACAACAGGAGGGCCAATGAAACTATTTCGAACGAATAAGATGTCTTTTGAAGGATTAAAACTGTCAATCGTGTTATATCGTTTGGATAAAGAAAACATCAGAAATCTTGACAACATTACCGTATTTGCAAAAACGATACTCTTTGACCTTATGATTGATTCAAGTTTTTTGTTAGTCACATGTTTAGGCGCAGCCCATTATGTATTTCAGGATGACCGGTGGTCGGTATGGTTAACCTGCGGTGTGGTAATTTACGGGCTGAACATACTCAATGAAATAGTCCATCAGTATTATTATCAAAATACCGAGCTAAGCGCTGAAGAAAAGGTGCAAAGGATTTTGCACAACGCACCGAAATTCATGTTCTTTAACGACAGGGAAAAGGAAATCTTTTACAAATCGCTATATAAGAAAGTAAGGGAATTTTAGTCAACGCATTCGATATTGAAAGTGATGATGGCAATTTCTTTGCCGTTTGCAAGGTTTTTATGCAGATGTCGTATAGGATGTACAAATGTTGCGGATATTGTACACTACAGTAATTATTTTTATGAGATAATAATAATAAGAATATATTTTCATAACCATGATTTCTCATTTACTTGATACCGAGGCAATTTGTGATGATCAATAAAGAACTATTAAAAAAAGAACGCCAGCGGATTGGATTAAATATCCTGATGTGCAGACGGAAATTAAACATGACACAAAATGAACTGGCAGAAGCGTCCGGTATTTCGCGTACACAGATTTCCGGCATGGAGAGAGGAAAAACAAATTTCCGCATGGAAGCGCTTTTAGCAATTGCCGAGGCATTACAGGTTGAGTATCAGGAATTGCTGAAGTGAACTATCACTATTACATGTATGAATATTTTTAGAATGATTAACTAATTACGATAATATTTCATGAAAGAAAAACAGTATTATGGTATAATAAAAAAAATATTTATAATTATTATGTTTTATAAATTTCATTTTAAGGAAAGGATGAAAAACTACCGAGAGTTGTTGTACGGTTTTTTCATAGCAGGTGAGCGATAATGTTTGATAGCGAGGAAGAAAAAATGGAAAAATTTTTAAAACGTTTTGCCATAGCTCTAGATAATCCTGTGATTCAAAAAAAAATGCTATCGGTCATAAAAGAATCATTTGAAAGTTTTGATTCAGATGATATTTTAAGTGATAAAGTTAGAAATAGAAAGAATGAGAATGAAAAATTAATAGATTTAAAAAGAATTCAACAAGATTTATTAACGGCACAGAATACTATAGAATCTTTGGAAAAAGAATTAGCCTTTGTACAAAAAGATAATCTTAAATTGCGAGAAAAACTCCAAATAGCCGATTCTGAGCAAGAGAAACAAATTTCTTTAATAGCAGGGTTACGCAATCAGTGCGAAAAAAATAAAATAGAAATGGATTCGTTGCAGAAGAAAAATCGGGATTTGTTGAAACAAAATAATGAATATCATAATATTGCTGATGAATTTGAAGAAGCATTGCAGTATTATAAGTTATATTGTTCTTTGCCTACTTCTACTCAAAAACGATTTAAGTCAATTATAAATTCTAAAAAACCGTTAGATTTCCTTCTTAGCGTTGCGGATAAGGATAATATACTAGCGTTATGGGATGATCTTAAATACAGGATTGACGAAACTGATGAAAAAGAAATGGAGTTGTTGGTAAAATTAATAGACTTTTTCTTGAAACTGGTAAATTGCAATTACAAAACTCCGGTATATGTATTAATGTCAAGCGAGAAAGGAAAGCAGTTTGATGAAGAACGACATATTAGAAGTGCAAATTGCAGCAAATACCAAGGTAAGATTGAAAGGGTATTATTGCCTGGCATTTGGAATAACAATAAACAGGAAGCAGAACGTAAGACTATTGTGGAATATACGTAATATCTTCCGATACATTTAGTTGAAATGGTTGTTACTACTAGTATGATATAGTTAAAATAGTTGATAATATAGGAATTTAATATGGGAATTGGTATTTTTCCTGCGGGGATGATTATTGGCGCGATGTCAGAAGCTGTCGATGCAACAGGCAAAACAGAGCCGCGTCAGAAGAGTAAGAGTACAAGTACAAAGAAAGTGGCAAAAGCTGCCGGTGCAACAGGCAAAACAAAGCCGCGTCAGAAGAGTAAGAGTACAAGTACAAAGAAAGTGGCAAAAGCTGCCAGTGCAACAGGCAAAACAGAGCTACGTCAAAAGAGTAAGGGTACAAGTACAAAGAAAGTGGCAAAAACTGCTAGCACAACAGGCACAACAGAGCCACGTCAAAAGAGTAAGAGTACAAGTACAAAGAAAGTGGTAAAAAACGCTTTGCAGGAGAAAAAGAAACATGTGGAGGAAATTATCTTGACAAAGGAAGAAACCAATTATTTAGCCAAATTGGCAAAAGAAAGAAGCGCAAATAGTAATAGCGATGTAATTAATAAAAATGATAAAGGTGGTAAAACTATGCATCCCAAAAACAATAACGAACCGGCCATGCGTTTAAAAAAAGTTGATCCGCTATCGCAGGAAACAATTAAAAAAGTAAATGCCTTTCCGTTGAGCAATGCTCTTCTGCATGATTTAGGCTTGGCTGAGGAAGTTGATAAATTTATTACAGATTTTACCAAACAATTTGATATATATCTAAAAGAAAATTTAAATCTGTATATAGAATTGGAAAATTATCCTGTTTTGCTTACCGTCACTGCCGATAAAAAGAAATATTTAATTGATAACATTCCAGCGGCCAATTTGCAAAAACATGCTTCGCAGTATTATTATAAAGAAATGCCAGATGTATTGAAAGATAAAAGGCCTGATTACTTTTCTATAAAATTTCCCAGAAAGAAAGATGTTCCTCAAATAAACAATTCTATCCAGCATAAATATGGTAACATTTATTATACAATTTATACAAACCAATATGTTTTTCGTCATGTTGAAGATCAATTTGATGATGCACGTTATTTTGGTTCTTCATATGGTTATGATAGCTGTGATATCCGTATAAGTGAATTATTTGATGATGAACCTTATTTATCATTTTTACTCATAAAAGGATTTGTCCCTAAGTTCCCTGCTAAGTATAAAATTTTAAGCACATTATTTAAAATACTACAATCGCTGTATGAAAATCATTATGTAATATTAGGCAACAAGATTTCTCTTGATCCGGCTGCGTTAGGTACCTTACGAAAATATTTAAGAGATAAAGAATGGTTAGAGGCTTTCAGTCATTATGATATTGAACTTCTAGGTAAAGAAATACAGAAGAGTACCGGGGGCACAGAGTTTATATCACAGGATACCATTGTGAATGGAATTCTGACAACAGATTCTTTGCGAGCAGATATTAAAGAATATGACTCCATGATGTTAGAAGACCCCAACAGGGGTTCCTGGGAACTTTGGGATGCAAAATACCGGAATGAAGCGTTGGTTACATTGCCGGATGTATCGTGTTATGCCCGTGATCCTCGGATGGATATATTGGATGGAGGCGTGATTGGTATTGATTTTGGCACAAAATCTACCGTTGTTGTTGCCCAGGATGACAGTGATCGCATTGAACCTATGCGCGTAGGTATGGGCCGTTTTGAAAAAGCCCCATCAGCCAGAGATTACGAAAACCCAACGGTTATGGAGTTTATCAATATTGATGAATTTCTTGAGGCGTATCGAACGGGTGTTGGACGACCGCTTACCAAATGGGCTGATGTGACAGCTTCGCATACGGCGTACAATGACTGGCAGAATAACGACAAAAGCGAATACTATTTTTCATTTTTTGGGGAATTGAAGCAGTGGGCCGGCGATAGCAACCGGCGAATCCGCATAAGAGATAAACAGGGCAAGGAAATCAGTTTACCTCCATACGATGAATTGCAGGATGGGGACTTTGATCCCATTGAGTTGTATGCGTATTTTATAGGGTTATATATAAATAATATGCATACAGGCCGTATTTACATGGAATATTTGTTGTCTTTCCCGGTTACCTATTCTTTGGAAACACGTAAAAGGATATTAACAAGTTTCCGCAAAGGCTTGGCTCGTTCATTACCGCAGACGGTACTCGGTGATAAAACGAGTATGGAAAAGTTTAGTGTAGAAGAGGGCGTAGGCGAACCCGCAGCGTATGCAGTTTGTGCTTTGCAGTGCTATAATTTACAGCCTAAAGAAAATGAAAATATAGTTTATGGCGTTTTTGACTTTGGCGGTGGCACTACCGATTTTGATTTTGGAATTTGGCGAAAGGCAAAAGGCGTTAAGGAACGCCGTTATAATTATGTGATTGAACATTTTGGAGACGGTGGCGATAAATTTCTTGGCGGAGAAAACTTATTGGAACTGCTGGCATATGAAGTGTTCAAAGAGAATCAGAATGAATTGCGTACTTCAGAGGTAACGTTTTGCAGGCCGCCTGAATGTAACCGTTTTCCAGGCAGTGAATTTCTGTTAGCTGATTCACAGGAAGCGCAGACTAATATGCGCCAGCTTATGGAAAAGTTGCGGCCGTTTTGGGAAAGAACCGCAGAATATGAAAAGGAATATAGTTCCGGAGTCATAAAACTACGTTTATTCAATCGTAATGGTGAAGTACTTAACAATTTTGAACTTAAAGTACCTGTTAAAAAATTGGATGAACTTTTGAGAAAGCGTATTAAAAAAGGAGTGGATAGTTTCTTTGACGCACTAATTTCTAATTATAAAAAGCCATCTTATGCGGAAAAAATAAAAGATACAACAAAGATACACATTTTCCTTGCCGGTAACGCCAGTAAATCGGTTATATTACAGGAATTGTTCAGACAGGCAATGGATGAATGCGCAAAAGAAATCCAGGATCGGATGGATAAAAAAGTTAAGGTTGAAGATTTGCTTTTGATTTATCCGCCGTTGGGAACTGAAGACGCAAACAAACAGATACAAAAACTAAAAGTGACAAGTATAGACGTAAATTCACTGGAAAGTCCTACCGGCAAAACTGGAGTTGCGATAGGTTTGGTTCAGTGCCGTAAGGGTTCAAAAATCAGAGTTATAAGCGAAACAAAGACGGAAGAAGAAATTAAGTTCCGTTATTGGGTTGGTTACAGCGATAATGACAATTATTTTGTGCCTGTTATCAGTCGTGACTGCGAATACAATGTATGGCACGAATACTATGATGCGGGCGTTGACAGATTTGAATTTTATTATACTACATCCACAACGGCAGAAAGAGAACGTGGCCTACTGGCATCAGAAACTAAAAAATCACGGCAAAAGTTACCGGCTAAAGCAGTAAATGAAGATTGGCTCATTTATCTGCGTGCCGTTGGCCCGGACACACTGGAATATGTGGTGGCGGTTAATGATGATGCGGTAAAGAGCGGCAACTTTAAATATGGCCCTGTTAAAATTGAATTGGATTAGAGGTGACACGAAAACATGGAAGAAAAATCTGTTTTAAACGTTTTGAATTTTGTACAAAACTATTATTTTGCAAATTCTTCGGACATTGTTTTAAGCCGGGAAAAAGACAATATCACTATAGAGAATAAAGATATTGTCCTATACCGTATTGATGAGGTTACATTTGAAGATGATGCTCCACGTAAAGAAGCATTGGAGAATGTGTTAAGCGCTGTGCGTATTCCCGGCGTCAATTTCTTATATTTGATTGTTGGCGATAAAGCCGGCGTGAAATTTTATTACGGGCTTGCGCGTAACCTGTATGAAAAAACGGAAAGCAAGCTTTCTGTAAAAGAAATTGGTGATAATATTTTACAGGCAAGTATCCGAGGAAATTTTCGCGGTTGTAAGATTAATGCGGTTTCGCCGGAAGATAAAACACCACTTTTGCAAAAAATCAGTTCTATGACCCATGTTTCGCGTATTGAGGGCGTGGCGGGAACAATTAAAGACAATGAAGAGTTTCAAAGTGTTGACCGTTTAGTTGATATTATGCAAGGCGAAGAATTTTGTGTTCTGTTAATAGCAAAAGCTTTGCAGCCACAATTAATTACAGATTTGGAAAATACGCTTCAGGATGCATATAATGATTTGAATCCTATTGCTAAATTCAGTTTACAGGAAGGTTCTTCTGAAGGAACTTCTAAATCAAGAACTATGACAAAGGGGGAAAGCAGCAGTTCTACTTCAGGCAGTAGCCAGACTGGCGGAAGCAATGAAAGTGAAACGCATGGCACAAATAGCAGTAAGGGCAGGTCTGAAACTAAAGGTACTAATAGTTCAAGCGGAAGCAGTTCTTCTTCTTCTGGCAAAAATGATTCCAAATCTACGAATGAAAGCGGCGGCAGGAGTGATTCAAAGACAACAGGTAAGAGTAATTCGGCAACAACCAGCAGCAGTAAGACTGTCGGTGATAGCCATAGTATCGGTGATCAGGAAGGTGTTAATAAAAGCAGTTCTAAAACATTATCCCGTGAATACTTAAATAAAAACGCAAGTGAATGGATTAAATACTGTGATGAAGTTATATTGCCCAGACTTGATTATGGTAAAGGAAAAGGTATATTCCTTTCCGCATTCTACGTTCTTGCAAAAAAGAAAACTGCATTAATCAAACTTGAAAATACAGCTTTGGCACTCTATTCAGGAAAACAGGGAAACCGGGTTCCATTGCGTACGTTTTCAATAAATGGAAAGGAAAATACTGATTCGCTTTTTAATTACCAGTTACCACGAGGTCACTTTGCGCAGACAGCGACTGAAGATGAAAAAAAAGCGCGTTCTTTGCTGTCACAGGTAGTTGAGCGGAAAAAAGATTTTCCGTTATGCAATTGGATGACAACCAATGAATTATCTATGTTGGCCGGTTTGCCGCAAAAAGAAATTATCGGGATGAGGCTTCGTGAAGAGGTTGAGTTTGGCTTGAATTATGATGAACCTTTAACAGAGAATCGTATCAGCCTTGGGAAGATGGTTCAGAATGGTAATGTGGTTCCAACGACGCCGGTTTATTTAGATAAAAACGTTTTGGACAAACATATTTTTATTGCTGGTGTAACCGGAAGCGGCAAAACCACAACCTGTCATAAAATTTTGTTACAGAGCCAGGTTCCATTTTTGGTTATTGAACCGGCGAAGACAGAGTATCGTATTCTACGCCACAATCCACAGTGTAAAGATTTGCTTGTGTTTACGCTCGGGAATGATAGTGTTGCTCCCTTCCGCTTAAATCCTTTTGAGTTTTTGCCTCATGAAAACATCACATCTCATGTAGATATGATCAAGGCAAGTATAGAAGCTGCTTTTGATATGGAAGCAGCTATACCGCAATTGATTGAAACGATACTTTACCGTTGTTATGAGGATTGTGGTTGGGACATAACAACAAATAAAAATAAAAAGTATGACAATCCTTTTGCGGATGATATAAATGCTTTCCCGACCTTTAACGACATGCTGAAGAAGATTGAAACTGTTGTGACGGAACAAAAATTTGATGAACGGCTTAAAAATGATTATATTGGTTCAATACGTGCAAGGTTGCAAAGTTTGGTTTTGGGTTCTAAGGGTTTGATGCTTGACACGAAACGTTCAGTAGACTTTGATGATTTGCTTGACCGTCAGGTTGTATTAGAATTGGAAGGTATTAAGAACGGGAGTGAAAAGGCATTAATTATGGGCTTTGTCCTTTCTGCATTTAATGAAGCGGTTCGTGCGCGTTATTTGCGGGAAAGAAAAGCACACCCTCATATTATTCTCATTGAAGAGTCACATCGTTTGTTGAGTCGTTTTGTACCGGGGGACAGTTTGAATAAGAAGCAGGCAGTAGAAACTTTTGCAGATATGCTGGCAGAGATTCGCAAGTATGGAGAAAGTTTGATTATTGTTGATCAGATTCCCAATAAGCTGGCGCCAGATGTTTTAAAGAATACGAATACAAAAATAGTACACCGTATTTTTGCCCAAGACGATAAAGAAGCCGTGGGAAACACTATGGCCTTACAGCAAGATCAGAAAGAATTTTTGTCTAATTTGAATATTGGCCGCGCCATTATGTTCTCGGATAATTTTGGTCAGGCATTGCAAGTACAGATTGAACAGGAAACAAGCACGTCTAATGCTCCTTTAGCTGATGAAGAATTAACAGATATAGCTTTTTCTTATTACGAAAAGTGCTGCAAGCGGCCTATCTTTATAAAGCCCCGTATACCTTTGACAAAGCTTGATGGTAAGCTGCGTGGGGATGTTTTGGATTTCATGCGGAATGATTATGCAGTAAAGATGATAGATCTTTACATGAAAGAAACCAATGAAAAGAAGTGGAATAAATATTATGCTTCAATTTTAAAGAAAATGATTGATGAAAAAGTGTATACATTAGATGATATAGTTGACTGGTTAAGAGTTAAGACATTTGCAGCAGGTTCGTTAAATGATAAAAATGCAGAGTTGTTAAAGAAGTGGCTTACCGCGTATCAGTCTAACTATGAAGAATTGAAAAAAGTTAAGGTATCTGATTTGTTTTAAACTTTACTATTAGTTAGAAAAGGAGGAAAGTTAACATGGCCATGTTTAATTCGACGGAAATTCTTCCAGGTATATTACCAAAGCTACCGGCTCCGTTTGCAAATTTGCAAATTTATATTGAGTTGGGAAAAGCCATTTTATCAATTGTTTCAGAGGTAGGAAAAATCCTCCTCGACAGACCTGAAAGCGAAAGTGCTGAACTCATTGGATTAAAAGCTGAACTGGGTGCAAAGGAAGGTATCAAACCGGCTGATTTTGAAAACATGGATGACTATCTTAATTGTTTAAATGAAAAAGTTAAGGTTGACGAAAAAATGCTTGATAGTTTATCTGACGTTGAACGTTATAAGTATCAGGTACTTGGAGCAGGATTGTATATTGTTGGCATGGAACAAAAATTTAATATCGGCTTACCGGCTAATTTTTGGAAGACTGCTGTTACGGTAGGGTTGGCTGCTAACGATATCGCAAATTTAATAACCGGTTTTGCTTCAGAAAAATTAAGCGATGCAGGGGCATTTGAAAGATATTTGCGTGGTGATTTGCAACCGGGTTCGTCGGAACGTACGATAGTGTACCATGCAACGGATAATATGTTACATAAAAAATTCCCGGAATTGGATGATGCAGGAATTGATGAAAAGCTTGAAACAATGAAAAGTGATTTAAAGGCTTAATATGAGAGTGAAATGTGGAGGAATTTATTATGGGTTTTTTTAGTGCTATAGGTTCGTTTATTGGTAGCGTTTGTAGCGCGGTTGGAAGCATTTGTTCAAGTATTGGTGGCGCTGTTATGGGAGCAGTCAGCACATTGGCGCCGGTGATAGCCCCTTTTTTGTCAGTTTTAGGACCTATTATAAGTATTTTGGCAACTCTTTTTGCAGGTAAACCGGAAGAAGAAGAACCAGAAGAGATTGGCATGAAAGCAGAACTTGCCGGTCAAGAGGGTGTAAAGCCAGAAAAATTTGATTCTATTGGTGAGTATCTTGATGAATTGCGTAATAATCCTAAATACCAGATTGATTCAGAAAAACTTAAGAATTTAACCCCAGAAGAGAGGCAAAAATATCAATTAACAGGGTTAGGGCTTTACGTAAAAGATATAGAAGAAAAACAAGGCGTTACGTTAAGTCCGGCTTTTTTAAAAACAATTCCAGCTATGGAAAAACAAGGTTACAAGGTTGAAGATATTGCAGGTCTTATGCAAAATATGAAGAACAACGGTGTTTCTGACATGGGAAAATGTGCTGATTATTTAAGGGGCGATTTGCAACCTGGCAGCGAGGATAGGAGCAAAGTGTACCATTCTGTCAAAGATATGGTTGAAAAACACTTTGCAGATGCAGCAATTGATACTGATGAAAAAATTGACGATTTGAAAGATGCTGTTAAGAGCAATCTTTAAGGTGGACGACAACTATGGATAACCATATAAAAATCATTGGATGTTTACAAAAAGGAGTTTTTAGCGGGCAAGTCAGTTATAATGATGGTCCGTATTCAAAGATATCAATTGGTGGAGAAGAAAAGATACCTTGGTCCCAGGACTTGTTTTCACAAATTCGGGACAACGAGCAAATTGATACTAAGAATACAGTCTGTCAATGTATTCTGGTTAGCGATCAATGTTTGGATTCACAGTCTTTTTTTACTATTACCAAAAGTAACCCTTGGCAATGGAATGAAGTTGTTAAAGCGGTTGATGCTACAACACTCAGACCGGTTAAGTGGAAGCTAGATGGAATGCAGTTGGAAGAAATAATTAATCGTTCCTTGCCAAATGAATATAATGGAAAGATTAAAGAAGGTTTTCTTTATACATATCCTAAAATTAATCCACCAAAACATGCTAAGCCGTGGAGTAATTCTCAACAAACTTGTGTAAAAAAAGAGTCTGTTTCATCAGAGCATAGTCCTAAAGAAATACAACGATTAGCTGTGAAAAAGCAACCAGAGCCTCAACCTGAAAACAGTAGTAATGTTTATGATGCATTAAGGGAAATCGCTAATTCTCCAAAAAACAAATAGCTTTAATGGGTTCTTTCTTTTCAATCCCGGAGAGTGCATCTTCGGGATTGTTGAATTAATCGAATTTAGAAATGAGATACATCTCCATTGTAACGATGTAGTATAGATTAAGTGGTTGCAAAAACGAATATGCCAAATTTCTACCCATCCATCACCACCAGCTTTCACTCCAGCGAGGGTGAAAAGCTGGTTTACAAAGCGTTGCAGAAACTGAATAATGAGTACAGAGTTATCCACTCTTACCGTTGGCTGGGAGATGAAGCCCAGCGTCGCAGTGAGGGGGAAGCGGATTTTCTGATTATCCATCCGGCGAAGGGGATTCTGTCTGTAGAAGTGAAGGCGGGTGGCGTGGCGTTCCGCGATGGCAACTGGATTCAGATTAACCGTAATACAGGTACGGAAAAGGTGATGGATCCGTTTGGCCAGGCAGCGGAGAGTCAGTACCGGGTGCGCCTGCTCTTGCGTAACAATTATAGGAGAACCATGCCGCTCATTGGACGAGCGGTATGGTTTACTTCTGTTTGCGTGGATAAAAATTTGAAGCTGCCGCCGGAAGCGGTGCGGGATATTATTCTGGATCAGGATAGCCTTACAGAACCGGAAAAGGCGTTAGATGCTGCTTTTGGGTATTGGCAACGGAATCTCCGTTTTGTACCAACGCCTTTGACTGGTGGGCAGTACAAAGAATTATTGCGTGTGTTGCTGCCGTCGTTCCAGATAGCGGAAACCATTTCCAGCAGTGCTCGGGAGAACCAGACAAGCTATGTACAATTGACACGCCAACAGTTTGCGGTGCTGGATTTTCTGCGTGAGCAGAAGATTGCGGCTATTCATGGCCCGGCAGGTACGGGAAAAAGTCTGCTGGCTATAGAAAAAGCCCGGATGCTGGTACAGACCGGGCAAAAGGTTTTGCTGTTGTGCTTCAATGAATTTTTATTGCAGCATCTGCGCACCCAGGAACTGGATCCGCTGATTACTGTGCATAACGTGCGTTCCCTGGCGGAAGAAATCTTGCAGGATGATTCGCTGCCCATAGAGCATATCAATAAGTTTTTTGAAGAATACTTTGCTACGGACTTTGACGATACGGACTGGCAATATCCCAACATCGTGGTGGATGAAGGCCAGGATATCAGCGACGCCATGCTGGAACATTTATCTTTTTTGGCAGAGCTGAACGATGGAAGCTTTTATGTGTTCTATGACCGGAACCAGTTCATATTGGAACGGAATTCACCGGAACAGCCGCAATACTTGGACAGCAAGGCGGAGTGCCGGCTGGTGTTGTACCGTAACTGCCGGAACACGTCGGAGATTGCAGCAACGGTTGGTTCGCTGGTGGATATGCGGCAGGAACCCTATGTGAACAATGTGCATGGGGAAAAGCCGAAAGCTGTTTTTTATACTGATAAAGCTGAGGCTCGTGGCATTGCAGAGCGTTTTGTGAAAACTATGCAGGAAAACCGCGTGGCCTTGGAAGATATGGTGATTCTTTCCGTGCATTCGCTGGAACACAGCGCGTTGTTCGGCGTAAGGTCACTGGCAGGACTGCCCGTTTCCAATACACTGGAAGAAGGAAAAGTTTGGGTCACCACCACCCGCAAGTACAAAGGGCTGGAAGCCAAAGCAGTGTTGCTGGTGGATGTGGAAGTTTCCAAACTGTTAGATGCGGTGATGCAGCGTATGATTTACATTGGTGGCAGCCGTGCCAACACGTATTTGAAAGTTGCGTTTTATGAAGATGTAGAGAAAGGTGACTACCGGGGTATTGTGGATGCTTTGCAGGAGCAGATGAAAATTAATTGCAAAGATGCTCCAGAGGGCGAAACAGAGGCGGAAGAAAGTCTTTCTGGTGTGGAAGAAGCAAAACTGCCAGGTACTCGCAAGAGCGTGGTGAAGTTGCTGAAGATGGAAAGCGCGGTAGAGTGATAAAACGAACCCCCCGTTTTCCCGCACGGCGCAGTGGCAGCTTTCCCGAACAAAGCAATAAAATGAACGAAAGAAGTGTCACTGGGAGACAGACAAATAACGCTGTCTATATTTATAACAGAAAGCAGGCTGGAAAACCGCGCCACGACTGAAGTTACAAAAAAAGTCCGGTCACTTAAGTGACCGGGAAGGGTAACCGTTATAGTAAAAACCGTTTGGCTTTCAGCATGGCAAATGCGTGGTACAGATCTGCTTTTTTCCGGTTGCTCCGCGTAAGCCTGCGCTTCTGGTTGGGCGTTACCGGGCGCGATTTCCACGTTCCCCGTAGGAGGGCTCGTTTCTTCAGGGTTTTATCCGCCCGTTCCTGGAAGTCCTGCAGCAGGGTGCGCATCCGCCTGTCCGGGATCCACACATAAACAGGCTGGCAGGCTTCCCGTACCCGTACGTTGGAACGCCAGACGAACTGTACCAGTTCGGACAGGGCGTAATTGTCGTTATTGAATAGCAGTTCCGGGTTGTTCTCTGCTTTGGCCCGCTGTTCCAGAAATTTCGTGCAGGTTACGTCAAAGAAGCGGTTGCACAGGTAGGCAACGCCGGTACAATTCTGGTACGAGTTGGTGGCTTTGGTATTACAGGGCAGAAACCGCCGCAGGGAAGGGTAATGTCTTCCGTTGCTGCGTAACAGGTTTTTGTATGCGTTGAAGGTAGTGAACAGAAAGGAATCGCTGCGCACGCCCATGGCTTTCATGAATTCGTAGGCGTTGCGGAATTTCTGTTTCAGTTCTTTCAGCCCGGCTTGGGACGTGTCCTTGCTGGCGTTGTGGTACCAGGTTTTGGACAAACTGGCATCCATGTTAAAGGGCTTGCCGTCCAGAATGACCAGGTTCTCAATTCCTCTCGGGTAGGTTTCCACATACTTGCCACCCGGATTCCGGATCATGCGTCCGTCGTCGATATGATAATATTCCATGGTAATGTGGTTCATGGCGCAATAGTTGTGCAGCATGCTGCCTTCGGTCATGTAGGAATAAAACCAGCATTCCCGGAAGCAGGCGAACAGTTCCCGCCTGGCGAAAGCAATGATGGAAGTGTAGGTTCCGTCCTTTTCACCGAAAGGATATAACGTGCAGCTGTAACTCAGGTTTTTGATCGCATTGAATACTTTGTAATCTTTGTCGGACTTTGCGTATTCGCATTCGGGATTGAAACGGATGGTTCCGTCCTGTACGCGGACCATGCCGGTCTGCTGCATCAGTTTGATATCGGCCGGGCCGAAACGTATGCTGCCCGCCAGTTCGTTCAGTTTGTGTCCTGTGCCCACCACGTCGCGGAATAACTGGGGCACTTCGTCAAAGAGCGCGATATATTTATAGTTGCTTTCGCTAAATGCCCGTATTGTTTCATCATTAAAAATACTCCAGAGCGAGTGGGTCGTGACGATATTTTCCCCGTTGCGGATCAGCTCCAGAATGCTTTTGTTGTAAGGCGGCGTTGCCGGACTTTTTAAATCCAGTTCAGAACCGTAGCGCTCGTCCCGTTCCCGGATGGTGGGAACGAAGACAATGAACCGCCGGGGCTCCGGATCAAAACCTTTGTTATGGAAGCGGATCAGGTCCATCAGGCTGGCGCTTTTTCCTATGCCCATAGGCGAATCGATAATGCGAAAGGTAAGCGGCTGTTGTTTATGAAAAGTATTTTTGGTAGTCACACTGAGATCTCCTTGTACTGTTTGGTTACGGAATAGCAAATGCGTTGCAGGTTGCAAAATATAAATTGCAAAGTAAGGAGACGCTGATAAGTCAACATTTCCTTTGTTTTCCGTACAAAAACAAATTATACGCTTGCCTTGTAATAAATGCAAGATTGAATTCATGCAGGATTAAAATCGTATCGCTGCGGATGATAAGAGCAAAGATCATGGAAGATAGTCATACAACGTGGGAATAATCCGTCATTCTGTAACAAACGTTTCATAATTTTTATGATCAGAAATAATTTTTGCAAATTCAGATTAAATCTGTCTTTTGATTTGACAAGGCAAACAAGCTAACATATAATTATTCTAATAAAAATGATAGAGGCGCGGTAAGCAAGAGTACCTTACGGAGAGGCATCGGAGAAGTAAGGGAAAGGGATTATCGCCGAAGGGTTGCATCTGGCGGGATGCAGTTCCTGGGCCTGAGGTGAATAATTTCAGGACTGTCGTTGCAAGGCGGCATTTGCCGTGCAGCGGAGAGCTATCTCAACTAAAGTGTAATATTACGTTTGATATTAAATGCTTGCCGTTGGGATAACTCTCAACGGCTTTTCTTATTTACGAAGGCGATGATTCTTACACAAAATATAGATTGCCTTTGCAGGAAAATGTCAAATTGTTGTGGTAAATTGCTGACAACAAGGCAAAAATGATTTATAATATGATAATAAAAAGATTTAAATCTTTATTTAATTTTAAGAAGAAACGGGAGGGTTTGTTATGATCAAAGTATTAGTGAACGGAGCTTTTGGGCGCATGGGCAGCGAGGTGGTCCGCATGGTTACTGCCAACCCCGAAC
>JAEEGJ010007702.1_pt1 | contig 30515 bp, 27 predicted proteins | sample 8958761 | NCBI WGS metagenome assembly JAEEGJ01 (sample SAMN16246546, study PRJNA631951) | gut metagenome | biome: gut microbiome; feature: rumen; material: RS-attached | host: Bos | place: Iran: Karaj | collected 2018-10
TTCTAACGCAGACGACGAAGCCTCGAATTCACATACATTCCGCGTCACCCGCAAATATAAAATAAGAGTCAGGAGAGATTATCTCCTGACTCTTTCTGATTTCTTTATGAAGCTCCCAGTATGTCTTCCTTTGTCAGGGAGAAGCCTCCGAAGTAGCTGCTGTTCCACTGGTTAAGAAGGTCCAGAGTCATTCCTTTGTCGGAACGGAAATTGCATGCATGCGTTGCAGCCATGTCTGCGGTGAAGTCCTCGAGGGGATATACGCCCTGAATGTAGAGGGGACCCCAGGTCTGGTATTCTACAAGGGGAAGTGCGCCGGACTTTTCGAGATCGACATGTGCACCGTTTTCATCTACGTGGATCGATACCCATGCAAGTCCTTCGAAGCTTGTGTAGTTGGGAACCTGGCAGTGGATGAAGTTTCCGATCGAGTAGTAGCAGAGTCCGGAGTTGCCGGCATCCGTGGTGATGTATTCCACGGGCTCGACGATGTGGGGATGGGCACCTATGATGACATCTGCACCGGCATCGATCATCTGTCTTGCGAAATCCTTCTGGTAAGCGCAGGGCTCGAAGGAGTATTCATAGCCCCAGTGGGGACATACGATGACAATGTCGGATACTTCCCTTGCGAGCTTGATGTCTTCGAGAACCTCGGGATTGATGGTGTTGAAATCGAGTTCCCTCGATCCGGGATCGTAAACACAGAGTCTGTTCAGATATCCGTCGAGGCCGTTCGCCCATGTTGCCCAGTTATGTGAGTAGGTGTAGTTGAGGATCGAGATCTTGACGCCGTTTACTTCTTTTATTATGAAGTTTGCGGTGTTGACCGTATCCTCGGGTGCGAGCTCAAGGTCGTCGAATCTGGGGCGGTCATTGGGGCTTACACCGTACTTATCGAGCCAGTAGGATCCGTTGTGCGAAGTCCTGGAATCCTCATTCGGATTTGAATGGGTTCCGACAACACTGATCTCGGGATAGTTGGTGGTGAAATAATCGTGGAAGTAGATGAGTCCGTTCAGTCCCTGGTCGTAGGTGTGGTTGGTCGCTGTCAGGACCACGTCAAAGCCTGCCTTTGCGATCGCATCCGCCGCCTCGGTGGGGGAGTTGAATGCGGGATAACCGCTGAAGCCCCTGTCGTTACCTGCGATGGGTGACTCCTGGTTTATTATGGCTATGTCAGCCGCGTCTATGAATTCAAGTATGTCCTTGAAAAGGAAATCGTAATTCCTGGTTCCGTCCGCCTGAACGCCCTGGTTTACGAGTCCCATATGGAGCAGGTCGTCACCTACCATCATTACGTGGATGTCAAATTCATCGAAGGGCTCGGGTTCGGGTTCCGGCTCCGTGATGTTGGCCGAGATATCGATCGCCTGAAATTCGGATTCTGTCTCGGGCTCCTGCTGAATCTCCGTATCCGCCGTCCCGGGATCGTCCTCGAGGAAAGCGGGTCTTATAAGAAATGCGTATCCGAGAGCAAGTCCGAGTGTCAGCACTGCGAGAAATACGCTGACCAGAGCAGCTCTTTTACGCTTTTTCTTCTTTAAGTAATTCTTCATCTCTGAAGATGTCATTTCTTTAGCCTCCGTCGGTGCATTTGATTCCTTTGCACGCTCAAAAAATATATCATTTACGCGAAACAAACGCAAATAATTGCAGGATTTTATTAAATATTTCGAAATTGTTACGAAAATGTTGCATTTGGTCTCAAAACGGGTATAATGAAAAAGTCCACGAAAAAGACAAGGTTATGAATTTAAAGAAGCTTTTCATAAATGCATCGGTACTTTTGGCAGGCACAGCTCTCGCTGTGCTTATTCCTGTTAAGGCACAGGCAGCGGGACTTATCTCAGGCGGTGCATCAAGGGAGCTCAATTCATCATCCTCGACTCTTTCCGAGACAGTGGGAAACACCTCTTCAAGGACAGTGACCGTACAGATCACCGAGCCTTCCGAGGTTATTGAGGAAGAATATCTCAATCTTTCCATCGCACTTTTCTCCACCAATCCCAAGTATTGCAATGTCCGCTCCGGACCCGGAACGGAATATTCCATAGTAGGACGTATGTATGACGGAAGCGTGGGTTCGATCATCGATGAGGTTGACGAATCGATAGCAGGCGATGAAGATCCGGATGACGACAACGATCAGTGGATCAGGATCCGTTCGGGAGCGGTTGAAGGATATGTTCTTAACAGCTTCCTTGTAACCGGAGTAAATGCATACAACAGGCTTGAGGAGCAGACACAGTATTATGCTGAGATCCTCGTTAGCCAGCTCAATGTAAGAAAAGAAGCATCGATCGATTCGACCTGCCTCACCTATGTAACAAGAGGCGAAAGATACCGTATCGTCATGGACAACGGTACCGACCCCAGGGTTTATCTTGCGGCAAGGGAAGTCGAAGCGGGAGATGAGGAACTCGAAGATGACGGAATGGACTGGGTCAAGATAGTTTATTCCGAGGGTAAGACCGGATATGTTTCGGCCGATTACATAACCATCACCGAAGAGTACAAGACAGCCAAGACCATCGAAGAGATCAGGGAAGAGGAAGAGGCTGAAAGGGAGAGGAACTTAAGAGCCACCACTTCAAGCGGCAGCGCTTCGACCGGAAGCGCAGCACCTGCGGAGAACCTTACCGTAGCTCCCAACCTCAGTACCGATTATGCTACGATCTCCGAACTCAGAATGGCTATCGTCAACTACGGACTCCAGTTTGTCGGAAATCCTTATATTCTCGGAGGCCAGAGCCTTGCGGGAACCGACTGCTCCGGATTTACCTGCTACGTATTCAGGGATTTCGGTATCAGCATCGCAAGAACTCCTTCCGGACAGTATTCATCCGCGGGACGTTCGATATCGCTGGCGGAGGCACAGCCCGGAGACATCATATGCTACGGAAACGGCGGATGCTCGCACGTAGCACTCTATATCGGAAACGGACAGATCGTTCAGGAATCCAATCCGAGAAGAGGACTTGAAGTTAATTCCGTATACTTCATGAGCAACATAATCGCAGTCAAGAACGTACTTGATTAAATAGGGGATGGCCCGTCCGGGAAACCGGACGGGTCATTATTTTATTTGCAAAGAATATGTGGTAGGATATTGCATTGTAAGGAGACAGGTCATGGATATAGAAAAGATTCTTTCGTCATGCGATCATACACTTTTGCTTCAGGATGCCACACTCGATCAGATAAAGGCACTCTGTGATGATGCGATCAAATATCATACCGCTTCCGTATGCATCCCTCCCTGCTATGTGAAGGATGCGAAGGCTTATGTCGGCGATAAGATGAAGATCTGCACCGTAATAGGATTTCCGAACGGCAATATGACCACGACCGTCAAGGTCCTGGAGACATTTGACGCACTCGATAAGGGCGCCGATGAGATCGATATGGTCATCAACATCGGAAGACTGAAGAGCAGGGATTACGACTACATAAAGCAGGAGATCTCACTTATCAAGCAGGCGTGCGGGGACCATATCCTCAAGGTCATAATCGAGACCTGCATGCTCACCGATGAAGAGAAGATCAGGATGTGCGAGATAGTTACTGAGGCGGGAGCGGATTACATCAAGACCTCAACAGGCTTTTCAACCGCAGGTGCAACCTTCGATGACGTAAAGCTTTTTGCGGAGCATGTCGGACCCGGGGTTAAGATCAAGGCGGCAGGCGGCATCTCATCACTCGAGGATGCCGAGAAGTTCCTTGAGCTCGGTGCATCCAGACTCGGAACCAGCAGAATTGTAAAGATAGTAAAACAGGGATAAAAGCAAAACCCGGATCTGTGAACAGGTCCGGGTTTTACAATGGATAAGGATAAGATAAGAAAATTATTTTCCGATAAGCTTAAGAAGATAGGGGATCTCGAGTTCAAAGTTGACAGCGTAGTTAACGTGTTCGGGATCGTTATAGGTATTCCTGATGCAGGCCGTGGTGTAATCCGCCGCGATGACAAGTGAGTCGTATATGCTCTTTCCGCTTACGAGGCTTCCGGTGAATGCGCTTGCGTATACATCGCCTGTTCCGTGGGACTTGTAAGGAACCTTTTCCGTACCGTAGCTGAGAAATTCGTCCTTTGCGGTATCGAGACCGATAAAGCCGAAGGATCCGTCCTTTAAGGTCACGCCGGTTATCACGGGGAACTTTATTCCGGTATCTGCCAGCCTTTTAAGTATATCCCTTGTAACATCCTCGGATGCATCCTCGCCGGGATAGTCGATACCGAGTATGAATGCCGCCTCGGAGATATTGGGAAGTGCGATGTCCGCTTCTTTGCAGAGGGTTCCCATCTCGAGTGCAAAGTTTTTATCGAAGCCCACATAGAGATTACCGTTGTCCGCCATTGCGGGATCGACGATCTTGAAAGTTCCTTCCTTTGCAAAGGCCTTAAAGTACTCCTTTACGATCTCTATCTGTCTGAGGCTTCCGAGGTACCCAGTATAGATCGCATCGAATTTAAATCCTTCCTTTATCCAGTGATCCATGATGGGCTCCATATCGTCCGTCAGGTCGCGGAAGGTAAAATCCTTGAACATCGTATGGGTTGAAAGAACGGCGGTCGGTACTATCGCGGTCTCGATGCCCATTGCCGATATTATGGGAAGCGCCACGGTCAGGGAGCACTTTCCTATACATGAGATATCCTGTATTGATGCTACTCTTTTCATATATCCTCCGGGGGACGCTTTGTTTATGATCTGTTAAGTCCCCATAAATATTTTTTAAATATATTTTTTAAGTTGAATTTAACGTTTTTACAAAGTATAATCGTGAACTGGCATTATTGATATACCCATTTCAAATATTTTTTATAATACCAGATAAAAGATGCTCATATACGACACAGAAAAAAAGGGCGACAAGCCGATATATGAATATATATACGAATGCATCAAGCGGGATATCCATTCCGGCTCTCTTAAGAGCGGGCAGAAGCTCCCCTCCAGAAGGCAGATGGCACTCGATAACGGCATTGCGGAGATAACCGTCGCGAATGCCTATTCCCAGCTGGTCACGGAAGGGTATATAGAAAGCCGCGAAAAGAGGGGATACTTCGTCTCTTCCGATATGGATGTGATCTGCAGCGGAGGAGTATGTGAGAATGTCCCCAAAAAGAAGATCTGCAATCTTGATTCGGATCTCTGCGAACCTGATGCGGGATCTAAGGATGATTCGGTCATCAAGCTGACGGATGCAAGTCTTCCCGAGGAAACCTTCCCATTCGATACCTGGTCGAAGATCGCAAGGAAGGTATTTACCGATGACAGGTCCGCCTGCATAAGGACGCCCGAAGCGAGAGGATTACTCAGCCTCAGACAGGCGATAGCCGGATACCTCGAAAGAGCAAGGGGCTTTTCCGCAGATCCCGACCATATAGTCGTGGGACCCGGATGCGAATACCTGAGCAATACGCTTCTGCAGCTTATCGGCGGAAGCGCGATGGTCGCGGTCGAAGATCCCGGATATATGTGCATATGTAAGGTCTATGAGTTCAGCGGACATAAATGCCTCCATATTCCGATCGATGAAAACGGACTTATCACCGAGGGACTTTCGGGAAGCAATGTCAGGATGATCCACGTTTCTCCCTCACATCATTTTCCTACCGGATGTGTCATGAGCGCCGCAAGGCGTGCTTCGCTTGTCTCCTGGGCTAATGAAACCGGTGCATGGATCGTCGAGGATGATTACGATTCGGAATTCAGGTTCGAAGGGAAGCCCGTGCCTCCCATCGCGGCTTCGGATCCCGAAAGAGTCATATATATGAACACGTTCACCAGGACCTTATCACCCTCCTTAAGGGTTGCGTATATGGTTCTTCCAGATGAACTGTTTGATGTTTATTCAAAGAGGATGGATTTCGTATCGGGTACGGTATCGACTTCCGAACAGCTGACACTTGCGTCGTTTATTTCGGACGGATACTACGAAAGACATCTGAACAGGATGAGGAATTTTTACAGGAAAAGAAAGAAAGCCATTTTCGAGGAAATGGAAAGGAGCGGGCTTTCGGGGTATTTTGATGTTGAAGGTGACGGAAGCGGCATGACATTCATGCTACGGGGAAAACTTCCGTTTGATGATAGAAGATTTATCAGCGGAATAAGGGAGAAGGGTCTGACCATGAACTCCCTTGATGAGTATTGCTACAATACGCACAAGTATTCACCGGTACGTTATGTCGTTAATTTCGGCTCGTTATCGGAAGAACAGTTCGCACATGCCGCTGAGGTGATGTGCGATGTAATGAGGAATTGTTTATGTCTAAGTTAAGTGTAAAGAAACCTTTTACGGTACTTGTCATGATCGTCATCATGATAGTGCTGGGTGTCGTAAGTATCATAAGGATGCAGATGGATCTGCTTCCTCAGATAAGTCTGCCGTATGTTCTTGTCATTACCACATATCCCGGAAAATCTCCGGAAGCCGTTGAGGAGACCATATCCAAGCCTCTGGAGCAGGCTCTCGGAACAATCTCGGGTGTTAAGAATGTCTATTCCATAAGCAACGAGAACTATGGTCTCGTGGAACTTGAGTTCACAAGCGGAACCGATCTTGATGCCATCATGGTCAAGGTATACACGCAGATCGATACCGTCAGGGCAGGATGGCCGGACGATGTGGGAATCCCTCAGATAATGGAACTTTCCACGGATATGCTGGCAAACCAGTATCTGGCTGTTTCCTATGAAGGGATGGATATAGACGAACTGTCCCGTTTCACTGAGGAAACGGTGATCCCGGCATTCGAAAGACTGGACGGTGTTGCCAGTGTAAGCCCCAGTGGTCTTATAGAGAAAACCATACAGATCAGCCTTGACCAGGACAAGGTGGATATCCTTAATGCGAAGATCTACGAATATGCCGAGGAGCAGCTGGATGATGCTCTTGAAGACATCATGGAAAACCAGGATGACCTGGATGAAGCAAGGGATCAGCTCATAGATTCCCAGAATGAACTGAACCAGTCACAGATTGACCTGAACCAGAGCCTCCAGGATCTGACGGATGCTTATGCCGATCTGATCCAGTCACAGTATGATCTTGTCGATTCCATCGAGGAGATTGATGATTCCAGAAGGGAACTTGACGATAAAAAGGCGGAACTTGAAGCTAAAAAGAATGAAGCATATGCAAGACTCGCCCAGGCCAGTGAATACTTGGATAAATTAGGCGTATATCAGGCTGAGTATGAAAAATGCCTTGCCGCCGCCGCCCAGTTTACGGCTTTGGGAGATGCCGCAAGTGCTGCAGAACAGATGGCCAAAGCTGCCGAATATGAGGCCATGATCAATGCTATCAAAGCGGCACTTCAGGGTACGGGTATCAGTTCTTATGCCGACCTTGAAAGAATGAAGATGGAGCTGGCGACGACCTTCGGATCTGCCAGTGCACAGATTGCAATCGCCCAGTCACAGCTCGAAGCCGCAAGAGAACAGGCTGAAGGCGGACAGGACCAGATCAACGACGCTTACGAGCAGATCATGGACGGCTTCGAACAGATAGCTGACGGCCAGGAGCAGATCAATGACGGCCAGCAGCAGATCAACGAAGGCTGGCAGTCCTACTACGATGCCGTGCAGCAGTTCAATGACGGACTCGCACAGTTTGAGGTCCAGAGGCAGGAGGCATTAAAGAAGGCGAATTCAAGCGAACTCCTTACCCTTCAGACTCTTTCACAGCTCATATATGCACAGAATTTCGATATGCCTGCGGGTTATATCGATGATAAGGATGACAACTCATGGCTCCTCAAGATAGGAAATGAATTCGATTCCATAGAGGAAATGGAGAACACCCCCCTTGTGGTCATTGACGGAGTCGGAACCGTTCTTCTTAAGGATGTTGCCAATGTCACCGTGGTGGACAATTCGGATGTGACCTTCACCAGGCTGGGAGTTAACGACGGAGTTATCCTCAGCGTATTTAAGAGCAGTGAATCCGGTGCAAACGATGTAGCCAATACATGTATCAATGAACTGAACAGGCTCGAAGAAAAGTATCCCGGACTTGACATCACTGTCATAATGGATCAGGGCGCATACATTGAGATGATCCTTTCCGTTGTAGTCACCAATATGCTCATCGGTGCAGGACTTGCAATTCTCATACTTGCCCTCTTCCTCAAGGATTTCCTGCCCACACTGGTGGTTGCCATAAGCATTCCTCTGAGCGTGCTTACGGCGCTTGTCGCAATGTATTTCAGCGGAGTGTCTCTCAATATGATGAGCCTCTTCGGAATGAGTCTCGGTATAGGAATGCTCGTCGATAACTCCATAGTCGTTATGGAGAATATTTACCGATTGCGAGGGCGGGGTATAGAAGCCCCGCGTGCTTCGGTACAGGGTGCAAGACAGGTTTTCGGTGCGGTAACGGCATCGACCCTTACCACCATCTGTGTGTTCTTCCCCATGGTATATACCGACGGACTCATCAGGGAGCTGATGATGCCTCTTGCCCTTACCATAATCTACACCCTGCTTTCGTCGCTGCTGATATCAATGACGGTAGTACCCGCAGCATGCTCTACCCTTCTTAAGAATACAAAACCCAAGCCCCACAAGCTCTTTGATCGTGTGATGGAATTGTATGAGAAGGCTCTTTCCTTCTGCCTGAAGGTTAAGATCCTTCCTCTCGGACTTGCTGTCGGACTTCTTGTTTTCAGTATAGTCATCGCACTTCAGTCCGGTATCGTTATGATCCCGAATGCATCTTCTCCCCAGATCCAGGGTTCAGTGACCCTTGATGAGAACCTGACAAGGGAAGAGAGCTACGAGAAGATGGGAACCCTCATAGAAAGACTTGGTCAGATCGAAGGTATCGCATCGGTCTGTGTTATGAGCGGAAATTCCGATATGGCCCTTCTTGTGGGCGCAACAAGCGACGGTTACAGCAATTACTCCCTGATGATCCTCTGTGAAAATGAAGAAGCCGGAGCTGCAGAGATAGAGAAGATAACAGATTCCATGTATGCCGTAGCGGATGAACTCGGACTCGGTGAGACCTTCAGCATCACCTCCGGAATGGATGCCATGGACCAGATGCTTGGAAGCGGACTTTCACTTTCCATATTCGGTGATGATATCGATGAGCTTAACAGGATCAGTGGCGATATCATGGATATAATCGCCACGGTTCCCGGATATACGGATATCTCCAACGGCAATGAGGATGCCAAGCAGATCCTTCACATGTACATAGACAGGGATGCCGCCATTAATGACGGACTTACCGTAGCGCAGATATACCAGGCGATCTACGGAAAGCTTACTACTTCAAGCGTGGTCACCAGCGTCAATCTTGCGGGTGAGAAGCTCGACGTGGAGATAATTACCGGACTTGAGCCTCTCGATGCGCAGAACATCATGGATTACACATTCACCATAGATGACGAGGATGAGGACGGTAATGCCATTACCCGTGACGAGCCTTTAAGCGAATATGCGTCCATAGTGACCGAGAACGGACAGAGATCCATCAACAGACAGAACAGCAGCTACTATATCGACGTCACCGCGGGAGTTGAGGAAGGCTACAATAACGCACTCCTTTCAAGAGAGCTCCTTCCCAAGCTTGAACAGTATGAACTTCCCAGCGGCTATACACTTGACATAGGCGGTGAGACCGAGACCACGACACAGATGATTAGCCAGATGGCGCTTGTTCTCGCACTCGGACTCGTGCTGGTTTATCTGATAATGGTAGCACAGTTCCAAAGTCTTCTTTCGCCCTTCATAATCCTGTTCACGATCCCCCTGGCATTTACCGGTGGTTTCCTGGGACTCAGATTTATGAAGGAGCCCATATCAATGATGTGTCTGATGGGGCTTATGGTGTTGATGGGAACCGTTGTTAATAACGGTATTGTTTACGTTGATTACACCAACCAGCTCCGAAAGGGCGGACTTTCAAGGCATGAAGCCCTCATTGCCGCAGGTAAGACCAGAATGCGTCCCATCCTGATGACCGCAATGACCACCATTCTTGCGGAAGCCAGCCTCTGCATAGGTGATTCCCTTTCATCCCAGCTGGGAAGAGGAATGGGTATTGTCATCATAGGCGGTCTGGCATACGCAACACTCATGACGCTGTTTATAGTTCCCGTGATTTATGATATCTTATTTAGGAAACAGCCGCTCGATATCGATACCGGCTCCGAGAGCCTTGACGATATCCCCGATGATGCGGCGGAATTCTTGAAGGAGAAGAAAGAACGTGAGCAGATTGCAACTCAGGAACGCACTTCTGATGGACCCGAAGACGGGCTTGCAGACGAAAGCGGATCTGATACTGAATGACAGCACTGTCGAAAAGATCATCCCTTTAACTGACGGTAGTGTCAGTGAAAATACCGGAAATATCGACGAAGTTATCGATGCCGCGGGACTGATCGCGGCACCGGGACTTGTCGACGTACATGTGCACTTCAGGGATCCGGGCTTTACCGCCAAGGAGGATATCCATACCGGAGCGGCCTCGGCGGCAAGGGGAGGATATACCTCGGTTGTCATGATGGGAAATACCGATCCCAGGTGCGACAATATCGAAACCCTTCGCTATATGCAGGAAAAGGCGGCCAAAGAGCCCATACATATCTATGTCACCTGCAATGCGACCATGGGAATGAAGGGCGCGGAGCTTACCGATATCGATACGCTTCATAAAGCAGGTGCTGTAGGCGTTACCGATGACGGACTTCCCATAATGGATCACGGAGTACTTACACAGGTATTCCTCAAGGCTGCGGCATGCGGAATTCCCGTAAGCCTTCACGAAGAGGATCCTTCACTTATCGAAAATAACGGAGTAAACCGCGGAAAAGCATCCGATCATTACGGGATCGGCGGTTCTCCTTCAGAAGCTGAATATTCGCTCATAAGAAGAGACCTTAAGCTGGCTTCCGGCACCGGAGTGAGCGTGGATATCCAGCATATCTCCACAGCGGAAGGCGTAGAGGCCGTAAGACAGGCCCGTAAGGACGGAGTAAATGTCCACGCCGAAGCAACTCCCCATCACTTTACTCTCACGGATGACGCGGTCATCGCACACGGCACCAATGCCAAGATGAATCCGCCTCTTCGGTCCGAAAGCGACCGCATGGCGATCATAAAGGGACTGCAGGACGGTACCATTGATATGATCGCAACGGATCACGCACCCCATACCACGGAAGAAAAAGCTCTTCCAATAACCAAGGCACCCAGCGGCATAATCGGACTCGAGACCGCACTCGGACTCGGTATCACCGAGCTTGTCAAAAAGGGTTATCTTTCAATGATGGACCTTCTGCGCGTCATGACCATAGGACCCGCGGAGGTTTATAAGCTTGATGCCGGATATATCGCAGAGGGCGGTCCCGCTGATATTGTCCTCATAAATCCCGATGCCGGGTGGACTGTCGAGGATGATTTCGCATCCAAGGCGCATAATACTCCCTTCATCGGAAGGAAGCTCACCGGAAAAGTGATCATGACGATCGCGTCAGGTAAGATCGTTTACGGAAAATAAAGATACGGAGAATCACGGAATGAAAAAGAAAACAGACGGCAGGGTCCTGAGCCGGAAATGCCTTGCCCCCGGAATATTCGACCTTGAGATAGAAACCTGCCTTGCGGCTGATGCAAAGGCAGGGCAGTTTGTCGGGGTTTATACGAAGGATGCGTCAGCACTTCTTCCCAGACCCATCAGTATCTGCGGTGTATCGGATGACAGGAAGAGCATAAGGCTCGTTTACCGTGTTGTGGGAAAGGGAACGGAAGAGTTCTCACATCTTAAAGAGGGTGATGATGTAACCCTTCTCGGAGTTCTCGGAAACGGATACGATATAGAGAAGATAAAAACACTCGGAAATTCCGACACTCCTGTCAGAGCACTTCTTCTCGGAGGAGGTATCGGCGTTCCTCCGATGCTTGAGCTTTCCAAGGAACTGTCGGCAGCAGGCGTAAAGGTCATCTCCGTTATGGGATACAGAAATTCGGATACTTTCCTGCTTGATGAGTTCAAAAAGTATTCTGACACATATGTCGCTTCGGAAGACGGCAGCGTCGGAACCAAAGGAAATGTTCTGGATGCTGTAAGGGAAAACGGAATAGATTTCGACTGCATATGTGCATGCGGTCCCATGCCCATGCTCAGGGCGATAAAGGAATTCGCAGGTGAAAAGACCGCGTTCATTTCCCTTGAAGAGAGAATGGCATGCGGAGTCGGAGCCTGCCTCGGATGCGTCGTGAAAACGGCTCATGAGGATGCCCATTCCCATGTGAACAATGCACGCATCTGCACGGACGGACCGGTATTTGAGGCATCGGAGGTAGAGATATGATCAAAACAGAAGTAACCATAGCCGGTGTCACATTCAAGAATCCCGTAATGGAAGGATCCGGAACATTCGGTTCCGGTATGGAATATTCCGAATTCGTAGATCTGAACAGGCTCGGTGCGGTCGTTACCAAGGGAGTTGCGAATGTTCCCTGGCCCGGCAACCCCACCCCCAGGGTCTGCGAGGTTTACGGAGGAATGCTCAATGCCATAGGTCTTCAGAATCCCGGCATCGAAGTGTTCTGTGAAAGGGACCTTCCCTTTCTTTCAAATTATGACACGAAGGTCATAGTCAATGTCTGCGGAAGATCTGTGGAGGATTATATAGAAGTCGTCGAGAGACTTTCCGACGAGCCGAGGGCCGATATGCTCGAGATCAACGTATCCTGTCCCAATGTCAAGGAAGGTGCGATCGCATTCGGAACCGATCCCGCAGCTCTTTCGAACATTACCAAAGAGATCAAGGCTCATACCAAAAAGCCCGTGATCATGAAGCTTACTCCCAATGTAACGAACATTGCCGAGATGGCGAAGGTGGCCGAGGATGCGGGTGCCGATGCGATATCCCTCATCAATACCATCACCGGCATGAAGATCGATATCGAAAGAAGGAAGTTTGCCCTTGCCAATAAGACCGGCGGAATGAGCGGTCCCGCCATCAAGCCAATCGCCGTCAGAATGGTCTACCAGGCATCACACGCGGTTAAGATCCCCGTCATCGGGATGGGAGGCATAGCTACCGCCGAGGATGCGATCGAATTCATGATGGCAGGTGCCACGGCAGTAAGTGTCGGAATGATGAATTTCGTAAATCCGTACGCAACTGTCGAGTGCGTTGAGGGTATCGAGAAGTATCTCGAGCGCCACGGCATCGATGATATCAATGAACTGATCGGCTGCGTATGATATAATTTGGGTTGTAGCCACTAAAGAATCGGACGGGACGGTCCGATATAGATAATGTAATCATGGATGATTTGTTTCTTTTGCATTGAAAAATGCGAAAGAGAACGCGAAAGGAGAGACGTATGAATGTAAACGGAGTTACATCCTCTCAGGCGGCAAATGCGTACTCGGCTTATACTTCCCAGACAAAGGCAAAAGAAGCCGCAAAGGACGCTGTCACTAATGAAGAGGCAGCAGCGGTATACGAACCCTCGGGTCAGACCGCTGAGACAGGTAAGACTTATACAACCAATACCGATCTCGTAAACAAGCTTAAGGCTGAAGCAGATGCCAGGACCGAAAGCCTCCGCAATCTTGTGGAGAAGCTTCTGGGCCAGCAGGCCACTAAATACGGAGAGGCTACCGATATTTGGTCATTCCTTAAGGATGGCAATTTTGAGGTTGATCCCGAGACCAAGGCGCAGGCACAGGCAGACATCGCCGAGGATGGTTATTGGGGCGTTGAAAAGACAAGCGACCGTATCGTACAGTTCGCTACGGCACTTACAGGCGGAGATCCGGACAAGCTTGACAGCATGATCGAAGCCTTCAAGAAAGGATATGCGCAGGCAGAAGAGACTTGGGGCGGAAAGCTTCCCGAGATCTCCCAGAAAACCTACGACGCCGTTCTCGACAAATTTGAGAAACTCAAGACCGGTGAAACAGATCCTTCGGAATATCTTAACAGATGATCCTTTAATCCATGATTCGAAAGGCTCCTCCCACCTACCCGGGAGGAGCTTTTTTGTGTGTATTAAAAACAGCCGCGGCAGTTTATAATGGATACAGTTGATCTCATCGGAGGAATCATATGATCACCGAAAAAGCATATGCCAAGATAAACTTAAGCCTTGATGTTACCGGAAAGAGACCGGACGGATACCACGAAGTCAGGATGATAATGCAGACCGTGGATATTTCGGATACGCTGACTTTCGAAAAGACTGATGAAGGTATAAGCATCGATGTCGGCGGAAGCGATCTTCCCGTTGATGAAGATAACCTGATCTATAAAGCTGCCAAGGCCGTTACGGATAAATGCGGCATCACGGAAGGCCTAAAGATCAGCCTTGATAAGAATATCCCGATAGCAGCGGGAATGGCGGGCGGAAGCTCGGATGCCGCAGCGACCCTTCGCGGAGTCAACAGACTCTTTGACTGCGGGCTCAGCATGGATGAATTAAGGGAGCTCGGAGTAAAGATAGGTGCCGACGTCCCTTACTGCGTCGAGGGCGGAACCGTGCTCGCCGAGGGCATCGGTGAAAAACTGACAAAGCTTACCCAGCTTCCCGAATTAATCCTGGCGGTTGCAAAACCCGAAAAAGGAGTCTCCACGGGAAATATCTACAAGGCACTTGATGAGATATTTGATAGCGTAGCCCACCCCGATGTGGATGCAATGCTGGGATGCATAAAGAGCTGTACCGGAACGGGCTTCCTTAAATATCTGGGAAATGTCCTCGAATATGTCACGGAGCCCCGCTGCCCTGAGATCACGAATATCAAGAAGATATTTGATGACGGAGGCTCTATCGGAACACTGATGACGGGTTCCGGCCCCACCGTATTTGCTTTCTTTGATGACAGGGATAAGGCTGCAAAAGCCGTGGATGAGATCAGAAATGCGCATCTTGCTGCGGAAAAAGAAAGTTTTGTCACCACATTAAAGAAATTGTATTAAAATCAGTACAATCCGTGGTATTATGTATACAATCATAGTATTTCGGAGGACTATTTTATGCCTAAGGCCAAGGAAGAAGATTTCCTGCCATTAAGAGATTCCGTATATAACAAGCTCAGACAGTCGATCCTTACGGGGGAGCTCCCCGCCGGTGAAAGACTTATGGAGGTTCACCTCGGCGACAAGCTCGGGGTAAGCCGTACACCCATCAGGGAAGCAATCCGTATGCTCGAGCTCGAGGGTCTTGTCACCATGATCCCCAGAAAGGGCGCTATGGTGGCCCAGATAACCGAGAAGAACATGTCGGATGTCCTGGAAGTGAGAAGGGCTCTCGATATCCTCTGTGTCCAGCTTGCGTGCGAAAGGATCACCTCTGATGGAATATCGGACCTTAAGAAAGCAAGGGATGCGTTCGAAAAGGCGGTCGAGACCAATGACAGCAGGGTCATAGCACAGGCCGATGTCGAATTCCACAATGTCATAATCAGCGCCACGGGAAATGACAGGCTCATCAGTCTGGAGGATTCGCTGTCGCTTCCGATGTACAGATACAGATACGAGTACATCAAGGATTCATCGGGACATGACAACCTTGTAAAGGAGCACAGAAGGATCGTAAACGCGATAGAAAAGAGAAATGCCGAGATCGCGGCCGAGGCTGCGGGAGAGCATATCGATAACCAGCGCAGGTCGATCATCCGCCAGATCCGTATGGAACGCGAGGAGGAGACGATGAATGCCCTTTATGGGAAAAGGAAATAAAGAAATGAAAATAAGAAAGCGGACCTTTCGAAGGTCCGCTTTTTAGTGCATATGATGAACTTTTCGTTCCGCCCTGCTTTATCCGGGCACCGGGCTTATTTGATGGGCTTTGCTCCTGCCTTTTCCTGAAGCCTGTCGACCCATGCCTTGAAGCCCTTCTTGGGAGCTTTTTCGGTAACGGTCTTGCCGTGGAGTCCCTTGACCTCGAGGATGTAGATACCGCTGACGGCGGCCTTTACTTCCTTTTTGACGGGAACGTCTTCGAAGATCTTCTCGTCACAGATAAGTGACATTATCTGGGGACCGATCTTGGCCTTGACGATGGGCATCTTGGAACCTCTGAGCGCCTTGGGCGTCTGGTCCAGTACCGCCTGGGGAAGGCCTGCCTCCCTGATCTTCATACGCTTCTTATCTATGATCAGCATGGAAACATACTGCTTGTTAGCCTGAAGCATGGCATTGTTCTCATCCTGCCTCTTCTGCATCTTCTTTCCGACAAAATACAGGACAATGAGAATTGCTATAAGTATTACAAGAACTATGATTGCTATTATTGCTGCTTTACCCATAAGTCACCTCTTTCAAAAATGCATTGTAGCAAACAAAGGCTCTGTTATCAATAATTTGTTTGTGTGAAGAGCCTTATGGTGGTACAATTGCGTGTGATACGCTTATATTTAAGAAGATTTTTAGAAAGTGATCATATTATGAAAAGAAGAATCGTTGCATTATTTACTGTTCTTTCACTGCTCAGCCTCAGCGCATGCTCCGGTGATGAGAACGTATTCTCGGATGTTTCCGCCAATAACACTCCTGTGGCCGCTCCCGCAGACCTTGGCGAATCCGTTACCGTATTTGACTATGATATGAGTCAGTATGTCGAGGTGGGAGATTACCGTTCGCTCACCATTGATTATGAGCCCTACGATCTTACCGAGGAAGATGTCGATTACGCATACATGACCTTCCTTGATGATTATGCCAAAATGGTGGATCCCGCCAAATATGTGACCGACAGGGAAGTTCATGACGGTGACACTGTAAGCCTCAACTACTGCGGAACCAAGGACGGCGTTGCGTTTGAAGGAGGAACCGCCGAAGGATACCTTCTCAAGATAGGTTCCGGAACCTTTATTCCCGGATTTGAGGAGGGACTTATAGGCGTTATGCCCGGCGAGGAGATCGACCTTCCCCTTACTTTCCCCGAGGAGTATCATTCCGAGGAGCTTGCCGGACAGGATGTTATCTTCACCTGTACCGTAAACGGTATCATCACCATCGATTCCCTGATCGCAACCGCCAATGACAACCGCGACGAGGGAACCGATCCGATCGAGACCGAGGAGCAGTTAAGGGAGATGTGCCGTGAGGAACTCATCGAGCAGGTCAAGGCATATGACAGGGAGAACGTCCAGACCCTTATCACCCAGAACCTTTCGACCATAGTTACCGAAAAGGCGGCCTTCCCTCAGGAACTTGTCGATGCATATGATGCACTCGTGCTCAAGTCCGTCGAAAACAGTGCGGCAATGTACGGAGTAGATTCCGAGACACTGCTTTCATATTACGGCTACACACTCGACTCCTATATCGCCGAGTTCAGCCGTCCCCAGCTTGTAAATGACGCTGCTCTCTATGTTATCGCTTCCGAGAACAACCTCCTTCAGACCGATGAGGAGTTCGAAGCTTCCCTTCAGGAATATGCCGACAGCTACGGCGTTACCATAGACGATCTTCTTACACAGCTCACCAGGGAGGAATACAGGGTATATTTCCTTGAGGAAAATACACTTAACTTCCTTACCGATCTCTATACTGTCGACTGATCTTAGCGCCCGGACTCATATATATTGTGGGTCCGGGCGAAAAATTCATAAATTTTCACAAAAAGTGTAAAGTTTTAAATGCTTCATTCCGATAAAGTAGGTGTAAGGCATAAAATATGCCTTGCAATACTACGAAAAGGAGGCAAAACCGGATGCGTATAGAAAGTTATTCGCAGATCCAGAGCCTGTATCAGACTTCAAGGGTTTCGAATACACAGAAGACCAAGAATACCGGTGCGGTAACCGATAAGGTATCCATCAGCAGCATTGGAAAGGACATGAAGACTGCCAAGGATGCTCTTGCAGCTACTCCCGATGTCAGAGCCGATCTTGTGGATTCGATAAAGTCAAGGATCCAGGACGGAACTTACAACGTCAGCGCAGGCAGCTTTGCTGACAAACTTCTTCAGAAATATCAGGAATTGGGGTAAAGAGTGGCAAGTCTTGTAGAGAATCTCATCAGCATACTTACGGAAGAATGTAACGAAATTGAGACGGTTCTCGGACTTGCGCGCTCAAAAACCCCGGTGATCGTTGCCGGGGATCTCGATGCGCTTGGTAAGATCACGGAGGATGAACAGTCGCATGCCGACAGGCTGCAGAACCTTGATAACACAAGGTCCAAGGTAACTGCCGACATCGCGAATGTACTTAACAGGGATGTTAACGATCTGAAATTAAAGACTCTCATCGGCCTGCTTGAAAGGACACCGGCTGAACAGAAGGCTCTGTCAGAAGTATATGACAGGCTTACCGGACTGACCCACGAGCTTGCCAGAGTAAATGAGCAGAACAGTGAGCTCCTTAAGAGTTCGCTTGAACTGGTGGATTTTGAGTTGAACCTGCTCAATTCACTGAAGGCCGCCCCCGAAACAGCCAATTATTCAAAGGGCGCCTACACCGGAGGAACCCTCGGAGTGACCAGAGGTAACTTTGACGCTAAGCAATAGGAGAGATCATATATGTCCCTGTGGAGTGACCTTTCCCTGGGTGTCTCGGGACTTCAGGCCAGCAACAACGCGTTAAACACCGTTGCCCACAACATTACCAATGCTGATACCGAAGGCTACACCAGACAACAGGTAGAATTTGACGACAGAAGATATATAACGATCTCCAAGACAGGAAGTGCGATTTCTTATCAGCAGTCAGGTCTTGGAGTTTATTATTCTAACGTAAAACAGGTTAGGGATTATTTCCTTGACAAAACATATCGTACCGAGCTCGGAAGACAGGAATTCTATGAGGTTTCCAAGAACACCTTAAATGAGATAGAGGACCTTCTCGGAGAGCTTAACGGTGCTTCGTTTCAGGAATCACTGTCAGATCTGTGGACCGCAGTCCAGGAGCTGACCAAGGATCCCTGCAATTCCGTTACTCAGGGTGCTCTCGTAAGTGAGGCCGCTGAGTTTCTTGAGCGTGCACAGTCCGTTTACAGCGATCTTGCCGGATACCAGGACAATATCAATTTCCAGGTACTTCAGGATGTCAAGACCATCAACGATTACGGCAAGAAGATCCTGGAGCTCAACACCACCATCCAGAAAATAGAACTTGGACAGGAAAAAGCCAACGATTTCAGGGACCAGAGGAATCTGATCCTTGATAAGCTTGCGTCCATGTGTAATATATCCTATACCGAGGACCAGTACGGTGCCGTTTCGGTTCAGATCGAGGGCGAGGACTTCGTAAAAGGCTCCCTTTGCTTCGAGATGTGGATCGACATCGATTCCCAGACCGGATTCTATACCCCTTACTGGCCCCAGAATTCCAATTACACCGTAGCTCCCGGCGGAAACCCTCAGAATACCGACAATACCATCTTTTCATATGACGGAAAGAAGGGCGACCGCATCTACAATATCGAAGCCGCACATGTCTTCGACTTAAGCAGGGGAATATCCACTGAAAACGGCACGGATGTGGGAAAGCTCAGAAGCCTTCTTTACGCAAGGGGCGATCACAGGGCTGACTACACCGATATCAGATTCTACGACGATATCAAGGACTCCGTCCTTATGAACATACAGGCTGAGTTCGACCAGCTGATCCACAATGTCGTTACCTCGGTAAACGGCGTTCTGGAAACGGCAGCAGGCGTAAAGACCCTTGCCGCACCCACTGCATCGAGCCAGACTACCAATCCCAATGCGCCCGATTATTACGATCCCGCTGACCTTGCCCTTTACAATGCCATCAAAGCCGCAGATCCCAAGGCTTATGACGGAAAGGAATACAAGGTATACGAGGACGTCGATGACGGCTTCAACTATATGGAAAGCGCGGACGGATCGCCCTTACAGCTTTTCCAGAAGTCCACTACCGACGGATATACAAAGTATGACCTGAACTCATCCGGTCTCGGCACATACTGGGTATTCAACGAAGAGGAGATGCCCAGGGTTAACAGCCGCGGACAGGTTGTCGATTCGAACGGAAATGTTGTTGACCAGTCGGCACTTGCCGATCTTAAGTACAGCCTGTACTCCGTCTCCAATACCCGCATCAACCAGAACCTTCTTCAGACACCTTCACTCCTTGGCTTCAGGCTCAAGGACGGTTCAGAGGACATCGCGACCATGACGGCCCTCAAGAAGGTCTTCACCGATGAGAAATATACCCTGAACCCCACGGTCATCAAGAAGGTCAACCTCAACGATTATTACAGCGATCTGGTCTCACAGGTATCCAATTCCGGATATATGTACAACAGCATCTACGAGAACCAGGCCAAGACCGTATCCGCAGCCGAAAGCGCAAGGGACCAGGTTGAAGCGGTATCAAGCGACGAGGAACTCAGCAATATGATCAAGTACCAGAGTGCCTACAACGCTTCTTCAAGGTTCATCAATGTCGTTAACGAGATGATTTCGCATCTGCTCAACAGCCTTACCTGATAAAGGAAAAAATACCCGAAAAGACACATATTTACGCAAATTTAAGCGGGGAGACCTTAAGTCTCCCCTTCTTTTTACCGATATAATTATTGTGAAACCGTAGGAGGACTTTGCATGAGTTCACAATTCTTTGGATTAAATATCGCATATTCCGGATTGCTCGCATCCAATGCGAATCTGAATACCACAGCCAATAATATAGCCAATGTGCAGACGGAAGGTTACAGCAGACAGGCGGTCGATACCCAGGCAGCCTTTCCTATCCGTACTTTCCAGACCTACGGATGTGCCGGCGCAGGCGTCGACACTCTTTCCGTTGAGCGTATAAGGGACGGTTTCTACGACCAGAAGTACTGGAACAACAACTCCAAGCTCGGTGAATACAACATGAAGCAGTATTACATGAGAGAGCTTGAAGATTATTTCTATGACAGCGGAACGAACGGCGGCTTTTCACAGATCTACGACAAGCTCATGACCACCGCTCTCCAGGAGATCATGAAGGATCCCGGATCATCGAGCGCAAAGAGCCAGTTCGTCGGATATGCAGGACAGCTTACCGATTACTTCAACCAGATCGTCGGAAACCTTCAGAATGTTCAGAAGGATGTAAACTCCGAGATCAAGATCAAAATAGACGATATCAACTCCATCTCCACCGAGATCGCAACCTTAAACGAGCAGATCACCACAATAGAGATGGGCGGTCAGAAGGCCAACGAGCTCAGGGACAGAAGAGACCTCCTCGTCGACAGACTCTCCGAGATAGTCGATGTCGAGACCGAAGAGCTCCCCGTATATGACAAGAACGATCCCGAGAGAGAGACCGGAGCTTACAGATATATAGTAAAGATCGCCGGCGGCCAGACACTTGTTGATGCCAAGGAACACAACGATCTTACCTGCGTTGCAAGGGAAGATTTCGAGAAGGTCAATATGACCGATATCAACGGCCTCTATGATGTCTACTGGGAGAACGGCGAGAAGTTCAAACTCTCCAATGCAAGACTCGGCGGAGAACTCAGGGGACTCGTAGAACTCAGGGACGGAAATAACGGAGAATTCTTCAACGGAACCGTTATCGATACCCGGGTTAACGGATACAACGATCCCGATACCGGAGATCACGATACCGTAACCGTACAGGTATCCAATGATTACCTTACCGACCTCAATAAATGTAATCTTTCCGATCAGGGCGGAATCATAAACCTCGGAAATACCGAATTTTACTACGATTCCTGGTCATACAGCGTAGATATTGATGCGAGCGGTGTAGCAACCTATACTTACAAGTTCGTTCTCAGCAATGAGCAGCAGCTCAACCCCAGACACGTCACCAATGACCGTGTCGGAAAGCCTGCCAAGATAGGTGAGAACATCAAGTACGAGGGAATTCCTTACTATATGAACCAGCTCAATGAGTGGGTAAGGACCTTCGCAGAGAAGTTCAACGATATCCTCAAGCAGGGTAATGACAATACCGGAACGATAATGTTCACGGGCGATATGCCTACCGACGACCAGCAGTACTTCTTCCCCGACCAGACGGGAACCTGGAGAGCCGATACACTCCTCAGGGCATATACGTCAAAGGAAGACACGGTCAAGCAGTCAACCTACGGAACGAGCATCACGGTAGATGTTACGGATGACAGCTACTACAAGCTCACCGCAGAGAATTTCTCGATACTGACCGCAATGGTCAACGATCCGACTCTTATGACCAATAAGTTCAAGACCGGCGACGGCGTTGAGCAGAACGATCTCCTTGAAGCGCTCAAGGACATGACGAGCGAAAAAGACATTAATTCCTTCAGGGGAAGCACCGCATCGGGATTCCTCGAGGGAGTTCTCTCGGATGTAGCTCTCGGCGCGGCAGCGGCAAATACCGGAGTTGCAAGCTACGAATCGGTCCAGCAGGCTATAGGAAACGTAAGACTTTCCGTATCCGGAGTTGATGAGGACGAAGAAGCCGTCAATCTGGTCAAGTTCCAGAACGCTTTCAACCTCTCCTCCAAGATGATCTCGGTTTTCCAGGAAATATACAAGAGACTGATCCTCGAAACCGGAGTATAATGAAACACAGTGAAGGAAGGAACCTTCACTCACAGTTCGACAGGGATGTCTGACCAAGAGCGGAAAACCCGCAGGAGGCAGATATGCGTATTACCAATAAGATAATGCAGAGGAACAACCTCTCCAATATCAACACCAATAAGATCCTCGAAGACAAACTCACCAGCCAGCTTTCATCGGAAAAGAAGATAATAAGACCTTCCGACGACCCTGTTATCGCTATCAGGGCTCTTAGGCTGCGTTCAAACGTTACCGAGGTAACCCAGTACTATTCCAAGAACATTCCAGATGCCACCAGCTGGCTGAAGGTAACTGAGGATGCTCTTTCTTCCCTTTCTTCAATAATCACTTCCTGCCAGAATGACTGCACCAAGGGCGCAAACGGTGACCTTACCAGCTCGGACAGGAACACCATTCTCGAAGAACTCAAGGCTTTTTCAAGCGAGATCTACAAGACCGGTGATGCGGACTATGCCGGAAGATATGTATTTACCGGATACAGGACCGACACCTCTCTTTCCTTCCAGAAGCAGACCTACATGAGATATCAGATGACCGAGCAGGTCGACCGTACCGCGATCGACAGCGTAACCCATGTAAACCAGGGCGATATCGCCACCTGGACCGCTGCCAATTTCAACGATGCCACCCATTCCGGCATTACCGAGCAGCCCATAAGCCAGTCCACCTGCTACAGATTCAGGCTTTCATATGACGATCTTGATGATGTGGGCGATTACAGAAGCGATATGCTTTCCGCTGAGCCCATCATCCAGTACTATGATGCGGCCGGAACTCTTCAGACCATAAACGGAATGACAGCATATAAGTCAACCGATATCATTCCCGGTGCAAACCCCGGCGATCCAAGTACGGATCCTTACTCACTTGCCGCAAGCGATAACGATGCGGTTATCTATCTGTCGGATACCGGAGAGATACTCCTCGGCAAGAATGTCTATGATACGCTTATGGCTACCAAGGACGATGCAACTACCGGTGATAAGGACGAATCACAGATACTGATCACTTATCAGAAGACTGAGTTTACCGCAGAAGACCTTCGTCCCCAGCACTTCTTCAGAAGCGCATCCATGGAAGGCGAGATGGTCGGAAATACATTTAATGTAGATAGTACTTCATTATTAAGGTATAATGAATCTTACCTGGATACGACTCAGGAAAGACAGTCCATTGAATACGATGTAGGATTCAATACCACCATCAGAGTCAATTCCACCGCAGACGAATGCTTCAAGCTCGGAATCGGAAGAGAGATAGATGACCTTGTCAATGCAATGCAGGCAGTTGTCGATCTCGAGACCACAATCGCCGATATCGAAAAGAAGCTCGAGACCACCACGGTCGCTGCCGACAGGACCATCCTTCAGAACCAGCTCGATGCCGCAAACAAGGCATTCACCTATCAGAAGGACATCGCCCAGAAGCGTTTTGAGCAGGGAATAACCGCAATGCAGGGTTATCTCAACGACACCAGCCTTGCGATCACCAATAACGGAACCAGATCTTCAAAGCTCGCACTTATCGAATCCAGACTTCAGAATCAGAAGACCACATTCGAAACTCTTCAGAGCCAGAATGAAGACATCGATATCACGGAAGTTGCGATCGGACTTGAAAGTGCAAGTGTAACTTATGAGGCGGCCCTGATGGCTACAAGCAAGATAATGCAGAATACTCTGCTTAATTATCTGTAAGGGAAAGGAGACCATATGCTTATCAAAACCAAGATTTTCGGAGAAGTAGAGATCAGTGATGAGAAGATCCTTACATTTGAGGACGGAATCATAGGATTCCCCGATCTCAAGCATTTTACTCTTATCCATGATGAGGAGAAGGGAAACGACGCAGGTATCAGATATTTCCAGTCCATAGAGGAGCCCGGCTTTGCAATGCCCGTTATGAATCCTCTTATGGTATGTGAGACATATAATCCCCAGGTCAGTGAAGAGCTTCTTTCCGATCTCGGAAACCTGAGCGATGAGAACATCGTTGTACTCGTAACCGTTACCGTTCCCACCGACCTCACCAAGATGACCGTTAACCTTCAGGGACCCATCATCATCAATTCCGATGAAAAGAAGGGCGCCCAGATAATCGTCGAGGGTAATGACTACCCCGTAAGATTCCCCATTTATGACATTCTCAAGGCCAGAAAGGAGGGCAACTAAGATGCTTGCACTTTCCCGTAAAAAAGGAGAGGCACTGGTCATCAGCAACAACATCGAAGTGACCATCCTCGAGATAAAGGGAGACCAGGTCAAGATAGGCATCTCGGCTCCCAGAGAAGTACCCGTATATCGTAAGGAGATATACCTCCAGATCCAGGATTCCAACAAGGCCGCTACGGACGTTTCCGGAATGCAGGCTCTCAAAGATCTTCTTGGTTAGTTACAGAAAACCCATTCGGGGCGGTCTTCAGGGCCGCCCCGTTTTCTTGACAATTGCCGATTTTATCGATAAAATGGGTACTTGCACGTAGTGCAAAAAGTGAACAGAGCTTCAGATTCCGTTCACCGCGCGTTTAATCTTCTTATAAGGACAGAAAGGGGACACCTAATAATGGAAGATACTAACAAGCTTACAAAAGAGGGACTCAGACAGTACGAGGACGAACTTCATGATCTCAAGGTAAACCGCCGTCAGGAGATCGCACAGAAGATCAAGGAAGCCCGCGAGCAGGGAGATCTTTCCGAGAACGCTGAGTATGATGCAGCCAAGGACGAGCAGGGCAAGATCGAGGATCGTATCGCCGAGCTTGAGGAACTCCTTAAGAATGCCGAGATCATCTCCGGAACCTTCGTTAAGGTTAAGAATATGGAGAGCGGCGACACCATCGAGTACAAGATTGTTGGATCTTCCCAGGCAGATTCCCTCAATTTCATGATATCCGATGAAAGCCCTGTAGGACGTGCTCTCAAGGAGAGCAAGAAAGGTGAGACCGTTAAGGTTGAAACTCCCGCAGGCGTACTTAAGTTCAAGATTATAGACATCTGGAAGGATTAAGGTATCAAAGTGGCAGACGTAAATCAGCAGAATAAGAAAGAAGCTCCCCAGGAGGACGTAGGCCAGCTTCTCAAGGTAAGAAGGCAGAAGCTTTCCGACCTTCAGGCGGCAGGCAGGGATCCCTTTGTGATCACCAAGTTTGATCAGACCCATCACACCGATGAAGTCATCAGCCTTTACGAGGCACACGAAAAGGAGATCCTTAAGGACTATGCAGAGCCCGAGCTTGTCGAGCCTGCAGAGGGTGCCGACAATGAGACCATCTCCGCATACCGTCAGGCTAAGAAGGAAGCTTACAATAAGCGCCGCGAGCTCCTCGATGCATCTCCAATCAATGTTTCCATTGCGGGAAGAATGCTTTTCAAGAGAGTAATGGGCAAGGCTTCCTTTGCCAATATCCAGGATCTTAAGGGAAGGGTTCAGGTGTATGCTTCCCAGGATGCTCTGGGTGAGGAATCCTATGCTGATTTCAAGAAGTCCGATATAGGCGATATCTTCGGAGTCGAGGGATATGTATTCAGGACCATGACCGGTGAGATCTCAGTTCATGCGACCAGGATGGTTCTTCTTTCCAAGAGCCTTCAGATACTTCCCGAGAAGTTCCACGGACTTACAGATACCGACACCAGATACAGACAGAGATATGTGGACCTCATCATGAATCCCGAGGTAAAGGATACCTTCGTTAAGAGATCCGCTATCCTCAAGGAGATCAGAAACTTCCTCGACGGAAGAAACTTCATGGAGGTTGAGACTCCCACTCTCGTATCCAATGCGGGCGGTGCCGCTGCAAGACCCTTCGAGACACATTACAATGCACTCGATGAGGATGTAAAGCTCAGAATTTCCCTTGAGCTCTACCTCAAGAGACTTATCGTAGGCGGACTTGAGAGAGTTTACGAGATCGGCCGTGTTTACAGAAACGAGGGCGTCGATACCAGACACAATCCTGAGTTCACACTCATGGAGCTCTATCAGGCATATACCGATTACTACGGAATGATGGAACTCACAGAGTCCATGTTTAAGTATGTTGCGGAGAAGGTTCTCGGAACCACCAAGATAAATTATCAGGGAACCGAGATCGATCTCGGACAGCCCTTCGCACGTCTTACAATGAACGAGGCCATCAAGAAATATGCCGGCATCGATTTCGATACCGTTGACGGTGATGATGCAGCCAAGGCTCTTGCCAAGGAGCATCATATCGAATATGAAGAGCGTCACAAGAAGGGCGACATCATCAATCTCTTCTTCGAGGAGTATTGTGAGAAGGAACTGATCCAGCCCACATTCATAATGGATCATCCCATCGAGATCTCGCCTCTTACCAAGAAGAAGCCCACAGATCCCACCAAGGTAGAGCGTTTCGAGCTTTTCATCAACACCTGGGAAATGTGCAATGCTTATTCCGAGCTCAACGATCCCATCGATCAGAGAGAAAGATTTGCTGCTCAGGATGCACTTGCAGAGGCAGGCGATGATGAAGCACAGCACACCGATGAGGATTTCCTCAACGCACTCGAGATAGGAATGCCTCCCACTGGCGGCATCGGTTACGGAATCGACAGACTTGTTATGCTCCTTACCGACTCACCTTCCATACGTGATGTCCTGCTCTTCCCGACTCTTAAAAGTTTGTCTTAAGAAAAATATTTGAATTCAAAAGGACCGCATTCTTGAAAGTAATTTCGGGAAGGTGGTCCTTTTTGTGTTCTCGGAATGCTGTTTCCCGGTGAAGTTCCGACAGTTTTTGAAGGAAAACTAAAGCAACAATTCTTAACACAAATGCCTCTAAAATGTTAATTCTGATTGGTGGACTCATATCTATCAGTGCAATAGAATTATGTTAAAATAAATTGCAAAGGTGGGACAAGTATGAGAAAACACTATTTGGACAACATTCGCTGGATCACAGTTTTTATTGTTGTGATCTATCATGTGTTATATATGTATAACGCTGAGGGTGTTCTTGGCGGTCTGGGAAAGATCACAGATCTGCCGGTTCAGTACTACGACATATATCAGTATCTGGTATATCCGTGGTTTATGCCGGTCCTTTTCGTAGTTTCGGGAATAAGTGCCAGGCTGTCTTTGGATTCACATTCGGATAAGGAGTTCATAAAGTCCAGAACTTTAAAACTTCTGATACCTTCTACTATAGGCCTTTTTGCATTTCAATTCATTCAAGGATATGTGAGCATGTCACTTGGTGGAGGATTTGACGGACTTGTGTCTGAAGGAGTTCCGAAACCGATTATCTATTTGATCATGGTTGTCTCCGGCAGCGGTGTGCTCTGGTATATGCATCTTCTGTGGATCTACTGCGTGGTGCTGGTGCTTATCAGAAAGGTTGAAAAAGGAAGGCTGTTGGCAGTCGGGGCGAAGACTCCTCTGTGGCTGATCGCAGTGTTTGTTTTTCCGATCTGGGGTGCATCGCAGATTCTTAATACTCCCATTGTTTCAGTTTACAGAATCGCATTTTACTTTGTGTTCTTTATGCTTGGTTACTTCGTGTTCTCCAACGATGAAGTGATCGAAAGACTGAAGAAGATCGCAGTACCTTTGATAGCGGCAGCTGTGGTGATATGTGTGGCTTTTGCTGCCTTGTATTTTGGAGATAACTATGCGGATAAGCCAATTAACAGAGGCTTCTTATATGCACTTGATGCGTATGTGGGATCGCTTGCAATGCTGGCAGGAATGGCACGTTTTGGCGACTTTTCAGGATCTTTTTCCAAATGGATGTCAGCTCACAGTTTCGGACTATACGTATTCCATTACCTTGGAATCTCTTCCGTTGCTCTTATCTTTGCAAGGCCGGGGCTCTTGCCTGCGCCTGTATGCTACATTTTAAGCCTTGTGGCAGGATTCGTTTTCGGATATGGTCTATATGCCATCATTTCACGGATTCCGTTTTTCAGATGGGCAGTACTTGGAATTAAAAAGAAGAAGGAGCAGTAAATGTTTAGTGATAATCTGGTTCAGATGAGAAAGATATTACAAATGACCCAGGAAGATATAGCCGAAAGGGTTGGGGTCACGAGGCAATCCGTCGCCAAATGGGAAGCCGGAGAGAGCATTCCGGATCTTGATAAATGCAAACAGCTTGCTGATGTTTTCGGAGTGTCTCTGGACGACCTGGCCAATTATGAGCCCGAGGAAAATATGGGATTTGCCGTTCCTCCTAAGGGCAAGCACCTCTTTGGCCTTGTGACAGTGGGAGATAAGGGGCAGATAGTGATTCCCGCAAAAGCCAGAAAGCTGTTTGATATATCTCCCGGAGACCAGCTGGTTGTTCTGGGAGATGAAGGACAGGGAATAGCCATTGTTAAGGCGGAAGATTTTCTTTCATTGGCAAACATGATCAATAAATTGAAATAATAATGGCTTACTTTGTCTTTACACGGATGAGCAGGATAACTTGCTATAGGGACCGGAAAATGTTCCGGGATATAGAGTGTATTGTAAGATGATCCGAAAACTAAAGTGGGAAAGCTACTGCATCTTTGTACAGCTTCTGAAGTGTTTTGATAAATGCGGTAAGGCTCTCGCGGCTGTCGGTCTTGTGAGTGCAGAGCACGCAGCGAAAGCATTCCCTGCTGTCATATGGGATCCATGCAAACTGTCCGCTGTGGTCGTTTAAGAATCCGGGAGCAAGACAGATGCCTTTTCCGGATGCGATGTTTACAAGTGTAGAGTCGTGATCGGGACTGTTAAAATATTCGATTTTACCTGAAGAGATAAGCCTTTGCTGTACTGTTCTGAGTGCCGCCGGAGATCCTCCTCCAACCATGAGAGTGCGTCCGTAGATATCTTTATCTGTGATGATGTTCTTTTTCGCAAGGGGATCGTTTTTATCTGCGATAAGGTATATTCCCGAATCAAAGAGCTTGTGGACGTTGATCCCCGGGATATGTTTTGTCTGTTCGATCAGTGCGAATAGGACATCGGACTCATCCTTTAAAAAGCTTTCCACACCGTTATCGTACTGAAACAGAGGAGCGACCTGAACACCGGGTTGCTCCTTTTCAAATATACGGATGGCCTCCGGCAGAAAGTATATAGCCTGTCTGACCATCATTGAGACAGAGATGTTGTCTGTATATCTGGCACTGAAGTTCTGTCCCTGCTCGATGGCCCTTTTCATGTCCTCGCGCATGCCCGACAGATAGGTAACAAACTGCTGCCCTGCCGGAGTGAGAGCAGCGCCTTTTCCGTTTCTGTCAAAAATCTTAAAACCCACTTCATCCTCTAAAAGCTTTATCTGATAGGAAAAAGTGGGCTGACTGACAAAAGAATTCTCTGCAGCGCGGCTGAAACTAAGCGTATGAGCAAGCTCTATGCAGTAATCTATCTGTTTGGTAGTCATATTAATGATTTCTCCAATAATTTGCTATTTAAAAATTAAATTAATTATAGGATGTTTGAATTGGATTTTTCAAGCGGTGAATGAAATAATTTAGTTACCGAAAAGAAATAAAAAGAAGACCGGAAACCGATCACAGAGACAATAACGGAGGATAACACGATGGCTAAAACATTGATCGCATTCTTTTCAAGAGCGGATGAGAACTATTTTGGCGGAGCGATGAGATATGTAAAAGTCGGCAATACCGAAATTGTGGCAGACATTATGAAGGATATGATTGACGCGGATACCTTTAAGATCGAAATGAAGGATCCATACTCACCGGTGTACATGACCTGCATAGATGAAGCGAAGAAGGACAAGCAGAAGAACGCCCGCCCCGAGCTTGCAAATTACCTAAGCAGTATCGATGAGTATGACACAATCGTTCTTGGTTACCCGAACTACTGGGGGACTTTCCCGATGGCAGTCGCAACTTTCCTGGAAAGATATGATTTCACCGGAAAGACCATCCTTCCAATTTGCACCAATGAAGGAAGCGGAATGGGATCCAGTGAGAGTGATATTAAAAAGTCTGCCAAAGGAGCAAC
>JAEEGJ010007711.1_pt1 | contig 30480 bp, 12 predicted proteins | sample 8958761 | NCBI WGS metagenome assembly JAEEGJ01 (sample SAMN16246546, study PRJNA631951) | gut metagenome | biome: gut microbiome; feature: rumen; material: RS-attached | host: Bos | place: Iran: Karaj | collected 2018-10
GGCGCAATATAAAAAATCCTAGGCTACCTGAGCACATAAAGATCCGCAAGTCCGTTGCTGCTTTCGCCCTGGCGAGTTGCCCGCAAATAATCATTGCGCAGGGCCTAGGACTCGCAAATATAGAATCAAAACGAAATATTTTCAAGGGGTGTCCTTCGGCGATGTGAAACAAATTACCCTATATAATACAAAGTCATGATATTATATTCTTAAAATCGGGAAAACTGGTCTCATTTTCCTTATTTTCTTCGTAACAAATGTTTTACAGTTAAAAAAAAATTACTATATTCAATAATAGGTGTTTAGGGTTGCAGATTTTTTTGTTGGGGTCTGTTATGAAAAAGGATGATTTTACAATTCGAACCGTTATAGGTTCGGTTATGCTGGCATTTGGATTTGTGGTGCCGGCTTCGGCACAAAGCGATGTACCTGACGTTGAACGCGTCGTTGTCGAGTTGAAACCGCTTCATTTTGAAGTGGGCGGGGTCGCTGTGACGGATTCGGCTGAAAACCAAAACCTCTGGACTGAGCTTATGAAGTATAAGCTCTGGGGAACGGATCAGGTTATTTTTAATAAGCATGGCTTCAGAATTTCAGAAACGAGCGGCTTTACTGGTACTGCTCAAGGTGACGTGATTTTCAACGATTACGGTCATACTCTTGGCGGCCCGATTGTTTCGGGTCGAGATCTCGTTTTTGCAAAGGGCGATGCGAAAAAGGATTCCTTGATTGGTGGCTCGATTTATGCGAGGAATCTTAATTTATCAGATTGGTATAAGGTCGAAGATTCCCGATATGATGGAAATATCTGCTTTGAAGGCACGATTAATTTTGGCATGCCGAATAGAAACTCCCAATTTAGCGATTATGTTTGGACGCTGAATCGCTTTATTGAAAACGCCCACAAAGAAAACGATTCAAAACTAAAAAAGGGTATGGTCTATGCCGATTGGAACGCGGATTTCCCAAATCCGTCTGTTGTGAATTTGGACGGTTCTTATGGCCAATGCCCCGAAGATGTTCCTAAACCCGAAAAGAACCTTAGCGTTCCGCTGTTAGATGAAACTGGCATTACATGGGAACCTGCTGTAGATTTGAACTCGAGCTACTACGGCGAAGTCCAGTATATTCATGTTCCGCCTGTTACCGCAGAGGATGTCAAAAACGAGCACACTTGGTTTGACAAGTTTGTTGACAATATCCATTTCGAAGGTAATTACGGAAAGAAACTTTACATCTTGATGCCTTCAAGAACTCAGAACGCCGATGGTAAGACGGGGCGTTTGACGCGTATTTTTACAAAAAAAGGTGTTAATATCAGTGGTTCGGCAAATGACACGAAGATTCAAGTGGCTTACGTCGATAACACTGCAAAGTGGAATGGTAGCTCTTGGGAAAAAGCGGATGGCAGCGCCATTGATGTATCCGCAATAACAGTTGTGCCGGATTCCAATTATGCCGGTAATCTCTTGTTCTATACGAATGCTGATATTTACTGGTCTGCGATGAATGCCAATAAGGAATCTGATTATCAGGGTACGTATATTACGACGGGTGATTTTACAATTAATGACTATATCAGTGTTGCTGGGCAGTTGATTGCAGGAGGCAAGCTTTGGTTTGAATCGGAATTTAGCGGAGAATTCCACTATGTCCCGTTCAACTCGCCAGAAATCAACACGGACGTGTTTGCCAAGGGCTTGTTTAAGGAAAGCGCCGAATGGCATCCGATGGATTTCTATTTGACGGATACGGCGCACACCGATGTGTCCTTTGACTATTGCTTTGCGTTCTTCGGTTCCGATATCGATACGACGGGTGGCAAGTATGACGGTTATCGCCAGAACGAAAAGGGAACGTTTGCGACCCCTGAAGATTTGGACCTTGCTGATAAAACGCATCCGATGCCGCTGTGCTCGAACGACGAGGTGGGGCACATCACTATTAAAAAAGGGAATCGTAAGCCTTCTGTTCCTTCGTATATCAAGGTGAAATTGGACGAAACCCGTGAAGGCGACGAATTCATGGTGTTCAAGATAACGAATTTGAACGGAGCCGTTCTTTCGGGAAACAAGTTTGATGGAGGCCTTGTTGTTCAGCTTGTTGATGTCAACAACAATCCTCCCGTATTTGTGGATTTGGACAAGGTAAAACTCAGCGTTCCTGAAAATGCGACAAAGGCTGTAGCTGGCCAAATCAAGGTCGAGGACTCGGATGGCGACGATTTCATCTATTCCATTGAAGGCGGCGATTCGGATTTGTTCGAAATTGACCCAAGTACTGGCATTGTTTCGATGAAAGCCGGGGTCAAGGCTTTTGATTACGAAGAATGGAAAGTGACGGGAAAAACGTATTCTATCGTGGTGGAAGCTTGCGAAATCAGCACGTACATGATGCTTTGCTCCGATGATTACACGTTCAAAATCTCCATCACCGATGTTAACGAAATGCCGTACTTCACTTATTCGGATGTCAGTGAACAAGTTGTCAAAATTGCCGAAAACGAAATGTTCTCGGGAGATTCCGTAAAGTTTGCGGATACGGACAAGTTTAATACAGACGGCTTGCTGACGGACAACGAAGTTATCGCCATTGGCGGAGATACCGCCGTTTTTGATGTGTCCAAGGCGGGAGTCCTCTATACGAAAAAAGGCGTTGTGCTGGATTATGAAACGAAGAGTACATACAAGGTTACGCTCAGAGTTCGTGATGCAACGAAGGATGCCGACGGCAATCTCGTCTATCCCGATCTTTACGACGATATGGAATTCACCGTTCTCGTGACGGATGTGAAGGACGGTCCCGAATTTGACGCTAAGGTCTATAATGGCTCCATTGTCGAAAATTCTGTCGCTCCTACCGAAGTCGATATGGACAGCCCGATTTATGCGACGACATCGCAGATTGGGGCTACGATTACTTACAGCTTGCTCGATGAAACGAAGTCGTTCGTGATTAACCCGAATACGGGTGCAATTTCTGTGGCCGAAAGTGCTGTGTTGGATTACGAAACGAAGAGTGTCTATACCATGAAAGTCGTGGCATCGGATGCTTCTGGTATCGCAAATCAAATTGTACAGACCGATACCGCAGACGTTGTTATCAAGCTTATAGACGTGAACGAAATGCCGATTTTTGTGGAACCGACCAAAACGCTTCAGTTCCCCGAAAATCAGAAAGGCTGGGAAATCGGAACGCTCTCGTTCGATGATCTTGATACGCTTACTGCATTCCGCAATAACAAGTTTGAACTTGTAGATGAAGTCGATGGCTTTGACTTGGACGAAGACGGCGTTCTTACGACGACCCGCAAGTTTGACTACGAAACGGAACCGACAACGTACAACTTGACTGTTCGCATTTTCGATGCTTCGAATGCAAATCTTTCGGTAACGGGAGTCGTTAAGGTTGAACTTTTGAATACCAATGAACCTCCGTATTTGAAGGAATTGGTCCTTACCGTTCCTGAAAGTGATACTGTCGGTTCCGTGTTCAATCAACCGCTCGAACCGACCGACCTCGATGATCCCAACAATACCGGTACGTATAAATTCTTCATCTTGGATGGCGGCAAGGAAGTGGGGGCGACTCGCGAATTTAAGTTGGATTCCGCTACGGGCAAGTTTACGGTAGCCGCTCCGTTGGATTTCGAAAAGACGGAATCTTACTCCATCCGCGTTCGCGTCAAGGATTCCGAAGGTTGCGAAAAATTCGGCTGCTCCGATACAACGATTACCATCAAAGTCATCGATGTCAATGAAGCTCCGTCCATTCTTGTGGATACAATTTATGTGTATGAAGACCAGCCTCTGAACGATCCGTTCAGCTCTGTCAAGACGGACGATGACGATCCTGATTTCAAAAACGAAAAGTTCCGCAACAACGTTTATGAAAATACGGATAGTGATATCTTTAAGGTTTTGCCGGACGGTGATGTTGTTCTTGTGAAAACGGTGGATTACGAATCGGATTCCCTTTATACGATTACTGTTCGCGTGACGGACAAAGACAATGGTGAACTTACATCGACCAAGAAAGTTGTTGTCAAAGTGCATGATGTCTATGAAAAGTCCGAAGTCGAAATTACTCGTGTTGAAACCGATAAGGACGTTTATCTGAATACAAACGATACCATCTTTGTGAACCAGGATGTAGTGGGTATTGAGTGGAAACAAGATAACAAGACCAAGTCGAGCCGCGATTCTCTTAAGCTTGGCTGTAACGAAGTGATAAAGACGTTCCATGACAAGTCGAAGAATGATCCGGGTGCCGATACGGTTATAGTTTGCTACAGTACCGCAACTCCGGTTGTGACCATTTCTACCAAGAGTAAATCTGTGAAGGCGGAAGATATTTACACGGTCGTTGAAAAGACATCTGAGAGCGATAGCGCTGTTTATGTGAACAATATAAAGAATGATGTCTTTGTGACCGTCAAGGACACTGCTGCAAACGTTTCCAATTCGTTTACCGTCAATGTGAAACTGGAAACGGTTTCTGTGTCGTCGGATGATTTCAAGGATATCACGAAGATTGCAGAAACGAAAGTCTCTCGCAAGAAAGACCCTGCATCTGGAATAACATCTGTTCCCGAAAATGGAAATTACGTCAAGAATTCTTATATGGAAACAGTCAATGGAACGAATGTGACAATCTCGTATTACACCGACAATAAGGGCAAGGATGTTAAACGTTCTGTGATTACTTCTTCGGGTAAAAAGAAGAATATTGCTGTTATTGAAGTTTCTTACACTGTAAAGATTGACGGCAAGGATGTGACGATTTCTTACTTCGCAGATGCTTCGACGGGTGAACGCGTTTCTCTCGATACGGGGGTAAGCGATAGTGAGTCCGTGCTTTCTGCCGAGGGCGATGCTGTTGTCGGTTCTTATAAAGTATCGTACAGTTACGTTGATGAAGATGACAATGTTGTAGAAATTTCGTACTATCTTGATGAAAAGGGCAAGATTGCGAAAAATAGCGAAGGAAATATTGGTTACAACGTAAGCTATACTTATGTGAACAAGTTTGGCAACTCTTCGAAAAAAGAATTGCTTATCGTGCTTGACCAAAAGGGTCCTGTCGTAAAGATTGAATCTCCATCGGAAAACGACGTGCTTACTGCAAATTATGTCGATGTCAGGTGGAGCGTCAATGGCGTTGTTCAGGATACGCTTAAAGTCCAGGGCTTGGAAAACGGCGTGAATACGATTGTGCGTGAGTTCCGCGATAAGGCTGGCAATAGATCCCGTGATTCCGTCCGCGTCATGGTCAAGAATGTGAAAAATATTGACATCGATGTGGAAAAGCCTGTAACGTTGGTGGATCGCGACTCTGTCGAAAAATATTACAAGTCCAGGTCTCCTGAGAAAGACCAGACGTTTGGCGTGACGTTCTACAATTACAAAAAGCGTTCCGAATCTGAAGCAATTGTTGGGATAAAAGGTGATGCTGAAAAAGGATCTGGCGAAGAACCGTATCCTGGATTTGACGGCCACCTCGGACCGACACTCATGGTTGACGCTCGCGTGCCTGTAGCGAATGCTCTTGGCGGACTGGCTACGCTGGATGACATTATCAGCGCTGGCGGCATGATTGCTTTGGACGGTGTGGATGCCGCTAACAGTAGGAAGGTTTCTGTCAGTGAATACGTCGAACAGTATTGCACGGACGAATTTAAGCAGTCCATGACTTCGGATTACAGCAAGATGAATCTCTACTGGACGACGCTCAAGGTGAAAATTTGGGTTTATACGAACACGGGTGAGTTTACGGATTACTTCAGCTTCGATTATGACCTGAATGACCCTGAATACGTGAACGATGCTGGACTCTTAAAATTCTTCTTTGAATTGAAGCCTAACGAAGATGGCGATGTAAGGACGAACGAAGGGCATCTCTATGGAACTGGAGCCTATATCTTCAAGACCGAAGTCAAGATGTCCTCGAAGCTCCGTTGCGACCTCCCGACATCTCCAGACGAAGAAAACAAGGACAACAAGAAGAAAAATGCTGTTATCAAGTCTAGCGACGAACTCCTGAAGTCCTTTGGCTATCGTCGCCCCGTGGATAACTAAAGCATTACTTGTTGATAAGTTGTAAAAGGTGGAACGTCGTTCCACCTTTTTTTCATCCTTGATCGTCCTCAACGTTTCATCCCCGACCGTCCTCAACTTGTCATCCTCGACCGTCCTCAACTTGTCATCCTCGACCGTCAGGGAGGGGATCCATGCAGTGCTAGCGGTAAACAACCGATCCTGGCACAGGGTTCGATGACAGTGTGAGTGCTGCTTTGTCACCCCGGACTCCGTTCCGGGGTCTGCTTACACAATTCTTATATAATACGTATGAAACGCTTTTAGCAAGATTGCGTATGAAAACATACTTTTTTGTACTCTTTTACTACACTTTCTAAAAAAAGCTTTTTGAATTTTAAAATCTCGTTACTATATTTATAGATAGAATATTTGGATGTTTGGGAAAAATACTGTGGCAAATTGGATGCATACGATTTGTCGCGGATAAAGGAGCATAGAAAAATATGTTAAGCAAGTTTGGACTTAAAGTAGCAGCTCTAGCCTTAGTCGGCACGGTGTCGTCGATGGCACAAGGACCGGCACTGATGGATATCAGTGCAGAAGACTGGAATTATCTCTCCAATTTTAAGCTTTGGGGAACTGAGGGAATTAGTTTCGGCAACAGACCGGAATTTTATGATTCCAGGCTTTACGATCGTAACAACGGCCATGAGAATGACTTTAGCGGTTATACAAACGTAGATCCTGATACTCTAGGCTGGGTCGGTACGGCTAAGGGTAACTTAGCCACTGGTGAAAGAGGCTGGATTGATGGTCCGATTATTGTAGGTGGTTCTATTACTGGTAGCAAAATGTCCCTTGTGACGGGACCGGTCCGTACTTCTACGGGGAATATTGCTTGTAACCACAGGGGTACTACGTGTTCAGGAACCAATCAGAATGGTGATTGTAGTTATGACAAAGTTCCTGAAATTCGTCCGAATTTAAAAGTTCCGACTTTGAAAGGGGCTAATTTGTCGGGGTCATTTAATGTCAGTGGTCGAAAAATTCTTAAAATAACCGACTATGGGTGCACAGGAGATGCAATTTGTAATATTTATTTAAACTCTATTGATTTTGAAAATGACTCCCGTTTGGTTGTTCAAATGCCTGCTGGTGGGGTTCCTACCCGTATTTTTGTAAACAGCCTTAATTTTAAAACTCACCCTGAAATTGTCGTCAATTATGGTAGCGGCGATCTTACTCAGAAGGAATATGAAGGCAATTTACTTATATACGTCAACTCCAGTCTCGTTTTTGAAAATAATGATAATCGCCCATTTATGGGTACATTTGTTGTTAACGGAAAAATAACGCTGAAATGTAATGTTGTTTTTGCGGGACAGTTTATTGCAAATGAAATTGAAGTTGGTAATGAAATCCATGCTGAAAACTTTGTCTTTAAAAAGTTTGATGAGCATATCGAACTTTCTATTTTGGACGAAAAATCGAAAAATATACCAGAAAGCAGTACTTGGGAAACCATTCAGGTGGGCTTAAGTGAAGCTTCCAAAGCCGATGTAACATTTAGCTATTGCTTTGATTTCTATTCTGAAGAAGGTGTTTCTGGTAATTTTGCTGGATATGTTGCCAAGACGGGGCAAATTCCGGATGTCGGCGCAGCCGATGCTTCACACAAATTCCCGATATGCAATAAGGGTGAATCTGTCGAGGTGAAGATTCCTAAGGGTGAAACCAAAGCGGAGGCTATTTACATCAAGCCAATGATTGATGGTGCCGTTGAAAAGAACGAAAAACTTTGGTTCCAGGTTAAAGATTTGAACGGTGCTACCTTGGCATCTGATTATGTAGATGAACATGGCTATCCGATTTTCATTGTAAGTAATGATAAATTGCCTACTGTTTCAAGTGAACTTAAATTTGATGTGGATGAAGACACGACGCATACGTTTACCGCTAAAGAATTTAACTTCAGTCATGATACTCAGAAATTTGCTTCTGTGATTATAACGAGCCTCCCGGCAAGTGGAACTCTGGCTCTCAATGGTACTGCCGTTAAGTCGGGCGATGAAATTGCCGTCTCTAGTTTTGCCAAGTTCACCTACACGCCTGCTGAAAATGAATATGGCTCTCCTTATACGACTTTCAGGTACAAGGTTGTTGGTGATGGGGCTGTTGATAACACGTCTCTTGAATACACGGCTACAGTAAATGTCATTCCTGTTAATGACAAACCGGCCGCATCTGATGTTGTGTTCACCGTGAATGAATTGGATCACGCGATTGCGGGTGGCCCAATTGAAGTGACGGATGTCTTCAATGAAAGAGGCGTGGATGGTTACAAATACACATTGGTCAATAAGACAGGCTCTGATTATGCAGAATTTAATGGTGTCTTTAATATTGTCAAATTGGCCGATGGTAATGCGACAATTGAAGTGAAGACCGGTGCCGTATTGGATTATAGCCAAAAGAAGGAATATGTCGTCTATGCGACGGTCTCTGATAATGCTGCTACAGAAACGAGTGTTAAAGCAGGTCCGCTCACTTCTGAACAGTTCAAGATTACAGTCAAAATTAAGAATGAAAACGATGATCCGGTTATCGAGGACCAAAAATTCTCTATTGCGGAAAAACAAGCTGATGGAAAGGATTGGCCGAGTGGTAAATCTGTAGGCAAGGTCTCTGCTTCAGATCCGGATGAAGACCCGCTTTCCTTTACTGTTGATCCTTTAGAAAACGTTCCGTTCAAGTTCTTGAACAGCACGAACGAACTCGTTGTGACGGATGGAAGCAAGCTCGATTACGAAGCTAAGACTGTATGGACTTTCAAGGTTATTGTTTCTGACGGCCAGGGCGGTTCTGCTACGGCTAATGTTACCGTGAACATTACGGATGTAAACGAAAAGCCGGAACCCGAAAACGTGAAGTCGGAATACACCGTTGCTGAAAATTCCATTAAGGGCACCGTTGTTGGTTCATTTGATGTTTTTGACAATGATAAGATTTCTACTGCGTATGAAACGCTGACTTATACGTTGACGGGTGCTTTGACTGGTGTTAAAGGCGGTACGACCGCTAAGGACATGGGTGAAATTTTTGAAGTCAAGGAATCTGGAAATATTGGCGGAGCAAGAACAGTTCAGATTGTTGTAAAGGATCAGGCTTTGCTTGATTACGAAAAGCTGTTCAACGGTACGAACGCAACTTATCCTGTGACGATTACTATTGCAGATGCAAAGAATTCCATTGAGGTAACGACAAAGATTGCTGTAACCGATGTCAATGAAAAGCACTCTGCCACGGGTGGAACATTCTATGTTCTTGAACATTCCGCAGGCGGAACTTCTGTATGTTCTCAGAAGCATAATGCCGATGGCGAATGTGAAGGCGACTATGGTCAGGTTAAATTCATTGACCCGGACTTGAACAATGCTTTGAAGTTCAAAATGTCCGCTGCGAATACGGGTGACGATGCAAGTGCCTTTGCCGTTGATTATCAGGGATTCATAAAGACCTCTGGTAACGAAGAATTTGAATATGATGGTACCGGAGCGAAACGTGAATATACATTCCTGGTGACGGTCTATGATACCGATTTCTCTGTAGATGTCGAAGTCACTGTGAAGATTGAAAATATTGAAGAACCTCCGATTCAGTTGACTTCGGAAGGTGAAGTTCCTCTTAAGGAACACAGAGATTTAGGAGCTGTTATTAAATTCAATAAGGAAGCTTTGATTGAAGAAAACAAAGATATGGAGAAAATCTTTGAAGATTTTGGTGATATTGACTATTTTGAGATAGGGACGGTTCAAGGTGAAAAAGCCTCCGAAATTTTTGAAGTTGATGAATCTGGAACTGTTCTAATTGTAGCCAATGATTATTTGGATTACGAAACTTTGAATCCTGGAAAAAACACTTATACAGTGCAGGTTGTTGGACGCAAAAATGACAGCGAGGATGATAAGCTTGTAATTACTAGAACTATTGTTGTGGTGGATGTCAACGAAAAACCTGTAAGTAGGGATACGACGTTCTCTGTCAAGGAAACGATTGAAGGTGGCGCTACTGTTGGAAAGCTGTGGGCTACGGATCCGGACTCCTGCTCCAATGTTCTTGCTAAGGCTTGCCGAAACGGAACTCATCCATACGGGTTCAATAAGTTAGTCTATACGATTGTTGACGAAGATGACGATTTGCCGTTTGTAATCAACCAAAGCTCTGGTGAAATCACGCTCAAGCAAGGTGAAACGCTGGACTTTGCAAAAACAGAAGGATACGAATTTAAAGTCAAGGTGATGGACCGCTCTTTGGATCCCGAAAATCCGCCGATGTCCACGACGGCTACCGTTAAGATTGTAGTAACTGATGTAAACCAGCCTTCGGAATTCAAGGTGCTCTCTGACCTTTATGAAACAGACGAAAATGTTACGGTCGGTACTTCGTTGAAAACGATGGTTGCTTCCACTTTGACTGTTGGCAAGATTGTAGTCTATGATGAAGATGTTGCTGATATTGACAAGTTGAAGATTACCATAACGGATAATGATGCTACTGCAACTCGTGATGCTGCGAAACTTTTCGAAGTTGTTCAAGAAGGTAAAACCGATTCCGATCGTTTAAGTACGTTCGTCATCAAGACGAAGAGTGACATTAACTATGAAGAACTCTACAAGGTGGCCGACAAGAACGCTATCTTTAATGTCACCTTGACTATTGATGATGCTAGTACTGATTTTACGCATACGAGCCAAACGACCAAGATTCGCGTGATTGACGTGAACGAGGAACCTACTGTTACAGCTCCGGCTCCGTTTACAATTGCTGAAAACACCACGAAAGCCACTTCGCTTGGTAAGATTACTGCAGATGATCCGGATAAATTCAATGCAAACTTCGGTACGTTGTATTTCTCTCTGAAGGGCGACGAAGCTGCACAGTTTGATATTGATGCTAGCACGGGTGAACTTTCTACAATCAATAATGCCAAGTTCGATTACGAAACCCAGTCTTCTTACAAGTTCAAGGCCGTCGTTACGGACAAGAAATATACAAAGGAAGTCGATGTCGTGGTCAACGTCAAGGATATGCCTGAAGTTCCGAAGTTCCCGGATAATCCGCCGGCACTTGCTGTCGATGAAAATACCTTGAAGGGGACGAAGGTTGGTGATGTTGTAGCTACGGATGACGATTGCAAGGATACGCATATTGCAACTTGCAAGCAGCCGACTTACTCGCTTACCGCAACCGACATTGCAGCAAATGATTACAAGTCCTTTACGATTGATAAGAATGGTACTATCACAGTGGCTAAAGACAGCATTTTGGACTATGAAACCAAGAAGGAATATTCTGTCCGTGTCGTGGCGACTGATGGTAGCGATCCGACGCTCTCTAGCTACATTGACGTGACTATCAAGATCAACGATGTGAACGACGCACCGACATACGCAAAGAAGGAATATGAGGAATATGTATTCGAAATACATGAAAGCGCTCCGAAGGGTGAATTTGTCGGTTCTGTTGTTGCAGGTGACCAGGATTCTTGGAGTAAGTTGACATATACACTTTCGGACTACGTTGCTAATTCCAAGGATTCTGAAGTCTTTAAGATTGATTCTAAAACAGGTAAAATTTATTTGGACGCTCCTATAGATTATGAAACGAAGAATATTTATGAAGTTTTTGCAAAAGCAACGGATAATGGTGAAGACAAGGGCTTTAAAAATTATTCTGCTACGACGCTTGTGACCATCAAGCTCATCGACGATCCGGATAAGCCTGTGATTATCGATGATGACAAGAAGGGTTACGATGTCAAGGAAAATACGGTTGATAACAAGACTCCGACCGGATATGAAATTGCATGCTATGAAGTCCAAGACCAGGATAAGGGACAAGCTGCTACGTTGGTTCCGTACGTGAAAGACGCGGGCGATACGGATGCGGACCGCTTGTTCGATGCTAAGCTCAAGAAGAACGGCACCAAGTACGAAGTTTGCTTGACTGTGAAGAACGGTGCAAGGTTGAACTACGAAACGGTTGCTCATGAACACAATGTGATTGTCACTGTGATGGATGCGGACAACCAGACCGCTGAAGTCAAGAAGACGATTAACATTACAGATGTGAACGAAATGCCGCTTATTTCGGGTACCGTTGACTTCTCATTCTACGAAGACAAGGCTCCGCATGTCATTGGTAAGTTGTTCCCCGATGATTTGGATACTGCAGAAACGTTCCGTGATGACATCTTTACGGTTGTCGGTGGCGATTCGGATTTGTTCGAAATTTCTGAAGATGGCAAGGTCAAGACCAAGCGTAAGTTTGACTACGAAACTGAAGAAAAGCGTACGTTTGAATTGATTGTCGCCTTGTCTGATAGAAATAAGACTGATTATCCGAAGCTCACGACTCAAGAAAAGCTGACGATTACGCTCAAGGATATGCCGGAAGTTCCGGAAATCACGAGCAAGGAATTTGATGTCGATGAAAATTCCAAGGCTGGTACTGAAATTGGTGTCCTCAAAGCTACGGACCCGGATGGCGATGGTAAGTTGCTCTTTGAACTCACTGAAGATAGTCCGTATGTGACTGTTTCTCCAGAAGGTGTAATCAAAGTTCGCGAAGGTGCTGATATTGACTTTGAAAAAATGCAGGAATTCACGATTACTGCTATTGTCAAGGATGAAGATGGCCAGCAATCGCTTCCGGAAGAAATCGTCATTAAGGTCAACGACTTGAATGAAGCTCCGACCATCAAGCCGCAGACGTTCGTATTCTATGAAGATGATCCTCCGGGAACCAAGACTGGTCCTATCGAAGCTTCTGATCCGGATACGAAGAACGAAAAGTTCAGCAAGCTGACGTATTCGCTTGTCGATTCTAGCGATGTATTCACTGTGACTCCGGATGGGGACATCGAAGTGAAGGGCAAGCTCGATTACGAAACCAAGAAGACTTACGTTGTTAAAGTCGCTGTGACGGATGGCAAATCTACAGCCACTACAGATGTGACTATCAACATTGAAAACGTGGTTGAAAAGTCCGAAGTTGAAATCACGCGTGTTGAAGCTGGTGATTCCATTTACCTGAACCCGCCGAAGGAAGATCCGATTTACACGAACAAGGATGTCATTCTCGTGGAATGGAAGCAGGATGGAAAAATCAAGACTAGCCTCGATACGTTGAAGGAAGGCAAGAATGTCATCATCAAGAAGTACAAGGATCCGAGCCGCGACCTTGAAGGTGCCGATACCATCGTGGTCTTCTACAGCACAGCTGCTCCGCTTGTTGAAGTGACTGCTAAGAAGACTAAGGTTGAAGCTGATAATATCTATACGGTTGTCGAAACCGTTGATAAGAAGGATTCTTCAATTTATGTGAACAAGACTAATAAGGACGTTCTTGTTATTGTGAAGGATACCATAGCAGGCCTCGCTGATACGTTCGATGTTGAAGTCGCTCTCAATACGGTACCTGTACCGAATACGGTAGTAAATACTCTTGTTGATGTTGCCAAGTCTAAGCCGACGCTTAACAAGAATCCGAAGACTACGGTTAAGGAAAATCCGATTAACGGCGAAAAGACGAAGGTCTCTTACGAAGAAACAGTCAAGGGCAATAAGGTTACGATTTCTTACAATGTCGATAACAAGGGCAATGTTATCAAGGAAGCTGTCATTGACGAATATGGCGAAAAGACGATGATTGAAGTCATTGAAGTTTCGACTACTGTAATCGTGAATGACAAGAACGTGGTCGTTTCTTACAAGGCTGACGCTGCAACGGGCAAGATGTTGTACGGTGACTCCGAAGGCAACTTGCTTACCAGCATTCCGAGCAGCTCCAGTGCTAAGCCGAAATCTTCTAGCTCCAGCAGCAAGAAGGGTAGTTCTTCGAGTTCTTCTAAGAAGGGTTCTGAAACGACTAGCGATGAAGTTGACTTGAAGGTTGGCGTTGGTGCGTTTACGGTGACTTATGATGCCGTGGGCGACAAAGACAATAAGGCTACGATTTCTTATGTCGTTGACGAAAAGGGCAGTATCGTTGCAAATGAAGAAGGCGACAAGGGTTATCTCGTGACTTACACTTACACCAACAGGTATGGCAACACGGCAGACAAGTCGGTCTTCATGGTGCTTGATAAGCTTGCTCCAATAGTCAAGATTATCTCGCCGGCCGAAGGCGATGTGGTCTATGCTAACTACGTTGATGTTGACTGGTGCATTGCAATTGATGGTGTCGAAAAGAACTGTGTCAAGCAGGATACCTTGAACTTCCAGAGCCTTTCTAAGGGCGTGAATACAGTTAAGCGTGTCTATCGTGACAAGGCGGGCAACGAAACAATTGCTTCTGTCAAGGTCATGATGAAGAAGGCGAAGGATGTCGATATTTCTCTTGAAAAGCCGATGATTATCGTCGATATGGACACGGTCAATAAGTATTATGATGTCAATCCTCCTTTGGAGAATCAGGCTTTTGCGGTTAGCGTCGTGAATCCGACGACTCAGAAGGAAAAGGAAGTTGTCAAGGGCTTCAAGAAAGACAAGGAGAACAAGGAAGGCTCTGGCGATGAACCGTATCCGGGTCTTGAAGGCCATCTTGGTCCGACGTTCCAGATTGACATGAGATTGCCGATTGCAACTTCTGTGGGCGGTCTTGCTACGTTGGATGATATTATCGTCGGAGACATGATTCCTCTTGAAGGTGTTGACGCCGCCACGAGTAAGAAAGTTTCTGTCAATGATTATGTGAAGGATTACTGCTCTAGCGAATTCCGCGAGGAATTCAATAAGACGAAGGACTATAGCAAGGCTAACCTCTATAGCACAACAGCTACGGTAACGCTTTGGTTCTTCGCCTTTGAAGGTGGTCGCTTCATTGACAAGTACAGCTTCGAATACGATGTCAACGATCCTGATTTCGTCGATAAGGCTGGCCTTATGAAGTTCTTCTACGAAATGAAGCTAGACTTGAATGGCGATTTGAAGGATTCTCATGGTCGTCTCTATGGTAATGGTCCGTTTATCGTCAAGACCAAGGTTGATCTCCGCTCTAAGCTCCGTTGCGTGGTTCCGCCGGTGGCTGAAAGCGCCAAGGTGGGCGATATTCTGAAATCTGGTGATAAGTTGACGAAGCGCTTCGGCTATCGCCGTCCGAACGTGAATAACAACGAGAAGACGTCCGCTACGAACAGTTCTTCAAAGAGTAATTCCACTAAGAATAGTTCTTCAAAGAACAGTTCCTCTAAGAGCGGTTCCACTAAGAAGAATTAAGACTTAAAAAATCAAATCCCGGTTCAGTTTAAAGCTGGCCGGGATTTTTTTATTTCCTAATCTCTGGTCTCTAACATCTAAAATTCTATTATTACTCCCCAAAGGAGGTCCCTCATGGGTATTGAAGATCGTTCGACGCTAGTCTTTGCTAGTGGCATTGGTCGAATCAAAGAAGAAAAGCAAAAGCCTGTCCGCCCGCAAGGTGATGGCGTGGTGCGAATTTCGTTGAAACGTCTCGGCGGCGGAAAAATGGTGAGTGTTGTGTCGGGAGTCCCCTTGGATGAAGACGAACTCAAGGAGCTTGCTCGCGTATTAAAGCAAAAGTGCGGCGTTGGTGGGGCTGTGAAAGATTTCTGCATTGAAATTCAAGGCGACAAACGTAGTATCTTAAAGTCTGAGCTAGAAAAAAGGGGCTATACGGTCAAGCTTGCCGGGGGTTAATGTTTTTTGGTACATTTCTTTGAAATTTTCAACTTTATTTCTTACAAAAAAGTTAAATTTCTTATAAGAAAATAACTATAGAGGTCTTATGTTTAAGCATCTGTTCTTTTCGTGTCTATTGATGGCCGTGCTTGTTCCGTCGTCAGTTTGGGCAGCACCCAAAGGTGAAAAAGTCGGTACTATTCGCGAAGCTCATGCCGCATTTAAAAATAATGGGAGCGGTAACTGTGCTGAAAATGCCGAGTGGAAAGACGAGGCCAAAAGCAATACAAAATTCCGACAGCTAGATTGCTTTAAGACCAACAATGGCGGTGCGGTTCGATTGGAACTGAATGACAACAGCTTTTTTACGATTAACGAAAACTCCCTAGTCGTTATCGGGAACCTTGTGGAAAAAGATGAAAGTGGCGCGTTCCGGATAAAGCTTGATATCCAGAAGGGGTATATGGGTTTCAAAGTCAAAAGTAAAAGTGGCAACGAGGTGAACTTCAGTACGGGGACGGCTGCGGCCTCGATTCGTGGTACGGAAGGGTTTATTGGTGAAACTAATGGCGTTTTCTTCTCGAGTTTGAAAGAGGGCCGCTTAAAGGTTGAATCTGACAATGGGGATTCTATTTTTATTGAAAAGGGCCAAACTGTTGTAAAGAACAAAGATAAGGTTGTCGTCCTCAATCTCAAGTCGTCTGGCGATCCTGAATTTTCGAAAGTGCTGTATGATGTTTTGGCCGATACGACAACGTCCTTTGATGATTTGCTAAAGAAAGTTGAAAAAGCTGATGAGGAATATCAAAAAACTGGAGTTGTAAAAACGAGTGCAGCCGATACGACTCAAGCGGTTGAACAAGTTGCTGATACAACACGGGCTACTACGGAAACACCAGTCAAGACTGCTGAGTTGAAGGCCCCTCAAATAAATTATTCCTCTTATGATTCTTTGAGATGCGTTGCAACCGTTACTGTTTCGGGTGCTCAAAATGAATATCCTGCTAATTTGTCTGCTTTTGCGGATGGTTCTTCTATTTCTGAAGTTGTTGTGAAAAATAGTATGCCAAAGAATGTCGCTTTGCATAGCGGCATTCATGAATATGAATTTGTTGCAGAGAACGAAGCTGGGCGTAGCAGCGTCAAGAAAACTTTGGGTTGCTATCCGATGAAATCGTTCTCCGTGAAAATATTTGGCGGCAAGTATGTGCGTCTCCAGATTCCGCCTCCGCCTCCTGGAGTTGAAGACGTTATCACACAGACTTTGCAGTTCCAGATTCGTGTTCCGGAAAATGATCCGAATGTCTTGAAGAGTGTTGTTGTACGACAGAATGGCACATTGCTTTTGCAAGAACGTTTATCGCAGATTCAGAATTTGGATTACCAGATTCCTGTACAGTTGAAACGTGGGCAAAAGAATAACTTTACAATTGAGGTTATTCACAAGAGCGGTTATTTTGTCAAAACTGCCAAAGTTTATGAGGTTGGAAAATGATTTTTCGAGGACTTGCACTAGCATCTGTTTTAGCAGTTCCTTCTTTTGCTCAATCTGTAGCGGATTCTGCTAATGCTCAGGTCGTTTTTTCTTCGAGTGTCCCGGCAGATTCTGCGACCTCGCAAGCCGTCGCAGCTCCAGTCCCGGCAGATTCTGCGACAGCGCAGGATTCCTCTGTTAATGTGTCTAGTGCTTCGTCAGAATCTTCGTGGACTATAAGCGGTTCTTGGGGAGCTGAGTTCGGGTATCATTCTGTTGTGACGCAAAAGAATGAATCAGATGAAGTTTATGTGAATGGCAAGGATTCTATTCAGCCTGGCAAAAAGTACAAAAACTATTTTCAAGTGCCTGGCGTTTATGCGGCTTGGAATGCTTTTGTTCAAATGGAATCTCCTACAGGGAAAAAATTTGAGTTTACTTTAGATGCATCTAGCAACAATTGGAATCGCTTTGATCCAAAATATGTGCAGGTTTTATATGCCGATCGCTTCCAGAAGTTGATTTTGGGTGATATGCTTGTCTGGGGTGGTGATCTTTATTTGGGGGGCATAGATGTTTTTGGTGCTAGCTATGATTTGAATATCGGTCGCGATACTTTGCTTACATTTAGCATTTTTGGTGGTGAAAATCGTGCTCCGAAAATGCCTGGTGAAAAAGATAAAGATATGTACAATCAGTACATAGGCCTTGATGAAGTCGAATCCCAAAAGATGGTGCTTGGATTCAAGGGGCTTTGGAATGCGTCGAAAAATGTTGATGCAACAATGGGCTTTATCGGTAGCAAGGATTATCTAGAAGAACCATTCTTCCGCGATGGTACTAAGAAAAATGTGAGCTTGTCAAATCCGATGTTCTCATCGAAGACTTTGTTTGCAGAACTTAATGGCCGTATCATGGGTGGGCGTGGTTCGTACAACTTCCAGTTGGGATTGGGTGGAGCTGATACGTCGAATGTTGTCGCTCATCGTGCCGTAAATGCTATTTTTGAAGGGGCTGGACTCGATGTTTCTTCTTTTGCGCAGTTGCACCGCTTGATGAATAACACTTCTCAAGTAGATCAGATGGGGCGCGATGAATTGGAACTCATTTTTGGTGATTATACTGATTTGAGCGTCTCTGAGATGCGGAGCGAATTGAAACGGGTGCTGAAATTGGCCAGCGAAGCTTTGAAGCAATACCGCAATAATAACGATAAAGACCCGAGTGAATGGACTGCTCAGAATCTTGCATTCTCTGGATCTTATAATTGGAGGGGGAATACGGCTGCTGTGGATGCTTATTTCCGCATGGTGGGGCGTAATTATTACAGCGCGGGTTCACCGGACGTGTTGCAGAATTCGCGCCAAATGGGCGCTAAATACGAAAAGAAAATAAGAGATCCTTGGACGTTGAACGTTGGTTATGAATTGAATATCGAAAATGTTTCGGGGAGTGGCGATGCTTATAACTTCTTTGGATTTGCGGAAGGTTCTAAGTTAGGACTTGTTCCGGGTGCTGAAGATGACTGGCTCAAGGAACATGAGCAAGATGCTCTGAGAACGCTTTATATTCATGATTTCGATTTAAAGAACACGTTCAATATTCGGGATTCTGTTGAAATTAAGGTTCGTTACGCTCTCAATTACCGTACTCGTAGCACATCGCAAAGGCTTCACGGTAACTACATTGCATCGTCTGGAATTTATTCGGATCCATGGTTTGACAAGCAAAAAGGGAAAACAGCTATTGATGTGGAAACCGAGGATGGAATTTTTCAAATTGACTCAGCTCGTTGGGCGAAGTATGCGTCTTTGCAAAAGGAACCCTATTTGGCAACGCAGTTTGACGAACGTTTGCTGAAGCATACGCTTGAATTGGGCGCCACTTTTAAGCTTCCCAAAAATGTGCTGAAGTTGGGTGGGGTATTTACGTTCCGGTATGATTTATCGAGGTTCAATCAGGATGATTTGCTTGATGGCTTTGATTTTTCTGATGAATCCTATGGAATTCTGGGTTATTATTTCCATGGGAGCGACTACTTTGAAATGCGAATTCCTGTGTCGTTGACGACTACGTTTAATAGGGTTCGAAACTATGTATCCTTTATGCCGCGCTATAGATCGTATAATCGTGATGACATGAGTGAATTCGAATGGAACTTGAATGATAATGCTACAATCCAAGTGAGTCCGAATTTCATAGATTTGATGCTGAACGGAAGTATTCGTCAAAATTTCATGAGCCGTAAGGAAGAAGGAAAGACCGTTGAAGAAATGGAAATGGATTTGGATTTGTCGGCCGGGTTGAGATTCCAGTTGACGGAACGCTTGAGCAATGAATGGATGTTCGGTGCGTTCTTCAATCATCGTCCGGACAGCAAATCTGAAGATTACAGAGATATATACGGCTCCATTTCTGTCAATTTAGACTTCTAAAAATGCATATAGGTTGTCATCTTTCGTCGTCGGGCGGTTTCCTTGCTATGGGGGAGACCGCTCTTTCCATCGGTGCTGATACGTTCCAGTTCTTTACGCGTAATCCGCGAGGCGGTGCGGCAAAGCCTTTTGACAAGGCCGATGCAGATGCATTGAACGCTTTGATGGACGCTCATGGCTTTGCTCCGATTTTAGCCCATGCTCCTTATACATTGAATGCTTGTGCCGCAGATCCGGCACTTCGGCAGTATGCTCAGGACGTGATGAAGGATGACTTGTTCCGCATGGACCATTTCCCGCACGCGATGTACAACTTTCATCCTGGTAGTCATGTGAAGCAGGGTGTCGAAGTTGGCATAGAACTTATTGCGAAACATTTGAACAACATATTGCATAAGAATCTCAAGACGAAGGTTCTGCTGGAGACTATGGCGGGGAAGGGGTCCGAAGTCGGTCGCTCGTTTGAAGAACTGCGTGCTATTATTGACCGTGTTGAGTTAGATGAAAAGGTGGGCGTCTGCTTGGATACATGTCACGTTTTTGACGGCGGCTATGATATCGTAAATCATTTGGATGACGTTCTGGGGATGTTTGACAAGGTGATTGGATTGAAGCGTCTTTGTGCCATCCATTTGAATGACAGCAAAAATCCTTTAGCAAGCCATAAAGATCGCCACGAAGTCATCGGGGGCGGGAATATTGGCTTGGAGGCTCTTGTAAATGTCGTGAACCATCCTGCACTGAAGAACCTTCCGTTTTATCTGGAAACGCCTAACGAGTTGCCGGGGTATGCTGCGGAAATCGCTTTGATGCGGAGTCGTGCTTGCTAAAAAAGACAAAAAAATTTTTTTTGCATCGACCCCTTGACAAAACTTTTTAAATATCTATATTTGAGCGCGTCGATTGAAATCCTTTGAAATTGACAATGATGCCTCATAGCTCAGTTGGTAGAGCCCGCGACTGTTAATCGCGTTGTCCTTGGTTCGAGTCCAAGTGAGGCAGCTGAAAAGCCTCGGTCAATAGACCGAGGTTTTTCGTTTATGTCAAGAAAATGTTTTTTTAAGTGCGGGGTACGATTGAATCTTTTTTCAATTTATTTGCGGTTATGCCTTGACAGATAAAATGTTTTATCTATATTTGTGCGCGTCGATTGAATTCTTTTGAGATTGACGAACGATGCCTCATAGCTCAGTTGGTAGAGCCCGCGACTGTTAATCGCGTTGTCCTTGGTTCGAGTCCAAGTGAGGCAGCTCAAAACCCCCGGTCCTAAGACCGGGGGTTTTGTGTTTTAAAAGTTTGTTGTAGAAGGCTGAAATAGAAAATCCCGAACGGTAGTGCCGTCCGGGATGAATTGTTTGATTTCGGCTAGTTGTGTGTTTGGCTGGTCGCGCGATTTACCTGCTGTATGCAGTCCAGCGTTTCTTGAATCGCGGCTCGTCGATGATTTTCGCCCAGATGAAGCCGCGACGGACGCTTTCCCTGCTTATAGAACGCACGATAATGCGTTTGTCGAGCGAGGGGGCATCTTCGGTCGTTTCGTCGGTATAGCCGTTTTCGGCATCGCTTTGGCGTGCGATTGCGTCGGCTTCTTCACGTGCCTTGCGTGCTCGCTCTTCCAGGATTTTAAGCTGGTTTTGCTTTTCGCTTACCGCTGGGCTTACGCTGGGAGTCGGTTTGCTTGCGGCTGCTTTTGCCGGGGCTGCTGCAGGCGGATGCGACAGCAAATTGTCGAGTTCCGAGATGTCTTGTATGAGAACGTCGTGTTCGCCGACTCCCATGTCGTGCCCGATAATGCGGAAGTGTTCGAGTTCTTCGAGCATTACCCCTGCAGCATTCCGCGACATGCCGAATTCATCCATAAGGATGTCGGCATTGACTACGTCAAAATCGACGATGACCTCAACGACTTCCCGCAGAGTCACGTTGTTGCCTCGGCGATGCGTGCTTTGCGGAACTGGCGGCGGCATGGCGGGTTCTAGCGTCCCTTGGGCGGCCTCTTGTTGCGCTTGCTCAAACTGCTTGATGTAATCTTGCAGTTTTCGGGCGACAGGAGAGGGCTCTGGAGGAGCACTTTCGTCGAAGTCCTCGTCGTCGCGGTTGTCTTCGAATTCCTGCGTTGAATCGGCCGGTGGTGCATGACGTTGTTGCTGTTCGGCATTTTTCTTCGCGTTCGCTCGCTTGATAAGCGCGTCAATGACGAAAATCGCAATGAATATGAGTAATGATTCCATTTAGGCTCCTTCGCTGTTTGTTATCGCTCGGCGTTTTTGCAAGTCCAGCCTCTTTTTCAGATTCCTTTCGTGCCTTTTGTCTCGGCTGACGTAGGGTTTCTTTTCAGGCTTTGCATGCTTCGCTTTAACAGCTTTTGGGGGAACTGTTGGATTCTTATATGTTGGCGACAATGCGTCCTTTATTTTGGAAATGCCTTCATCAGCGAGTCCTTGAACTATCCCCGCTGCAATTTCAGTCAGCATTTCACCAACAAATTCGCCAATCATATTTATTTGCTTGCTTCCGGGGCGGAGCCTATTTCACGGCGCATCTGTGTGTCGGCTTCGATGTTCTTGAGGTTGTAGTAGTCCATCACGCCGAGCTTTCCGTCGCGGAGGGCTGATGCCATGGCCATCGGGATTTGGGCTTCGGCTTCGACGAGCTTGGCCTTCATTTGCATGACCTTGGCCTTCATTTCTTGTTCGGCGGCGAATGCCATGGCGCGGCGTTCTTCGGCCTTGGCCTGTGCAATCTTCTTGTCGGCTTCGGCACGGTCGGTTTCGAGGATAGCGCCGATGTTCTGGCCCACATCCACGTCAGCGATGTCGATGGAGAGAATTTCGAATGCGGTACCAGCGTCAAGGCCGGAGGCGAGCACCTTCTTGGAAATCATGTTCGGGTTTTCGAGAACTTCCTTGTGGCTCACCGCAGAACCGATGGAGCTGACGATGCCTTCGCCAACACGGGCGATGACTGTTTCTTCGCCGGCACCGCCGACGAGCTTTTGGATGCTTGCACGCACGGTAATACGCGTGATGGCGTGGAGCTGGATACCGTCGAGGGCCACTGCGGAAACCTTCGGGGTCGTGATGACTTTCGGGTTCACGGACATCTGCACGGCTTCGAGCACGTTACGGCCAGCAAGGTCGATTGCGGCGGCTTCTTTAAAGTCGAGCTTGATGTTAGCCTTGTTTGCGGCGATGAGTGCCTGGATGACGCGGAGCACGTTACCGCGAGAGAGGTAATGGGCTTCGAGCAAGTTCGTATCGACCGGGAGGCCTGCTTTGCAGCTGAGAATTCGCGCTTCGACGATGATCTGCGGCGGCACTTTACGCAAACGCATACCGATGAGCTGGAAAATGCTCACGTTTGCTTTGGAGAACAAAGCCTGGAGCCAGAGACTAAAGAATTTGCCGATAAAGGCGAGGATGATGATGACGACGATGGCGGCAATGATTATGCCTACGGTAAGAAGTGTATCCATTAAGTTTTCTCCAGTTTGAGTTTCTGAACTTAATATATTTATTTTTTTGAGGATAAAAAAGAAATTCTATGGTTTATCGTTGTTTTGACGGAGTTTCGACCGCTTGTAGTATAGTTCGTATTGCATAAAGGCGTGGATGATTAGAATCGATATTGCTATGTAGAAAAATGGAATCATCTCGTCTAAAAAAGGTATCTTGGAAAAATGCGTTAATGTTTTGGGGCGTAGGGGTGTATGATGAAAAACTTGCTGATAAAATAGCTCAAGCGTCAGTTCACGATTTGGGACGTTTTTCGGTTTACATCATACGACAGAATTTACGTTAGTAAAATCCAATCCGTGTGGCATCATTATACTACTAGGCATACGTCCGCAGCTTTTGTACCGTTACTGGATCCTTCACGGCTATCGCCGTTCAGGATGACGAAAAAACAGATCCCGGAACTGGTCCGGGATGACATCTTTAGTTGAACTACAATTTATTCTCTTATGTGGATAAGTATGGTCAGCATGATTGTGTAAATGACTGCGAATGGGGCTAAAAGCATTGTTGCGAAATTTAAACCACCTAAAAAGAGCGACAGACATGAAAAAAGAATTATACCTGAAAAGGGAATGAGCAAAAAGAATGCTGCACTAAAGTTTGACTCTGCTGAATAAAGAAAATTGTAAACAAAGAATGAAGATAGGCTTATACAAGCACTGATGAAAAGCACGGCTGTGAATATGAGTGCGGCCATGCCAGCGCCATCGTTGTGGGATGGATTAGATATCATATCCTCCAAAAAATAGGCGAATGTTCCGAATAAGGATATAGGTGGTGTTAGCATAAAGCCTAAAATTGCTTTTTTGGGGGGCTTGGTCGTTTCCGTTTGATTATTTTGTTCTGTCGATACCATAAAAATCCCCTTTCTTAAGTGCAACTTTTATGAATATAATTTGTTTTACTCTTAACTTCTGTTTGTTAGAACTGTAACTGGATTCTTCGACGGAGTTTACCCCGGACTTGTTCCGGGGCCTAGGATGACGAAAAAACAGATCCCGGAACTGGTCCGGGATGACATCTCCTGTCTTTCGTCTCTACACTATCCCCACCCAGATGTGGCCTTCTTGCACGGACTCGACTTTGACTTTTTGACCGGCTTCGATGATTTCGCCGCGAGTTTGTACGTCAAAGAGTTTCGTGCTGCCGTCGGGCATGGTGAAGCTCGCTTGGCCTACGGGGCGGAGGAACGTTTTAGCGGTACCGATATCGCCAACGGAGATTTCTTGGACGGATTCCGTGGGAGAGGCTGCTGTTTCGAGGTCGGTCTTGAGCATGGGAGTCCAGCCTTCGGGTAAAAGCGGAATGAGGTACTTGCTTGCCGCAATCGGGATGATGAGCGCTATGGCTGCACTGCTGAGGACGAACAATAGCCCGAATAGCCATGGCGTTGCATCAAAGGTTGTTTCGACGGTTTCGGGGACGTATTCGGGGATGTTGGTGGTGTCAACGCTTAGGACTAGGGCTATAATCATGCAGATGATTCCGCCGATGCCAAAGAGGAACGTGCCCGGCATGATGAATATTTCGACTAAGAATAAAATAACGCCTATCACTAATAAAATAGCCGGGAAGTAACCATCGAGCTGCGGCGCGAACTGCCCGAAGAAGACAATGCCTATCAGGATAATTCCGATGATGCCGAACATTCCGAATCCGGGAGTCTTGAATTCGATGTAGAGCGCTCCGAATCCGAGAATGAGAAGCAGGCCGGAAATGGCGGCGATGGCGCTTGCGATTTTTTCGCCGGTGTTCGTTTCGATTTCGCTTTTGCGTTCGATAGCGAGTTTGGTTTCGAAATCTTCGCGACTCTTGAAGGTTCCCTTGGAAAATCCGAGTTCTTCGGCTTCCTTATCGGTCATGGTCAGCAGTTCGCCTTCTTTCACGAGAATTTTGGGTGAACCCCAGAACTTCTTTTCTGCACTGTCGAGGACGGCGAACTTTTTGCCTTCGATGATAAGCGTTGTGTCGCGTTCGGTCGGTTTGCCCTTGTCGAGCGTCGCGGTGAGTTCGAGCACTTCAAGTTCTGGCGTGACGAACGAGGAGGCCAAGAGTTCAGGATAGTTGTTACGTTGGGCTAAATTCCTGAATTTTGCACGGAGGGGAGACTGGATTTTTTCGCCTACGATTTGCGGGGTGCCGTCGCCGCCTTGCACAATCGGGGCGCAGTCGCCGATGGTTGTCGCTTCGAGCATGTAGAGCTTTTGGCAGGCTAGTGCGATGAGCGAACCTGCGCTGATGGCCTTCTTTTTTACGAGAGCGATTGTTTCGGGACCCTTGACCGCCATAATCGTATCGACAAGGTCGAATGCCGCGTCGAGGCGACCGCCGAATGTGTTGATTTCGAAGACGATGTAGTCCGGCTTTTGATCGAGGGCTTCGCCGATGGCTCGTGCACAGAAGTCGTACATCGCGGGCTCGACGTCGCCTTCCAGTTTTATCCAGACGGCTTGTTTCTTTTTGAGTTCGGGCTTTATGGCCTTGACGGACTCCATGACGGTTGCTTCTTGGGCAAAGGTGTCAGTGGCAGCCCCTTCTGTTGCGAATGTAAATGATGCGAAAAACGCAATGAGGAAAAACAATTTTGTAATGATTTTCATATCGTCAATGTATAAAGATTTGCCTTGCTCTGCTCAACTTTTTTGTGAAAAAATGCACGTTTTAGGGAAAACTATCGTGCAAAACCGTAATTTTTTCTGACGAACTTTCCAAAGAGTCCTTGTAAAATGTATATATAAATGGGATAATATTACAAAAAACTTATGAATAACAATTTTTTTAGACGCAATATCATTGTATCCTTGCTTTTGGTTGCATTCCTGTTTATTGTGACTAATGTTTCTTTTTTGTACATAAATAGGAATGCGATAGAAGATAGCTGGGATTCTCTTGAAGAGGTCGCTTATACCACTGAAGCAAAGGTCGGCTTTTTGGGGCGTTCCCTTTTGAGTGCGTTGACGAATATTTCGACTGTGGTGGGGCAAGAGGAAGACCTTTTGTCAGAAAGCATGGTTCGTATGGTTCGCGGTTCGCGTATTGGACCGTTGGTTTCTACAGTGCGGTTGTATTTGCCTAGCGGGCATGTTATTACAGATCAAGGTGTTTCTTTTGATTCTTCGTTTGTGCAACACTATAACATGATTTTGTCCGATCAAGCGTACCTTTCGAAGGTTGGGTTAGATATTGTCCAAAAGAATAATGCGATTTTCGAGCAGTTTGTGCCTGTCCGTCGGAATGGCAAAGTTGTCGCGATGCTTTCTGCGGTATCCAACCACAAGGCGTTGTTAGGTTTTGTTGCTACAAATGCGTTCAAAGGGAAATCGTCACTGATGGTTATTGACCGCCGAGATGGTTCTTTTGTTGTGGAAAAGTCTGGAAGATGGAAGGGGTTTAACGATTTCTTTAAGTCGGTAAGGCCCAAGAGCGGCTATTCTATTGAAGATTGGGCTGCTAGTGTGATGAGGGGCGATGTTTCGCATTTGTCGTATGAAGAGGCTCCGTCGAACGAATCCAAGCTTTTGGTGGCACTTCCGCTATTTGGGGGGAGCTGGTCGCTTATCCTGTGTGTAAACGAAAATGTCGCCTTTGCGCGTGTCGATAAAATTCGCAGATTCTATATCGGTATATCGGCGATGGAATTGCTCGTGATTTTGCTGTATCTTATCCGCGTGGTCTGGAATGCACGACGCATGGCTGAGGAGGAGAGCGGAGAATATTCCGAAATTGCTGAAGCGTTGAGTGAAACGTACGAATGTATTTTCTACGTGAACGTTTTGGACGATACGTTTGATGTATTCCATTCGGAAAAGCTGATGAGCAAGTTGCACGAGAGCGTGACGGGCCGTGACTTTTTCTTTGATTCTATCACGAGTTTGCGTCGCAATCTTTACAAGGACGATCTTGAACCCGTTTTGCGCTTTATGGAGAAAGGGACTCTCCTTAAGCGTCTTGAAGATAACGGAAGCGCTGCTATTGAGTATAGGCTTGTGATTGACGGTGTTCCGCAGTTTTATAGAATGAAGGTTCTCAAGTCCATTAAGGATGAAAACCATGTTATCATCGCTGTTGAAAATATTGATGCCGAAGTGACTAAGGCGATTGCCCAACGCCAGGAAATGGACCGCAACAACAGTGTGATTGAATCGCTGGCTTCGGACTTTGATTTTGTGAACTATGTCATTCTTGGAGAAGATGCCTCCCGCGATATCGTTATCACTTATCGTGCAAATTCTGTTTTGTTGAAGGCTGTTCCTGGGTGGTCCATGGAAAAGCGTTTTTCTAAGAGAATGGTGCTTCTGCTAAAGTATTTGGTATGTGATTCCGATAAATTGCAATTTGCGGAGCGCGTGAATCGTGATAGGCTTGTCGAGGAATTGAAAAAAGATTCTGTTGTACATATCAATTTTAAGATAAAAGTCAATGACAAAGAAATTTATTACCAGATGAAGGTTATTGCCGATAAAGACGATGTCGGCAATCTCAAAGGTATCGTTTTTGGTTTGCATAGTGTCGATGAAGAAATCAAGAGACAAATGCAAATCCAGTCGAAATTAAAGCAAAATCTTGAAATTATCGATATTCTTTCGGAAGATTATTCATCGCTGTTTTACTTTAATCTTGTTGAGGGGTCAAGTGGGGTTTTGTCCGTCCGTGAAGAAATCAGGAAATCTTTAAGCAACTTGTTTGCCTCTTGTGAACGGTTGGAGGACGTGTTCAGGTTCTTTGTTTTGGAGATGGCACATCCTGATGATCGTGAAAAGCTTGTTGGGCTTGCGTCAAGAGAGGTTGTGGCTGAACTGTTGAGACACAAGAAACGCATGACTATAGTATTTAGGCACCTTTATGGTACTGAGTACAAATATACGCGTTTGGTGTTCGCTAAAGCGGAACCTGTTGACGAACCGGCGAAACTCATTGCCGTTGGCTTTGTCGAAGTTGATGCTCCGTATAGGGCTGAAATGGAACATCAGGAAAACATTGAACGAATCATGTGCTTGTCAGACCAGTTCGAGACTATTTACGATGTCAATGTCGATACAGGGCTGTTTAGCGTGTCAGAAAAAGGAGGGGGATTCCATGATGTTGTCGATGAAAACGGCGAAGGAAAAGATTTCTTTAAGGTTAGGGTAAATTATAGTCATGAGGTTGTTTGTAAAGATGACTTGGATAGAATGTTGCATACTCTTGAACGTAGTGCGGTTATTGCACGATTGCAACATGAGTATTTTTTCATCCTTGATTATCGCCGGATGACTGATGACGGCCCCAAGTGGTATCGCATGAAAGTGAGCAAAATGGGCGACTGGTCCAGGTCTCGCCGTGTGCTTGTGGGTGTCTTTGATAATGATGCCGTATATCGCAAGGAAATGGAGCAGCAGGCTGTTCTTGAAAAGGCTCTTGAAATGGCGAAGTCCGCTTCTAAGGCGAAGACGATGTTCCTCAACAACATGAGCCACGATATCCGCACACCGATGAATGCTATCATAGGCTATACGGAACTAGCAACGATGCATATCGGCAACAAGGAGCAGGTACGGAACTTCCTTGGAAAAATCCAGCTGTCGTCGAACCATTTGCTTTCGCTTATCAATGATGTGCTCGACATGAGCCGCATCGAATCGGGCAAGCTGAGCTTGAATGAAAAAACGGATCATCTCCCGGAAATCGTCCATACGCTCAAGGATATTGTTCAAGCGGACATTTATGCGAAAAAATTGCATTTCTTCGCCAATAGCATTGGAATTAAGAACGAAGATGTTGTCTGTGACAGGCTTCGCTTGAATCAGGTTCTTTTGAACGTTATTTCGAACGCCATCAAATATACTCCGTCGGGAGGGACTATTTGGTTCTCTGTAGAGCAGAAGGTTGCTGCTGAACAGGGGGTTGGTGTTTTTGTTTTTAAAGTCAAGGATACGGGTATCGGCATGAGCGAAAACTTCTTGCCGAATATCTATGATCCGTTTACGAGAGTGAACTCCTCGACTGTTTCTGGAATTCAAGGAACAGGCCTTGGCATGGCGATTACAAAGAACATCGTTGAAATGATGAACGGAAGCATTGATGTCAAAAGCAAGGAACATGAGGGAACCGAAGTGACATTAAACTTCAAGTTCAACCTTGTGAACGAGCGTAAGGAGCAGGAACGAGTCAAGGAACTTGAAGGCAAGAGAGTTCTTGTTATTGATGACGATATGGATTGCTGTAAGAGTGTTCCTGCTATTTTGAAAGGTTTGGGGATTGAGGCCGATAGCTGCATTTCTGGAGCAAACGCTTTGGAAATGGCGAAAAACGCGAAGTCCAAGGGGGTACCGTATGATGCGTTCTTTGTGGATTGGCGTATGCCGGATATGGATGGCATGATGATGACGCAGATGCTGCGCAATGAACTGGGAAAAGAAATTCTAGTGATTGTCATGTCGGCCTATGAATGGTCCGATATCGAAGAAAAGGCGCTAAAAGTCGGTGTGAATAACTTTGTGAGCAAACCTTTGTTCTTGTCGGATGCGAGAGAAGCTTTGTTGCATGGCTTTGGCGTTAAACAGGCGGATGCTCCGAAAAAGGACAAGAAGGTGTGTTTTGACGGCAAAAAAGTTTTGCTGGTCGATGATAACGAGTTGAACCGTGAAATTGCAGTGGAAATTTTGCAGGACTGCGGGATTCAAGTGACTACGGCTTGCGATGGTGCTAAGGCAGTGGAGTACATGAAGAGTGTTGAACCGGGGAGTTGCGACTTGATTTTGATGGACGTGCAGATGCCTGTCATGGATGGTTACGAGGCTACTCGCCAGATTCGCAAGCTCGACAACAAGTTCGCTGCGGAAATTCCGATTATCGCGATGACGGCGAACGCCTTTGCCGATGACCAGCAGGCCGCTTTGGATGCTGGCATGAACGAGCATTTGCCCAAGCCCGTGAACGTCAACAAGCTGAGAGAAGTGCTGTCGAGGTTTCTTTGATAGACGAAAGAACGCGCCTCCGGCGCTACAGACGAAAGACTAGAGGGTAATAATGGCACTTCGTGCTTGTTTTAGCCTGAAATTCTCTCGTCTTTCGTCTTTCGTCTTTCGTCTAAATACTATATTTGCTCTCAAATTGCATTTTTGCCTGGGTCCTGTGACCAGATTCGCCAATTCCACTGGTGCTAGAGCAGTAAACTCGGACAAAAACATGTAATGAAACAAACAATCAAAAAAAGGAATGGCTACAATGGCTACTATCACAAAAGAAAAGGCTGCAGAACTCACCGCTAAGTTTGGTGCTAACGAAAAGGACACCGGTAACGTCCGCGTTCAGATCGCTATCCTCACGGAAAAG
>JAEEGJ010007712.1_pt1 | contig 30480 bp, 27 predicted proteins | sample 8958761 | NCBI WGS metagenome assembly JAEEGJ01 (sample SAMN16246546, study PRJNA631951) | gut metagenome | biome: gut microbiome; feature: rumen; material: RS-attached | host: Bos | place: Iran: Karaj | collected 2018-10
CGGTTCACAGGCTGCCATTGCGCGAGACCCAAACGTCAACATCACTTATGAAGGGCAGCCCGACAATATGCTACCCGAGACCGGACATCACCCCTGCTATAGCGGATTGCAGGTACAGGGCACCGCTGACTCCCCGGCTGTGCGACTTTAACAGTATAACTTGTTTTGCCTCTTATGTCAACTAAAATTTATACGGATGGATTTTGCTGATGGATCCGAAAAAGAAGAAAATCATAGCGGGAATACTTATCGGACTGTCGATCGTAGTGATAGGGCTTGCAGGATGGTTTATCGGTATCCCGCTGATAAGGTCGGCAGGGAATCCTCAGGAGTTTCGCGACTGGGTGAATGAAAAAGGAGCCTGGGGACCTGTTGTATATGTCTCGCTTTTCGTGTTTCAGATACTGATAGCCTTTGTTCCGGGAGAACCGCTGGAGATTGCCGCAGGGTATGTTTTCGGGACGATCGAGGGGACTTTGCTCTGTATCCTGGCGGCTTCGATAGGCAGCATCTTTGTTTTGCTCATCGTTAGGAAATTCGGGAAGGCTGTGCTTGAGATATTTTTTGAAAAGGAAAAAATAGAGAATCTAAAGTTCCTAAAGACTTCGCAGAAGAAGATAATCATATTCATGATACTTTTTCTTGTGCCCGGAACGCCGAAGGATATGCTATGCTACTATGGCGGGCTTACGGATATTTCGATGCCCTTGCTGATATTTATCTGCACCGTATGCAGGATCCCGGCGATCATAACCTCGACCATCGGGGGAGACGCACTCGGAACGGGACAGTACGGGTTTGCGATAGCGGTCTTTGTCATAACGGCGTTATTGAGCGCGGCGGGGATTTATATCTATAACAGATTTAGCAAAAAGGAGTAATGTATGCTTGAACTGATAAATGTTACCAAGAAATACAAGGGAACCGATGCCGTAAACGGAGTTTCGTTTACTGTCGATAAGGGTCAGGTCTTAGGACTTGTCGGCGCGAACGGTGCAGGAAAATCAACCTGTGTAAGCATGATAGCAACCCTGAAAAAGCCTGATTCGGGAGAAATCCTGTTTAACGGTGTGAATATCGTAAAGGAACCGGATGCGATCAGGAAAAAGCTCGGATACGTTCCTCAGGACATAGCTCTTTACGAACAGCTTTCGGGTATGGATAACCTGAAGTTCTGGGGCAAGAGCTACGGAGTCGATCCCGACGATCTTAAAGATGAGATCAAAAGGGTATGTGAGATCATTTCCTTTGATGAGGCCATGCTTAAGAAAAGGGTATCGAACTATTCCGGCGGTATGAAGCGAAGGCTTAACATTGGCGTGGCGCTGCTGCACAGACCGGAGCTGGTCATACTTGATGAGCCGACGACGGGCATAGATATACAGTCCGGCATGCAGATATTAAATGCGATAACCGAGCTCAGGAAGAACGGCGTAGCGGTCATCTATGTCGGTCATTACATGGAAGAGGTCGAGAAGATCAGTACACATATCTGCTATCTGGAAAACGGTGTAAGCAAGGCTTTCGGAACGGTAGAGGAAGTGCTTAAGATGAGAGGGGCGCATTCGCTGACGGAGCTTATACTTGCCACACAGTGAGATAACAAAACTGACGCGGAACATCGGTTTTGTTACCTCGAAAATGCTGAAGGCGTTTTCAAGGTGACATCAACAATACAGATCTCTGGGTACATAAAGGATAAAGTAAATGGATAAGTATAAGAATTTTGTGGTTATAGAGGAAATCAAAAGTCTGCTTCGTCAGGGGAAAAACGAAGAAGCATTGGAGCGTGCGGAAGGTCTTGATCCGAAAAGACTTAAGGATAATTACGACTGCATGATCCTTGGCGAGACATTCTTAAAAAACGGAATGCTCGGCAAGGCAAAGGACTGTTATGCCCTGGTTTATGACAGAAAGAAGAACAGACGTGTCGCTTTGGAGCTTGCAAATATCTGCATAAGACTGAAGAAGGCGGATGAAGCGGAGACTTATTTCGAGGATTACAGGAAGATGGCTCCGAACGATTATTTTAACTACATATTCAAATATAGGATAGACAGGCTTAAGGGACGCCCAATAAAGGAGCAGGCAGAATCCCTCGAGAAGCTTAAGAGCGTTGAGTTCACTGATAACTGGGGATATGAGCTGGCAAAGCTGTATCATAAGATGCAGGAGGTCGACAAGTGCCTGAAGGTATGTGACGAGGTTATCCTGTGGTTCGGTGACGGCGAGTATGTCGACAAGGCAAAAGCTCTTAAGGCGTATTATTCGGGTGAGATAAGCCTGAAGGAGCTTAACCCTGCGAGAAAGCCTGCAGTAGAGAGAAACGAAGGCAGGAAGGATACGGAGAGCGCTGAAGCCGGTACAGGAAATACTGAAACAGGTACGGAAAGCACTGAAACCGGTATGGAAAACATTACAGAGGGATTAACAGATCAGTCAGTTCAAACAACCGATACAGTCGATACGTACATATCTGAGAATGACGCCCCTGCTATACAGGAACCTCAAGTGAGTGATGCTGTCATGGAGTATGCGGCAGACTCGGCAGAAGCCGGTCCCGAAATACCGGATTCCTTGGGAGAGACACCGGAGGCACAGGAGCCCGAAACATTTGAAGCATATAACGAGGTTGATTACACTGAGGAGGAATATACCGAGGAGGATCTCGCAGAGGCTGAAGAGGATACGATAAGGGTAATTCCGCCCGAGAATATCATGATAAGCGGTATCAAGTCTGTGGATAAGGAGATCGAGCTGAGCACGGACGAGCTTGCAAGACAGATAGAAGCAGTACTTATGGAAGACAGTATTGCCAAGGAAGTCAAGGAAAGCATGAGGGATTCCGGCAGGAAGGAAGACAATACCAGGGACTTCACAAAAGAGTTTACAAGGGTATGGGGGCGTGATGAGGCAAAGCCCGCAAAAGAAAAGAAATCCGGAAGACCTTTACCCGCAGAAGAGACCTACGATATTCCCGAAGAAAAGGACGAAAAGAATTCTCCGCTTCTTGACGCTGTAGAGCGAGAGCTTGGATTTGTTTCACAGGAAGAAAAAGAGCCTCCGCAGAAAAAAGGCTGGATGGCCAGGTGGAAGGAAAGACATCAGGAGAAAGAACGCAGGAAGCAGGAAGCAAGAGAGGAAGAAGAGCTTAAGAAAAAAGAAGCTGAGCTTGAAAAACAGCGGTTCATAGAGAAGGAACGTAAGAAAGACAAGAAAAAGTATCTGGATCAGCAGAGACAGATGGCAAAGCTTGCCAAAGAGAAAGCACTTGATACAGCCGCACCTGTAAAGGAACAGAAGGCTCCTCAAAAAGAGGCACAAAAGGAAGTTCGTAAGGAAGAGCCTTCCGAGACATATGAGAAGGTAACCGTGGCAGAGAGGGAAGAAGGAGTATACGTACCCAAAAAACTTAAATGCGTACCCGTTTCGGAAAAAAGCCCGCTTTATGATATACTTAAGAGCTCAGGGAAGAGTCTTGAGGATTATTTCGGATTCTTCGCATGTCAGAAGGATGTGGGCGAGCAGATAGTAAAATGCCTCGAGCAGCTGGTTGATAAGTCGGCCGCATGGATGAATTACTGCATAATAGGTCAGAAGGGTAACGGCAAAAAGGCTATCGCGCATGGCTTTGCAAAATTCGTTGCCGACTGCGGGCTCATATCGTCCATGCAGACGGTCTGGACAGAAGCGTCGAAGGTAAATGAGATCGATTTGACCGAGAAGACCGATAAACTTAAGGGCAGGTGCCTTGTTATCAATCAGGCCGGAAGCCTTGAGGTTGAAGCCGTCGAGGATATCTACAAGATTATAGAGAAGCTTAAGAGAAACGTAATGATAGTCGTTACGGATTACAGGAAGCCCTTATATGAGCTGTTTAAGGGCAGGGAAGCATTTGAAGAACTGTTCAAACCGCGCGTAAGCATCCCTACGTTCAATCAGGACGATCTGTTTGATTATGTTGATTATAAGGTCGGGAAAGCAGGCTTTGTTTTTGAAGAGGACGCATATGACCTGATGGTAAAGAGGATTACCGGGATCATGCGTGCAACCGATGAGGGTGCACTTGCAAGAACGGAGAAGTATCTCGTAAAGACTATAGATAATGCCGAACAGAGGAACGGAGAGGCTTATATCAAGCAGACCTTGGAACGCAGCAGGCATGTAAGGAGCAATGTGATAATTGCACAGGATCTTCCGAGTGGGATATAACAAAAAATTTACCCCTGAAGTTAATGCTTCAGGGGTTTGCTTTTCATGAGATGTTTTTTAATTTGAGTTTTTTTACATAAAGGACTTCGTCTACATCATCACTGACTTTTTCGATGTCGGCGCCAAGGCTTCTGAGCTTTATTTCGAACTCTTCATAGCCACGTTCAATGTACTCAACCTGCTCAACAACGCTGTAGCCCTTTGCAACAAGTCCTGCCATGACAAGAGCGGCTCCGGCACGAAGGTCTGGAGAACAGATGGTTGCGCCCGTAAGCTTGCCAACGCCCGTTATGATGGCTACATTGCCTTCTACCTTTATGTTTGCACCCATACGGGTAAGCTCGTCAACATACTTGAACCTGTTGTCGAAGATGTTCTCCGTAACGGTACTTGTGCCGTTGCTCAAAGCGAGGAGAGTGGTCATCTGCGGCTGCATATCGGTGGGGAAACCGGGATATGCAAAGGTCTTTATCTGTGCGCTGGAGAGACGCTCGGTCGCAACAACCCTTATGGAGTCGTCGTTTTCGATAACTTCAGCGCCTATTTCGGAAAGCTTTGCGGAAATAGCTTCCATATGCTTGGGGATAACGTTCTTGATAAGAACGTCACCGCGTGTAGCTGCTGCCGCAAGCATGAACGTACCTGCTTCTATCTGGTCGGGGATGATGGAATATGTGCTTCCGTGAAGCCTCTCCACACCGCGGATCTTTATTACGTCGGTACCGGCGCCCTTAATATTTGCACCCATGCTGTTAAGGAAGTTGGCTACATCAACGATATGAGGCTCTTTTGCAACGTTCTCAAGGATGGTAAGTCCCGATGAAAGAGTTGCGGCAAGCATGACATTGATGGTAGCACCTACCGAAACAATATCGAAGAATATGTGGCTTCCTCTTAAATTGGCAGCTTCTGCGGAAAGGATACCGCCGTAGGTAATCTCAACCTTTGCTCCGAGCTGCTTGAAGCCCTTTATGTGCTGCTCTACGGGACGGCTTCCGATATTGCAGCCGCCGGGCAGAGGAACCTGTGCACGCTTATATTTACCGAGAAGAGCACCGAGAAGGTAATAGGAACCTCTCATCTTTCTCATGTTTTCATTATCAACTATCGAGCTGCACATAGAACCTACGATCTTAACAGTATGTCTGTCTACGCGGTCAACTATGGCACCCATTTCCTTTATGGCGTCTAAAAGAACATTTATATCCCATACATCGGGAAGGTTTTCGATTGTAACCATGTCATCCGACATGATAGCTGCTGCCACTATACCGAGTGCGGCGTTTTTAGCTCCGTTTATAACTACATCACCGGCAAGGGGCTTCCCGCCTTTGATAATATATTTGCTCATTGTTAATGTCTGGTGTTATGCCTTAAAAAGCGCATATCCTTTCTGTGATTCTCTTATGGATAATCCCCGAAATATCTCCTAATGTACCCTATTATACATCTTTGTAACATTTTTGTAAACTATTTTTTTGCTTTTTTAAAATTTTTTTCAAAAACCTTTGACAATCGGTGTTTATGCATTATAATAAATATGATGATAGTTACTTGATAAGACGTGCTTTTTTAAGGAACAGGGAGGTTTACATGCAGATAAAAAGGATCGGTATAAATGAAGCTAAAACCGGTATGCTGGTGGCAGAAGACGTGTTTAATGATGGCGGACAGCTTCTTTTCCCTGCGGAAGCGAGGCTTACCGAAAAGGCTATCACCAGGATGCGTTTCCATTCTATACCTTTTATAAAAATATATCCGGAAGGCTCCGGAACGGACATTAACGACGGCGTAGATGAGCTTTCGTTTTTTGAGAAGCTGCGCGAGACCGAAGAATACGTTGCGTTCAATGAGAATTTTTCCGAGGTAGCGTCTGTTTTTGAAAAGGAGATGCGCGTCATCATAAGGGAAGGCGGTAACGTAACCGACAGTACAACCCTGTCAAACGGAGTAAAGAAGATTCTGGGGACATGCCGCTCGGGCATCCAGGTATTCGATCTGCTTCACTGTACGAGGACCTATGATGAGGTTGTTTTCGCACACAGTCTGAATGTTGCCATAATCAGCGCGGTACTCGGAGGCTGGCTGGGGTTTACCACATCGGAGATCAACACGCTTATCGTATGCGGCATCTACCATGACATAGGAAAGCTTAAGATCCCGAGAAAAATAATCGAAAAGCCTGAGGCGCTGACTCCCGAAGAGTATGAGATCATGAAAACCCATACGACTCTCGGATTTAAGATATTGGAGGACATGAAGCTTGACAAGAGGGTCAAGTATACGGCGCTTATGCATCATGAGCGTATGGACGGATCGGGTTATCCTCTCGGCATAAAGGGTGATAAGATCGACAAGCTGACAAGGGTTGTCGCCATTGCCGATGTATATGAGGCCATGACCGCTCCGAGAAAGTACAGGAAGGCAAGATGCCCGTTTGAGGCAGTCAAGATTTTCGAGTCAAACGGTCTGGCTCTGTATGATACGGAGTATCTGCTCAAGTTCCTTGAACACATAACGATGTGCTATATGGGTTACAGGGTAAGGCTTAATGACGGAACGATCGGAACGATCGTATACATGAACAAACAGGAAGAATCAAGACCTATGATAAGGGTAGGAAACGAATATATCAATCTTTTCAGAAATCCGGAGCTCTATATTGAGGAGATCCTGTAAAATACAAAATCCCCGCTTTATTTTATAGCGGGGATTTTCTCAATGTCATCCCGAAAATGCATTCAGAGTTTTGTTATACCGCAAACTCTATGCTTATCTCATCCTTAAGACGCTGGCCGCCCTTGGATTCAACAAGCTTGTTTATATGGAGAAAATAAGTTTCTCCCTGTACGTAAGCTTCCTTAGGGGAAATCTCTATTGCAAGAAGCTCGGAGTTATAGGTTATGTTTGTATTCAACGGCTTTCCTGCGGCATCGGTTACAGAAAGGTTCTGATTGTTGACGGTGGCCGGGTTCAAGGGTATGTTAAAGAAAATCTTCCATATGAAGTTGCCTGTCTTAAATTTAAGATCCTGTCTGACCTTGCTTATATATCCGTCCGATACATTCCTGATATCAACATAATTTGCCATATATACTCCGTCCCGGTCCGGAATACCGGAAAAACATCCCGGCGTCCGTTCCATGTTTATATTTTGTTAATGTCACCTCGAAAACGCTTTCCTTCGCTACGCTAAGAGGTGGGGGATATCTTCTGTTTTGTTATACTACTTATATTATATCGGCATTTTTATGAAAAGATTTAACAGGAAAAAAATTTTTTTTGAAACTTCTGATATACTTGTGGCAAAAAATAAAATTTAGGTGTATAATCAGATATGTGTCACCCGGTTCGGGGCACTTTAGCAAATGTTTATGGAGGAAGACAATGAACGAAATATTAGAGAAGATTGCCAAGATCAGGATCGTTCCCGTAGTTGCGATCGAAAAAGCTGAGGATGCGGAAAAACTCGGAGAGGCACTGATAAAGGGCGGAATACCATGTGCAGAGGTAACATTCAGGACGGATGCCGCTGCTGAGACTATTAAGATAATGTCTGAAAAATTTCCGGAGATGCTTGTGGGAGCGGGCACTGTGCTTACGCCCGAGCAGGCTGACCGTGCAACAAAAGCAGGAGCAAAGTTCTGTGTCAGCCCCGGACTTAACCCGAGGGTTGTCAAGCACTGCGTGGACAACGGGATCGTCATGGTTCCCGGCTGCTCGAGCCCGAGCGATATAGAGGCCGCTATGGAGTTCGGACTTGATGTTGTTAAGATATTCCCTGCAGAGGCTATAGGCGGACTGCACCTTATCAAAGCAATGTCGGCACCTTACGGTAACATGAAGTTCATGCCTACCGGCGGCATTAATTCGGGCAACATCGTAAAATATCTTGAGTTCAAGAAGATAATCGCCTGCGGCGGAAGCTGGATGGTTGACAAGAAGCTGATAAGCGAAGGACGTTTCGATGAGATAGAGAGGCTTTGCAAAGAGGCCGTAGAGACTATAAAGAATATATAACCTAATAAAAAACATATGATGTAATGCCATCAGTATGGAAAAAAACACATTATACGAGGAGAAAAATTATGAAGAGAGTTGTTACATTTGGCGAAATCATGCTCAGACTGGCTCCTGAGGGTTACTACAGGTTTGTTCAGGCAGAGAAATACGGTGCAACCTTCGGAGGCGGAGAGGCTAATGTAGCCGTTTCACTTGCCAATTTCGGAGTTGATGCTGTTTTTGTAAGCAAGGTTCCCAAGCATGAGATAGGACAGGCGTGTGTTAACTCACTGAGGAGATTCGGCGTTGATACCGACGAGATCCTCCGCGGAGGAGACAGGCTCGGTATTTATTATCTTGAGAAGGGTGCAAGCCAGAGACCTTCAAAGGTCATCTACGACAGGGCTGGATCGGCCATCTCAAAGGCAGAGAAGTCAGAGTTTGACTGGGATGATATACTGGAAGGTGCAGACTGGTTCCATTTTACGGGGATCACTCCCGCACTTGGCGACAATGTTGCCGATATCTGTCTGGAAGCTGTAAAGGCTGCAAGAGCAAAGGGCATTACCGTCAGCTGTGACCTTAACTACCGCAATAAGCTCTGGTCAAAGGAAAAGGCCGGAGAGGTAATGGGTGAGCTTTGCAAATACGTTGACGTATGCATAGCCAACGAGCAGGATGCGGATGATGTTTTCGGCATCAAGGCAGAAAATACGGATGTAACATCCGGCAAGGTTGACCATGAGAAGTACAAGGATGTTGCAAAGAAGCTTGCCGACAGGTTCGGCTTTAAAAAGGTTGCGATAACCTTAAGAGGTTCGATCTCGGCAAATGATAACGACTGGGCAGGCATGCTCTATGACGGTCAGGATTATTATTTCAGCCGTACATATCCGGTACACATCGTTGACCGTGTCGGCGGCGGAGATTCCTTCGGCGGCGGACTTATCTATGCGTGCCTCAACGGATACAGCGGTCAGGATACGATAGAATTCGCCGTTGCTGCAAGCTGCTTAAAGCACAGTATAGAGGGCGATTACAACATGGTAAGCGTTGACGAAGTTAAGAAACTTGCCGGAGGCGATGCTTCGGGCAGGGTACAGAGATGATCGGAGGAGCATTTATGGATAAAGATTTCCTCCTTAAAAGCGACTATGCAAAAAGGCTGTATCATGGCTATGCCGAAAAGCTTCCCATAATAGATTATCACTGTCACATAAATCCCAGAGAGATTTACGAGGACAGGCATTTTGAAAATATCACACAGCTATGGCTTGGCGGGGATCACTACAAGTGGCGCCTCTTAAGGGCAAACGGCGTTGAGGAAAAGTTTGTGACCGGAGACGGTTCCGATTACGAGAAATTCTTAGAATTCGCAAAGGTTCTTGAAAAGTCTATAGGCAACCCGGTGCATCAGTGGAGCCATCTTGAGCTTAAGGCATATTTCGGATATGAGGGTGCGCTGAACAGCAAGACCGCGGACATGGTATGGGAGCTTTGCAACAAAAAGCTTAAGGAAGAGCCCGAGAAGATGAGTGCCAGAGGCATAATAAAGGCTTCGAATGTCGATGTGATATGCACTACCGACGATCCTGCGGATTCGCTTGAATGGCATGAAAGACTTGCCTCGTCCGATATGAAAACGGCGGTCCTTCCGGCATGGCGTCCGGATAAGGCGGTAAATATCGATATCTCAGGGTTTAGGGAGTATCTTGAGCTTCTTTCAAAGGCAGCAGACGTTAAGATAGACAGTCTGGAAAGCCTGTATAAGGCTCTTGATAAGAGGCTTGAATTCTTTGGCTTAAGGGGCTGCAGGATAGCAGACCACGGACTTACGGATCTGCCGGAGAGATGTGAGCTGAACGAAGAAGAAGCTGACAGGATATTGAAAAAGGTTCTTTGCGGAGAACCGGTATCAGCATCTGAGGCAAATCTTTATAAGCTTACAATGCTTAAATATTTTGCGGCAAAATATACTGAGCTGGGCTGGGTTATGCAGCTTCACTACGGCTGCAAGAGAAATAACAACCGGAGGATGTTCAAGCTTCTCGGACCCGATACGGGGTATGATGCGATACTCGGTTCGGATAACGGTGCACGTCTTGCTGAGCTGCTCGATCTCATGGCAGAGGACGATAAACTTCCGAAGACCATATTATACAGCCTCAATCCGAATGATAACGCCGTGATAGAGACGGTCATGGGCTGCTTCCAGGACTCATCCGCAAGGTGCAAGATGCAGCACGGCTCGGCGTGGTGGTTTAACGATAACAGGGACGGAATGGAAGCACAGCTGCGTTCGCTTGCAAATGAAGGTGTCCTCGGAAATTTCGTAGGGATGCTGACGGATTCGAGGAGCTTCCTTTCTTACACGAGACATGAGTATTTCCGTAGGATCCTGTGCAACCTTATCGCAGGCTTTGTCGAGAACGGGGAATATGAGTGGGATGAGGAGATATTGGGTAAGATAGTAAGTGACATCTCATACGGAAATGCCCTTGAGTATTTCGGATTTAAACTTAAAAAATAAAAAAGTAAGGAAGTACATACCGCGATATGTACTTCCTTTTATTATGAGATAAGCGAATGCCAACAATGGAAGCTTACTTTATTTTTACACCGCTTGCGATAAGCTCGTCCTTATACTGTGCAACCTGATCCTCAAGCTCTTCATCGCTTATAAGCGTTACACGGCCGGATGCGTATTCCTCGTCGACCCAGACCTTGATCTTTTCGACAACAGGGTGCTTCTTGGATATCGCGTCATCACCTTCGAGTCTGTATCTTCTGTTGATCCAGCATGCGATACCCGCAAGTCCCGATGTATTCGTAACAGAAACGGCGGCGGGACGGTTCAGGATCTTATTTGTATCAAAGATATTGTAGATCTCTTCGTCCTTTAAGAGACCATCGGCATGGATCCCCGCACGTGTAAGATTAAAGTTCCTGCCTACAAACGGAGTCATGGGAGGAAGATCATAGCCGGTTTCGTTTACAATATATTCAGCAATCTCAGTAATGACCCTGGGATCCATTCCGTTGAAGGTTCCGCGAAGAGAAGCATATTCCATTACCATGGCCTCGAGCGGAACGTTGCCGGTACGTTCACCGATACCGAGAAGGGAACAGTTTACGGCGCCGCAGCCGTATATCCAGGCGGTGGAAGCATTTACCACACCTTTATAGAAATCGTTGTGCCCGTGCCATTCAAGCATATCGCTTGTGAAGCCTGCATAGTGGAGCAGACCGTAGATTATACCGGATACGCTTCTCGGAAGAGCAACGCCCGGATAGGGAACACCATATCCCATGGTATCGCAGGCACGGATCTTTATCGGTATGCCGCTTTCATCGGAGAGCTGTCTTAATGCGCTTGCAAAAGGAATTACGAAGCCGTAGAAATCGGCTCTTGTAATATCCTCGAAGTGGCAGCGGGGACGGAGTCCGTGTTCAAGACACTGTTTAACGATACCCAGATATTTATCGAGAGCCTGCGCACGGGTAAGTCCCATTTTCTTAAAGATATGATAATCAGAACAGCTTACGAGTATACCGGTTTCTTTTATGCCCAGATCCTTTGCAAGGAGGAAATCCTGGTTGGAAGCACGGATCCAGGTGGTTATCTCGGGATATTCGTAGTCTAAGGACATACATTCCTCAAGAGCATCCCTGTCCTTTTTGGAGTAAACAAAGAATTCAGTCTGGCGGATCATGCCTTTTTTACCGCCCAGTCTGTGAAGCATCTTATAAATATTTACCATCTGCTTGGTGGTGTATGGAGTCCTTGACTGCTGTCCGTCGCGGAATGAAGTATCCGTAATGAAGATATCTTTGGGCATGTTCATGGGTACCCTGCGGTAGTTGAAAGGAATCTTGGGAACCTCTGTATAAGGATAGATCTGGCGGAAGAGTTCCGGCTCAGGTACATCCTGAAGCTGGTATGCATAGGGATCCTGTTCCAACAGGTTTGTATTCGGATTGATCGATAATTCTGTAAGCATAGTGTACCTCGGTTCTTTTTAGAATTTTATCTGAATTGGCTATTCTAAAAATGGTTTATGGTTTGATACGTGCAACGCCGGTCTTCACAGCGGCTTCTGCAACAGCCTTTGCAACAGCCTTTGCGACATTCCTGTCGAGTGCCGAAGGAATGATGTAGTCTGCTGTGAGCTTGTCATCGGGGATATATCCTGCGATGGCGTTTGCTGCTGCGATTTTCATCTCGTCGTTTATATCTGAAGCTCTTACATCAAGCGCACCTCTGAAGATGCCGGGGAATGCGAGCACGTTGTTTATCTGGTTTGCGAAATCGCTGCGGCCTGTTCCGATTACGGCAGCTCCGGCTTCTCTTGCAAGGTCGGGCATGATCTCGGGTGTGGGATTTGCCATCGGGAAGAGGATGGGATCCTTTGCCATGGACTTGACCATCTCGGGTGTTACGCATCCGGGTGCCGAAACGCCGATGAAAACATCTGCGCCCTTAAGGACATCCGCAAGACTGCCCTTTCTCAACTGGAGGTTTGTGATCTCGGCCATTTCCTCTTTCTCGGAATTGAGACCTTCCCTTCCTTTATATATAGCTCCCTTACGGTCGCAAAGCACTACATCCTTTAAGCCCATTTTTATAAGAAGCTTTATGATGGCAATTCCCGCTGCGCCTGCGCCGCTGGTTACGATCCTGATCTCATCAAGCTTTTTGCCGGTGAGCTTCAGTGCGTTCATCATTGCTGCAAGGACAACTACGGCAGTTCCGTGCTGGTCGTCATGGAAGATCGGTATGTCACAGATCTCCTTGAGTCTTCTCTCAATCTCGAAACAGCGTGGTGCGGAAATATCCTCTAAATTGATGCCGCCGAAGGAACCGGAGATCAGACTGATTGTTTTTACGATCTCGTCAACATCCTTAGATCTTACACATAACGGGATTGCGTCAACATCGCCGAAAGATTTGAACAGCGCGCACTTGCCTTCCATAACCGGCATGCCGGCTTCGGGTCCGATATCACCGAGACCGAGAACCGCGGTACCGTCTGTTATAACTGCCACGAGATTGGATCTTCTTGTGAGATCGTAGCTCTTATCGTAATCCTTCTGTATTTCAAGACAGGGCTGGGCAACGCCCGGGGTATATGCAAGTGAAAGGTCATCTCTGGTGTTTAAGGGTGCACGACAGATGACTTCTATCTTTCCCTTCCATTCATAATGCTTCTTTAATGATTCTTCTGCGTAGTTCATGGCTTTAAGCTTACCGCGGGGCGGTTTTTCCTTTCCTGTATTTAACTCAATGTCAATAAGCCGATGTCATTCTGAGCTTAATTGATTACATTGAAATTTAACTAAGTATCAAAAACTTCACACGCCATTATAATGCAAAGATTAAATATATGCAAGCATTTTAAAAAAAAATTCGGCAGAAGTCGATTTTTCCCTTGACAAACAAAGGATTTTACGGTATATTGTTTACATACTTTTTAGATGGCATTTTTGTATTAACCGGTTTCGGAACTTGCCGGCTTATGTTTTTAAGTTCCGCACATAATATTTTTTTTATCTGATTTCCTAAGATCAGGAACCTCCCCTTTGATAATCGGAAATGGTTTTTAAGGTTTTATTTTTGTACCTTTTTTTGACATTATTTTTGGGTGCATACTGCCCGGAAAGGATGCTTTTTTAGCATAGGGATTACTATGAAGAGAATACTGGCCATCAGAACAAGTGACAAGGATTATGCGGAAGGTCTCGCCAAAAGATTCGGTCAAAACGGAGACTCACCTTTTGAGGTAATGGTTTTTACCGACGGCGGAGCTTATTCCGAATATATAAAAGGAAACAGGATAGACGTACTGTTGTGCGACGAAGAGCTTTTTCACGAATATAAGGAAGGCTCGGGTGCAAAGCTTGTATGTCCACTGTCCGAAGTGAGCATTATAAACGAGACGGTCTGTGAGTCCACTCCGATCTTTAAATATCAGGCTTCCGAAAAGATCATGGAAGAGATAATGACCCGCTTCAGGATGGTAATACAGGCCGATATCCCGGAATCCGTCATAGAGATAAGGGATAAAAGGATATACAGCGTCTGTTCACCGATCGGCGGAAGCTACAGCTCCACCTTTGCGCTTGCCCTTGCAAAATATTACTCTCTTCAGGGGAAAACCCTTTTTATAACCTTCGATCCTTTCTTTATACTTCCCGAAACCGATAAAGATCCGAAAAACAGGGATCTGACAGACCTGATATTTTATCTTGATGAAAAAGAGGCGTATATCCCGGATTTTATCCGTGAGATTACGATCAAGCACGGTAATCTTGAGTGCATCAGCGGGGTTTCCCACTGGTTCGACCTTTACGACCTGTCGCCTCAGAGCATGAATGTCCTTCTGCAGGTGGTCTGCAAAATCCCGGATTATGAAAACATAATATTTGACGTAGGGATCATCGGTGCCGCAAGCATGGAGGTATTTCTTACGTCCGAGAAAATCTATGTTACGGAAAATGACGAACCCGGCAGCATATTGAAGCTTAACGAATGGAAGCGTCAGCTCAGGTTCTGCGACAGGGCCGATCTGTTGGAACGTTTAAAAGAAGTTACAGTCCCCAAAGATGAACTGCTTAAAGGCAGATACAGCTATGAAGACCTGCTTAACGGCAGGCTTGGAAGATTTATGGAAGAAAGTGAGGGGATGAGACATAATAGATAAGGACGAACGGAAAAGACTGTGCGGAGAGGTTGTACGCCGTGCACAGAACAAAGGTCTTGCTGAAGACGAGGAGATAAACCGTGATATTGCGGACGTTGTGCTGAATTACTCCGGTGAGCATTATCTGTCTCTTAGCGAGAAACGAAGGTTAAAAGCTTATATTTACGCTTCGATAAGAGGTCTGGATGTCCTGCAGGAGCTGCTTGATGACAACTCCATAACCGAGATAATGGTAAACGGGACCGATGACATTTTTGTTGAACGGGCGGGCGCACTTTCGCGGCGCGATATGTGCTTTGATACCAGAGAAAAACTTGATGATGTAGTTCAAAAGATCGCAGCGGGATCCAACAGGATCATAAACGAGGCCAGCCCTATCGTTGATGCCCGTCTGCCGGACGGATCGAGAGTGAATATGATCCTTCCGCCCATAGCCATAAACGGACCGGTCATAACTATCAGAAAATTTCCGCAGGAAGTTATGACCATAGATAAACTTATTGCTTACGGTTCACTTACCGAAGAAGCTGCGGAGTTTTTAAGAAAGCTTGTGGTTGCCGGATACAATATCTTTGTATCGGGAGGTACCGGATCCGGAAAGACCACATTTCTGAATGCGTTATCGCATTATATCCCATCAGATCAAAGAGTGATCACAATAGAAGATTCGGCAGAGCTCCAGATAAGGAGCATTCCCAACCTTGTAAGCCTTGAGGTCAGGAATGCCAATGTCGAAGGTAAAAACGAGATTACCATAAGGGATCTCATCAAATGTTCTTTACGAATGCGCCCGGACAGGATCATTGTCGGTGAAGTCAGGGACGCAGCCTGTATTGACATGCTCCAGGCTATGAATACAGGACATTCCGGCATGTCTACGGGACATGCGAATTCTCCCGTTGATATGCTTTCAAGAATGGAGACCATGGTTCTTTTGGGGGCCGATATACCGCTTCTTGCGGTAAGAAGACAGATAGCCTCCGCCATAGATATCATTATACAGCTTGGCAGGTTCAGGGACAAGAGCAGGAAGGTTGTTGAGATAACGGAAGTTTCGGGTTTCGAAAACAATGAAGTTGTACTTAATCCGTGCTTTCGTTTTGTAGAGGAGGGGGATAAGGATGGCCGCGTTACCGGCATTCTTCAAAAAATCGGAAAAGGTCTCAAAAACAAAGAAAAACTCATCAGTGCCGGACTATGAGGTTTATGAGATGTCAGGAGCAGAGAAGCTTAAAGCTATAGGATTTCCAACACTTATCATTATATTTCTCGCATGGCTGTGCTACAACAGTCTTTTATTCGGGCTGCTGCTTCTGCCGTATATTCCATATTATATAAGAGAAAAGAAAATAAAACTGAAGGAGGGACGTAAATGGAAGCTTAACATGCAGTTCGGTGACTGCATTAACTGTATCAGTTCGGCGCTGGAGTCGGGATATTCCATAGAAAACGCCATAAAGGAGGCGTATCTTGACATGAAGCTTACCTATAACGAGGAAGACCTCATCATGAAGGAGATGCAGCTTATCATATGGGCGGTTTCAAACAACAGGACTGTTGAGGAAGTCTTCCTGGACTTTTCCGAAAGAAGCGGGATAGATGACATAAAGAGCTTTGCGGATATCTTTGCGACTGCCAAAAGAACCGGCGGCAATCTTATCATGATCATCAAATCCACAGCGGATGTCATACATACGAGGGTTGAACTGAAAAGGGAACTGCGTACGGTCATCGCATCAAAAAAATATGAAGCCGATATCATGAAGCTGATTCCGTTCGGACTGCTGATATACCTAAGGGCGTTTTCACCCGACATGGTAAAGGCACTGTACGGGAATCTGTTCGGAATGATATTCATGACGGTAATATTGCTGATCTATCTTATACTTTGTAAGATCTCCGACAAAATAGTCAAAATAGAGATGTAAGGAGGGAAAAATGGTTGTTGCACTTGTAGTACTCGGAGCGCTGCTTGCAGGCGTGCTTATAACCTCAAAGAACAGGGACGGTGACATAGAAAAGCTTGATTCAAACGATCATCCTCTCAAAAGCTTATATCCTTTGGCATCGCTGATCTACGGTGTCTTTCGCAGGGGAAGAAAACAGGATATATTTGGGAGTCCTGATATTTTGCGCGAGGTTTATATGGACGAGAAACCTGAAATTTCTCAAAAAATACAGGGTTGTAAATGTATAGCCTCCATTCTGGCAATACTGGGTGTTACGTGCATCATTTGTTTTGCATATGCATATTCACGTGAAAAAATACTGGTTAATACAACGCATCTAAAAAGAAATGAAGCCGGTATGGGAGTAAAAGAATATGACCTGATGATGAACAGTTCCCTTACCAGAGAGAATGAGATCAAAGTCAGAGTCAGTGAGAAAAGACTTGAAGGAGACGAGCTTGCAAAGTTAAAGGAAGACGCAGCGTATTATATAGATAATCACATCCTCAAAGAGGGGGATAAACCGGAATGTGTGCGGGGGGATCTGAACCTTATGACCGGGATACCGGGTACGAGTATCAGTATTAAATGGAGTGAAGATAACTCCTGGTTTGTAGGGATTGACGGTAATCTGAAAAATTCGGAACTGGTTGAACCGGTCATGGTTTCCCTCCGTGCCGTTTTGTTCTACTATGATGAGAGCTGGGATTATGAAAAGCTTATAACAATATATCCGCCTCTGTTGACCGAGGAAGAGAGCTTTTTACAGGCGCTTGATGAAATCCTGAAAAGGACTGACGAGGAAACACAGACAGAAGAAATGTTCGAGCTTCCGGAGAAGGTCGGGGACGTTGAGGTAGGATGGGAAGAGAAAGACGATAACGGTCTGCTTATGTTCATGTTTTTGGGACTGGTCGGTGCGTGTATCATCATACCGGCCATGAAGCAGGACATAAAGAAGAAAAAGAAGCTCAGAAATGAGCAGATGATGAGGGATTATCCCGATATCATAAGCAAATTTGTCATGCTTATCACCGCGGGGATGACATGCAGGGGCGCATGGGGAAAGATATGTGCCGATTATGTCAGGACAAGGGATAAAAAGAAATCGGACAGAAAAAACCATAAAAAGAGTTTTAAATATGCTTATGAAGAAATGCTGATCTCGGATAAGGAGATGCAGCTGGGAATGCCGGAGATAAAGGTATATGAAAGGTTTGGGACAAGGTGTCAGGTCCCGGCCTATAACAAATTCGGAACGCTTTTGGCAAGGAACATAAAAAGAGGAAGCGCTGGGATCATAGAGATACTTGAAACGGAATCTAAGGAGAGCATAGTCGAGAGAAGGGAAAATGTAAGGAAGCAGGGAGAAGAGACCGGCACAAAGTTGCTGCTCCCCATGTTCGGGATGCTCATACTTGTCATAGCCATAGTAGTGGTTCCGGCATTCAGTTCATTTAGTTTATAAGAAAGGAAGATACTGAAAATGTTTAATATGAAAGCAGAGGTCAATCCGCTGGTGGAAAATTGTTTTAAACAGGAGAAGATCCGGATAAGAGAAGAAAAAGCAACCGGGCTTGCAATGGATAACCGGGGGATAGGCGTGGTCGAAATCGTGCTTATTTTGGTGGTGCTTGTGGCACTTGTGATCATCTTCAAGGACAAGATCATGGAGATCATCAATAATGCATTCGGTTCGATCTCACAGGGAACGAATTCACTCTAGAAAGCAGGGGGAAAATGCTGTTGGAAAGAAAGGGCGAAGGAACCATATGTGTTTTCCTTGCGCTGGTTGTATTGCTGATAATGTCTTTGATACTCGGGTTTCTTGAAAGTGCGAGGAGGTCGGCTTCCGAGAGTTACGCGCAGATGCTTTTAAAGACGGCTGCGGAATCGGTAATGGGAGATTTTTGCGGACCGCTGTTTGCGGACTATCACATATTTGCGATAGACGGAGGCTTCGGGAGCAAAACGGGCGATACGGATGAACTCGAACGGAAGATAAAGTACTATATGGGAGAGAATGTCTGGGACTTTACAAATACGGAAGTAAGGGTTTTATCGGGGGATAAGCTCATGGACAAGTCGGGGGATATGTTCATGCAGCAGCTTGTCGATTACGAGAAATATGCGGCTGCCGGAGATATCATAGAGGAGGTCATTGACAGGATCAAGAACTTAAGCAGCCAGAAGACCGTTTTAAAGGTCATGGAGAAAAAGCTGGGGATTGAAAACGAACTGTCAGTCATAGACAAATGTACCTCAAAACTTATGACCATGATAGACGGGGTTAAACTGACTCTGGGTTCAAAGGGTTCGTCCCTTCTCGGGTTTTCCGTTGAGGATGAGTTCATAAAGCGTTTCTATGTAGGAAAAGCTACGATGAGCGATGCCATGATAAACAATCCTGCCGTTTTTGAAAAGGTAAAGGATAAATATGAGGATCCGGTCAGGAATGTAAAGGCATACATATATCTGCTCACGGAATACAGAAAAAAGCTTGAAGAGACAGAAAAGGACCGTAAGGAACTGGAGGAGAAGGAGAAGGAAAAGAAAAAGTATGAGGAAACTCTTGTGCTTAGGCAAAACAGGCTTGAAGAAGTCATAAAGGAGACCGAGTCGGCACAGAAGTCTGTAGAGAACTATAATAAGAAGCTGGAATCGTTAAGCAAATCAAAAAAGAAAAACAAACAGGAGGAAATAGATAAATATCAGAGGCTCAAGCTAGAAGCAGAACAAAAGATAGCTGCTCTGGAGGCAGAGAAGCCTCTGTTGGAAGCTGACATATCTGTACTGGCACCCTACGTAGAGAAATGTACGAAAAGAATAGCGGAGCTTGAGAACCTGCTTATGAGAGTAAAACTTCAGATGGAGGAAACTCTGGATAAGGCGGAAGACCTTGCGGAAAAGATAGAGGATCTCCATGATACGACACTTGATCTTTTGGAGGACGTCATAGAGATAGTTGACAGTACCGCGGAAAAGCAGGCAAAGGTACGCCCGATGGTTGAGGAGTATGAAAAGCTTCTTACCACCTTCGGACCGGTATTGTCTGATGAAGTAAAGGAAAGCCTTACCGAGTCCCTTGATTACATGAAGGCTTATGTAGGCATGGGAAGCGGAAGGATAAAGACTACCGATTTTGCAAGCATAAAGCGTACCGCGGAGTATGATGCGAGTCTCCTGAACGGCTGTGATCTTGATGCTTTTTCATCCGTTAAGAAGGAATCAATGGAAGATGTAGATGATAAGATAAGCAAGGCTGAAAGGATAACAGAGCTGTATTCCTCGTTTTCTTACTCGGGATTTTACTTTGATTATTCCGAGATAAAAACGAGCAATGTGGAAAACAAGCTCGTCGAGGAGTTTGAGAAAAATGTTTCAGAGGGATATCTTGGGCTGTTTTTCCCCAACGGGACAAAATTTTCGGATAATTCCATGATATCGGAACTGCTTCCGAGCAAGTGGTTTAAGATATTTCAGAACAGTGAGCAGGAAATGAGTAATCTTGCAAGGGATGCCGACGAGAAGGGCGGAGGGGAAGTTCTCGATGACGCCGATGAAGGTGCCGGATTATCCGATCTGGCGGATTTCATAGATTCGGGTATTTCCAAGATCGGGAACAAGCTGCTTTCATCGATGTATATGCTGCATCATTTCAAAAATTACAGGGACAGGAGTGTGACAGGAGATACCGTTCTCGATTATGAAGTGGAGTATATCCTCTCGGGCTTTGAAACCGACAAGGCCAATCTTTCGGCGGCTGTTACGAAGATAATGCTCATGAGGCTGATAGTCTGTACCATATATACGATGACCGACAAGGAGCTAAAGTCGCAGGCACAGATACTTGCCACCTCGATACTGGGCTTCCTGGGCTTTCCGTTCCTTGTGGCTATAGTGAAATACCTGATCTTATTCCTATGGGCGGCGGCTCAGGCGGTAATAGAAACCGCAGCCATCGTCAGGGGAAAAAAGGTACCTGTTATAACAAATGACCAAAGCTTCTGCCTTACTCTTGCGGAGCTTCCGTTCTTCGCCTCGCTCGTATCGCAGAAGGCGGATAATTTTGCCGAATCGGAGGCATATCTGGATTATGGGAATTACTTACTTATTCTGTTGCTGCTACAAGGACGGGAGACTCAGGCAGCCAGGACGATGGATGTGATACAGGAAAATATCCGTTATAAATATGACGAGGATTTTCTGATGAGCAATGCGCTGACATCATTCTCCTGCGCTGCGGAGTTTTCTGCTCCGGCGAAGTACTCTTCATTATTATCGAATATACTGAATATCGGCTCACGGTATACGATTACAGTATATGATGCCGTATCGTTTTAAACGAGCGGGGACTGTGACCGGCGTCTGTTTTGAATTGAATATATAAAAGTTTTCTTTTGCTTAAGATGAAAGGAGTTAATCAATGGGGGCAAAACAGGTGCCGGGCATGGTCGAAAAAAGGATAAAGGCTTCCGTTACCGTAGAGGCGGCACTGGCCTTTCCTATATTCATATTAGCGTGCGTTTCGTTATGTTACCTGTTCCTGTTCATGAGAGCCGAGTATGTGATCCAGAGAGAGCTGTACTATACGGCAAGGAACTTAAGTGAATACGGGGGAGTCATTGAACCGGTTGCAAAGATAAGGAACAAAGCTTTGACAAATGCCGAAGCGTCGATATACCGGAGTTCTGAAAATGTTGCGGTTTCCCTGGCAATAGAAGCTCTGACATCACTGCTGCCGGATGGAGGAAACGGGATCAGCCTGAAGAATCTCGTAACAAATACAGCTGATAAACTCATATTTGAGAAGGTGATAGATGACAGGCTTCCCGCGGAAATTAAAAAATATATGGCGGCGGGAGGGGTGAACTGTGACGGGAGCATTCTGTACGGCAATGACAAATGTCTGGTCATCAGATGCAGCTACAGCTTTAAAATTTCTATGGGGATATTCCCGGATATCTATATCCCGGTTTCGCATTACATCAGGTACAGGTATTTCACCGGAACCGATGTGAAATCGCTGCTGGTTGAGGTTAAACAGCCTAAGGAAGAGGATAAGCCCGGGGAAGAGAAGGAAGAAGAGGAGGAAGAGGAATACGTCCTGATAACGGAAACGGGAAGATGCTATCATTACGATTATTCCTGTCCCGCACTGAATGTCAGGCCGTCTGCGGTCGCCTTCAAAGATGTCGGAGCGAAAAGAAATGATAACGGCGCCAAATACTATGCATGTGAATTCTGCGCACTGAACAAGGGGGAAGCCGTAACCTGCTATATAACTCCCGAAGGAGACAGATATCACTTTGACGCAACCTGCCAGGGACTTAAGCGTACAATATCAAAGGTGAAGATATCAGAGGTCGGAAAACGGCGTGAATGTAAGAGATGTCAGGCTTATAAGGGGAAAACAAAGCTGTGAAAGAAAAGATGAAAAAGGATGCACGGAGCAGACGGAGAAGATGATGAAATATATACAGATTTTTTTACTCGGTGGATATCTTCTGATTTTGGCCATAGAGGATATACGAAGAAAAAAGGTCCCGATATGGGCTTTGGGGACGGCACTTGCGGTATCTCCGCTGTTTTGGATATTTCGGGAAGAAGGAATAGATACTTTCCTTCTGGGGATCATACCCGGAGCAGCCCTGATATTTGTATCGTTTGTCAGTCGTGGCGGGATAGGACTCGCGGATGCCGTGATCATCGTCATACTGGGGATGAATCTGGGGCTTACGGCAGTAATTATGACGGTTATAGTATCCTTCGGCCTGATCGCGCTTTTTTCCGGCGGCATGCTTATCGCAGGCAGACTGAGGCTTAAGAGTACGCTTCCGTACATTCCGTTTGCGTTTTTAGGATATGTCGTCACGGTTATAGGGACGTGAAATTTAAAGATTCTTCGCTTCACTCAGAATGACATTATCTTAGTGATATTGGAGGTCGGGGAATATCGGCAGGTGGATCTATGAAAATTAAGACAAAAATTAAGTATGATAAAAATGGGATATCGGCCTCTTTTACGGTTGAGGCCGCATTTGTCGTCCCGATCATCATATTTATGATGATCGGGATCATATGGATCGTGTTGTATCTTCATGATCAGGTATGTGCACAGGCTGATTACGATATGTGCTTTTTTATCATGGAACGTGAAGCGGCGGAAAATAAGAAGAAAACAACATACAATAAGAATATTGCGAATACCTTTAAGGCTTACCGTGGGGGAAAGGTTAAGACGGCCGTATTAACGAGGGACGGCAGGAACATGGACGTCAGGCTCGTGATAGATGAAAACCTGCCTTCCGAAGGCTTTTTAGGGGCACTTACAAGATCGTTTTCCGAGATAAAAAAAGAGGGCAGCAGGAAGATGGCGGACAGAAGTGAGACGGCACGGCTGATCAAAGCTTCATCGGAGATCGTTGACGAGATAGTCGGGGCGATAAAAAAGAAGAAGGAAAAGGGATAGCTGAGATGATAACAAAGGACAAGGAAAGAAATCTTTTAAGGATAACTGATGAAATAACTTACGAAGGCGACGGGGTAAAGTCCGATTTCAGGGAAAAAATGCTCCTTAACAATCATATCGAAGGGCTGCTGCAATTAAGGATCAGTGTCATTGACCATGAGAAGGTTTATGAATACAATACCGAGGGTCTGGGGACGTTGGAGGCGCTGACTGAAAGAGAAAACGTTCCCGGCGGCAGGCTGAATATGATCTTAAAGAAGATTGCAGAAACGGTACTCAAGGGTGAAAGGTATATGCTTGATGAAACCGATTTCATACTTGATCCAAGGTATATCTATATCAACAAAAACGACCATCCCGTGATCGCATATTATCCCGGCTACAGGCATTCCTTTAGCGAGCAGATAACGGCTCTTTCCGAGTATCTTATGAACAGGGTTGATTACCATGACAGGGAAAGCGTGCTGACTATCTACACCATTTACATGAAGAGCAGGGAGGAAGGCTTCGGAGTAAAGGAACTGATAGCTTTTCTGGAGGGGGATACGGAAAGAGAAAGGAAAAATCAAAAAAACATAAGCCCTGCAGATAACCACCGGCAGGGATCGGATAAGATAATATATGTGAACAGACCGGGGAAGGAGCCCGTAATATCACCGCGCGCCCTGTTTGATGACAGACCCGCCGCGGTTTTTTCCAAAGAGGAAAAGAGGACGGATAAGGATAAGGTGACAGGCAGCTCAAAGCTATCGATATGTATTATCGCGGCAGCAGGCTTTTTTGTGATCGTTACCGCCCTTGCCGTAAAATTTAAGCTTTTACTCGGGAAAGACCAGAAACCGGATATGATAAGGATAGCCTGCCTGCTGCTGATAGGAGCCGTCGGAGGGCTGTATATATTTAAGTATCTTTACGGAAAGGATAAGAAAAACAAAAAGAAAACGGTGATGCCTGTTGTTGAGGAAGCCACAGAGCTGTTATATGACGTAAATAGTATTGCCCGCAGTGAAGAGTACAGCCTCGTTTCCGATTCCGACCCGGAAATAAGGATCACGCATTTCCCGTTTTTTATCGGGAAGGATGAGAAAAACAACGATTTCTGTTTGAATATCACAGGAGTATCAAGGCGGCATCTGAAGCTTGAAAAGGTTTCGGGAGAAATATACATAAGCGATATGAGCAGCACGAACGGAAGCTTCTTAAACGGAGAACGGCTGGAGCCCGATAAGCCGGTCCCCATTCTAAAAGGTGATGAGATTGTCATGGGACGCTGCCGGTATCGGTTTGAAACCTTAAACGGATAAAAGCTCCGGACGGACGAAATTGAAGATCGTCTGTCCGGGGCTTTTTATTATGATTCTGACACTTGCACAAATTCTCAAAATGTTGTATAATGACTCTATATGGGTGCATTTCTGGCACGAAAAGCTTATGTACGGGAAAGGCAGGGGTTACATGAAGGTAAATATTTATTATGGCGGAAGGGGACTGATAGAAGATCCCACTATATACGTTATTAATAAAATACAGGATGTACTTAAGGAAATCCGTGTTTCTGTGTCAAGGTACAATCTTTATGAGCAGAAGAACGGTATATCCATGCTTCCCAATACCTTTAAGGATGCGGACGCCGTAATCCTCGCCGTGAGCGTGGAGTGGTTCGGCATCGGCGGGCTTATGCAGATATTCCTTGATTCGTGCTGGCTTTATGCGGATAAGACCAGGCTTAAGAGCCTGTACATGTTCCCTGTTGTAGTGTCTACCGCAAAGGGTGAGCGCCATGCTCTGGAAGAGATCATAAATGCATGGGAGCTCCTCGGGGGCCGCGCATATGACGGGATCTGTACATATGCAGGAAACCGCGCGGAATTTGAAACAAATCAGGAATACACCTCGATAATAGAGAGAAAAGCAGAAGAGATATACAGGATAGTAAGCCATAAGACGAACCTGCTTCCCAACAGCATAAATGCCTGCCACAGCGATATCCCGACTACGGGCATGGAGCTTACGCCGCAGGAAAGCGAACAGCTGTCGGTATATGTTGCCGACGATACTTTTGTAAAGAAACAGAAGGAAGATGTCGAGCAGCTTTCACAGATGTACAAATCGATACTTGGGCAGAACGGTGAAGAGGGATCGAATTACATAAAAATGTTTGAAAAAGCGTTCAGGCAGGCCGAATGCAGTACAGAGGCTGTCTGCTGCATAAAAATGAGCGACATGAACAAGACGATAGTCCTTGAAATGGGTGCAAAGGGATTGACATGCAGATACGGGGAGGCTGAAAAGCCTGATCTGCTCGCAACAACCACAAAGGAAGTAGTAGGGAAGATAACTTCCGGCAAAACGACCTTCCAGGCAGCCTTTATGGCAGGGTTCATTTCGGCAAAAGGGCGTCTTGATCTGATACGTATGTTTGACCGGATTTTTGCGTTCTAAACGGAGCTGTAAATATTCGCTTGTGTTTTTAAACGAATTAGGTTATAATCAAGTTTTAAAAGAGGATGAGAATGAGCTATTTAGCTTTATACAGGAAATACAGACCGCAAAGATTTGAAGAGGTCATGGGGCAGGATCACATTGTCACGACCTTGAAAAATCAGATGAAAACAAAGCGTATCGGTCATGCGTATCTGTTCTGCGGAACAAGGGGAACCGGAAAGACTTCTGTCGCAAAGCTTTTTGCAAAGGCGGTAAACTGCGAATCCCCGGTAGACGGAAGCCCGTGCGGGAAATGCAGCATGTGCAAGAGCATAGATTCAGGTGTTTCCATGAATGTCACTGAACTGGATGCCGCTTCAAACAACAGCGTCGAAAACATACGTGACATCATCGAGAATTCCAGATATGCGCCTACCGAGGGAGCGTATAAGGTCTTCATCATAGATGAGGTACACATGCTTTCCACGAGCGCTTTCAACGCTTTGCTTAAAACTCTTGAAGAGCCGCCCAGATATGTGATCTTTATCCTCGCGACAACCGAGGTACATAAGATACCGATAACCATTCTTTCGAGATGCCAGCGGTACGATTTCAAGAGGATCACGACGGATACTATTGCGGAATGCCTTATGAACCTTATGGCTTCAGAGGGTATAGAGACCGAAGAAAAAGCAATGAAGTACATTGCAAGAACGGCTGACGGTTCAATGCGTGACGCGCAGAGCCTTCTCGATCAGTGCATAGCTTTTCATATAGGAGAGAAGCTTACATATGATGATGTGCTTGATGTTCTGGGCTCGGTCGATGTGGATGTATTTGCAAGGCTGCTGCGTCATATAAATGCCGGTCAGGCCGAGGGCTGCATGTCCGTTCTGGATGAGGTGCTCGCAACGGGACGTGAGCTTACACAGTTTGTTTATGATTTTACGGCGTATCTGAGAAACCTGCTTCTTGCCCAATCGGTTGAGGATCCGTACGAGGTTATGGATTTTTCAAAGGAGAACATGGAGCTGATAATCCATGAGGCGGGCATAGTCAAAGCTGAGACGCTGATACGTTATATAAATATATTGTCCGAACTTTCGAACAGGATAAGATATGCTTCACAGAAAAGGCTTCTTATAGAAGTGGAGCTTATCAAAATGGTAAGACCCGAAACACAGAAGAACTATGACGCAATCCTGGACAGGATACGCGTACTGGAAGAGAAGTTTGAAAAGGGCGATTTCTCCATCAGAGAAAATGATGCTCAAGGTGAGAGCGGGGATGTACAGGAAGCGGAAGAGACCGTGGATACGGAGGAACTGGCGAAGGCGCTTCCCGAGGATATCAGGCATGTGGCTGAGATATGGGATTCCATAACAGGTAAGCTCGGCAGCCGTGATAAGCTGGCGTCTGCAATGCTCGCTGACGCGATACCCAATGAGGATCACGGAAAGCTTATGATACTGCTTAAGGACAATCTTGATGTCATGACCATGCAGTATAAAGCTGAGATGGGAGGCGTTCAGCAGCCATCACGTATCGACATTCTCCATGACGAGATAGCGAGGATCATAGGCAGGGACGTTGAAATAAGTGTTGGAGTAAATGACGGCGGAACTGCTGTCAAGAAGAAGGATATAAGAAAACTGATAAAATTTGATATAAAAAAGACAGATTAAGACAGGAGGATATCAAAATGGGTAAAAAAGGCGGATTCGGCGGAGGCATCCCCGGTAACATGAATAATCTCATGAAGCAGGCTCAGAGAATGCAGCGTCAGATGGAAGAGAAGCAGAAGGAGCTTGAGACAAAGGAGTGGGAGGCTTCGGCAGGCGGTGGAGCCGTAACTGTAAGAGTTTCCGGAAAGAAGGAGCTTACAGCGGTCACTCTTTCTCCTGAGGTTGTTGATCCCGATGATATAGAGATGTTACAGGATCTTATCATTGCCGCAGCCAATGAAGCATTGAAGAAAATGGAAGAAGAGCAGGAGGGTGCGCTTAATTCCGTAGCCGGCGGCCTGGGCTCAACTCTTGGCGGATTCGGTTTTTAATTAATTCGGACAGATATGGAATATTATAGTGAGAAGATCAGCAGGCTTATCGCAGAGCTGGGATCATTGCCGGGAATAGGAAGCAAATCGGCGCAGAGACTGGCTTTTCATATACTTGGTATGCCTGATGAAAAAGTGAAGAAATTTACCGATACCATTCTTGATGCAAAAACAAACGTCAGGTATTGCAAGAGCTGCTTCTGCCTGACGGACAGGGATGTATGTCCGATCTGTTCAAATCCCAACAGGGACAAGAAACAGATAATGGTTGTTGAAAACACTAAGGATATGGCAGCATATGAGCGCATAGGAAAATTCAACGGACTGTATCATGTCCTTAACGGTGTTATTTCTCCTATGCTCGGGATCGGACCTTCCGATATAAAGATAAGGGAGCTGATCGTAAGGCTGCAGCAGGAGGAGACTGAAGAGGTTATCATAGCGACGGGCTCCAGTGTAGAAGGTGAAGCAACCGGCATGTACATCAGCAAACTGCTGAAACCGGCAGGTATAAAGGTAAGCAGGATCGCCAACGGGATTCCGGTGGGAGGCGATCTTGAATATATTGATGAAGTCACATTGCTCAGGGCACTTGAGGGTCGTGTGACAATATAGCAGCAGACAGGTGATCGATTTGGGAAAAAAGGACAGGTATACTGAACAAACTGAACAGAAGAAAGCAGGGACTGTACGAAAGCGCAGCCCCTTGGCTGTTATTATCATAATAGTATGCCTTGTAGGCAGTATAATAATCCTTATGTACAGGATGTTCTTTGCTCCTAAGGATTATGTCCTGAAAGTCGTTTCAGCTGTAGAGGTGACAAGCCAGAACCAGTATACAAGATACGGCGAGGGATATATCAAGTATAATACGGATGGCGCTGAGGCTGTCAAAAACGGTAAAACCATTTGGAACATTAGTTATAATATGAAGAAACCCATAGTTGACATATGCGGTGATTACTGTGCATTTGCCGATAAGGGCATGCAGACTCTTTGTATTACCGACGGACAGGGTGGGAATTACCCCATAAATGTTCCCGAAAAGATTGTAGATGTGGTTGTGGCGGAACAGGGAGTCACGGCAGTCTGGACCGATTCGCTTTCAAAAGATCACATATATGTATATGATATAAACGGAGTACTTCTGATTGATATAGAGACCAGCATAGCAAAGGACGGATTCCCGTTATCTATTGACATATCCGATGACGGACAGAAGCTTGTTACCTCTTACATGACTATAAAGGATAACATAACCTCCTGGGTAACCTTCTACAATTTCGGAGATGTTGGACAGAATTATGCCGGAAAGGTTGTAGGAAGCTATTCCTTTGAAGGAAAGATTATACCTGAGGTCAGGTTCATAACCAATGACAGGGTTTGCGCATTTGGTGAAGACGGTTGTATATTATATAAGATGAAACAGCTTTCTTCGGAGCTTGCCGTACAGGAGACAAAACGCCTGACAGCCGTATGCAGCGATAAAGAGGTTATATGTCTTGCGGAAAGCGAGACCGACGGTACAAAGAAGATCACGATATTTGATACTGACGGAAAGCATAAGAGGAATATCGTAACAGGTCTTGACTTTACAGGAATGTGTGTAGAAAAAGAAGAATTGATCCTTTATAATAATTCTTCAATAATAATATATGATCTTAAAGGAAATGAAAGATGCAGGACAAAGCTTGACGGAGGCATAAGAAGCGTACATCCTGCAGGTGATAAGAAATATTGCGTTATCGGAGGCGGCGATATCAGGATACTTGAAATGGTGGTTGACGATAATAATGAGGGATAGGCTTATGAGGTCTATCCTTTTGTACCGAAAGGAACCGGTTTATGGAGATAAATGCTTTATTGATCATAGTGTTCATCATTATGGCCTTATGTATTGTGATAGGCGTCAAAAGAGGATTCATTCATACAGTGTTTTACACGTTTTCTCTGCTGATCGTTATATTGCTGACGGGCCTGCTCAGCCCGTATGTTGCGGATTATATAACAAATCATATGGATATATCAAAAAATATACGGAGCGGGGTCGAAGATAAGATCAGGCTGGAGGAAAAAATAAATATTTCCACTGATACTCTTATTAAAGACTATGTGGATAAGATAGATCTTCCGGATCAGCTGAGAGATATTATCCTGGATAAATGTAAACAGGCCGGAGATGCTGCATCAGCTACGACTCAGGAAGCTTCCAAAAGGTTGATAGAGAGTATTTACCAAAGGATAACGGAACTGATAGTCAGTGCGATCGCGTATCTGTTCACCTTTGCCGTAATGGAAGTCGTAGTCCTGATAGCCGGGCTGCTGCTGGATATAGTCGCCAAGCTTCCCGGTATCAAACAGGCAAACGAGATTCTCGGAGGTATCATAGGTTTCCTGCAGGGATATCTGATCGTTTCCGTATTATATATAGCTGCGATGGCATTTGCAGCTTCGAGCATAGGAACGGCCGTGATAGAGATGGTGAAAGAGAATTCGATTCTTACATGGTTCTATGAACACAATTTCATAGTAGATATAGTTTTTGGAATGCTGAAATAAGCATTCCAAATTTTTTTATAAAAAAAGATTAAAAAAATTAAAAAAAAGTGTTGACAAGTAAAAAACACGGTGATATAATACCATTTGCTGACGCGTTCCGAGGGG
>JAEEGJ010007718.1_pt1 | contig 30461 bp, 25 predicted proteins | sample 8958761 | NCBI WGS metagenome assembly JAEEGJ01 (sample SAMN16246546, study PRJNA631951) | gut metagenome | biome: gut microbiome; feature: rumen; material: RS-attached | host: Bos | place: Iran: Karaj | collected 2018-10
CTTTGAATCTGACGTAAAAGGATTCCACCAAAGTAGGCTTCCTTTGTCAGTTCGTATTTGAATGACCACTTGTTGTTCTTTGTTACAATCGTCTTGTTGATTTTGCTCTCAAAATTCAAATCAATTCCACCAAAGTCATTGATATACCAGCACAAAGATTCTGAATTTCTAGGATGAACAGAAATATCTTGATGGTTCTTGTTATAATAATAGAACTCGAAATCCAAAATGCGATATTCTTCATTCTGGAACTTGATAACACAACCGTTCATCAACACTTCTGCTATTCGCTCAAAGGTCTGCATAATGGTATCCTTGCTTGCATCGGCAGGGATGCGCATCAGGGATTTTAGTTCTTCTATAGTCATAGATAACATTTTAGTTACTCGTTTTTACATACAACGCTTTTCTTGGCTTATCTTTTACTTCGATGAAAGGAACCTGCGACAAGATTAGCACAATTCCTGAAGAACAGCGGTTGGCATGTTGATTGATGAATTCTCTCTCAACATATCCATGTTGCGCTAATTGGTTATAGGCAAATTCGAAATCGTTGATAGCTATTTTGCCAATCCTTCCTGTAGAGGTCTGACGTGTTATTCCCTGCCAATCAACACTAACAATTCTATTTGTCAATGTTCCAGTTGATATGGTTTTTCCAGAAAGAGGTATAACATAATTCTCCCACATTTCTTCGAATGGCATTATCTGGATGTTATTGAATGGAGTCTCAACAATGTTATTTGTCTTACCTTTCTCCTGTTTCTCGCCAATTAAATCATATCCAACTACGAAATAGGCCACACACACTATTAGTGAAAGAACGGATATGAAATACCAAATTGTATACTCGTATCCAGGCAAATTGGGAGTCGTTCGTTTGAGAGGTTCAAAGAGTAATCCGTACAATCCAACCAATAGATATCCCCATGCACATACCTTAAGGAAAAGCTTTCCATTTTCTTCCTTCATGAAATCAATAATAAAAGCAGGCCACAGGAAGAAACTGAAAAAGAACGCCAAAATAGCCACGACAAATCCTCCAGCCATGAATCCCATGATGGTAAAGGGTATGCTAACCCAAATGCCTCTTGTTACTCTGACTCCTAATCTCATACTCTGGATTTATAATTCCATTTTCATTCTGTCAAGCACTTTGTCTGAAGGATGCTTTCCTTTCTCCTCAAAGAACATTTTTAGCGATTTCTTGGAAATGCGTGACTCATGACGATTCTCAAGCCATATTTTGTATTCCTTCTTCCAATAATCTAACTCACTGATGAAAATCTCATCAATCAGCTTATTCAGTCCATCCATAACGCCCCTTCGAGCCATGTATTCCTTATTAGTCAGTTCTGACGGTAATAGGTATTCTTTTCCTTTCAGACCCAAGTGTTCATGGAAGTCAGCCATCCCTATTCGATAGAGCCCGTTGTCAAAGCCATCCTTTAGTTGCGGGTATTTCTGCATGATATACTCACAATACTGTTTGGCCAATTCCTCAATACTTAATTCACCAAGCAGTTCCTTTCCTTCCTTGAATGCCATTTCTCGTTCTTTTAAATTACCCTGATTCTCCTTGTACAGTTTAGACTCCCATGTTTCTTCCACAGGGAAATCGTCAAGTTCAGAATCATCAAGCATCATAGCCTCGTATTCTTTATCAAGCTCGTCTGATGCTGTGTTCCAAAGCAAAAGCGACTTCAAACTTGCTGCAACCAATCTCGTCCTTTCGTCAGCGTTTTCGTTTTCTACTATGGCTCCAAGCTCTTTATCAAGTGCCGCCCTGTCACCCTTCATTATTGCTTCAAGGCATGAATCTGAAAGAACAACAGAATCTAACACATCCAAATCAGCGGGTCTTAGGCGCAATATTTCTATGAGTTTGATTTTATACTTAATATCCATAATTATTACAAGAATTATACTACAATACAAACAGGTTCTACGGTCACCCTAACTAACCTAATATCCAATCAGCAATATCCCTTTGAGTGGCAATCTCAGTCTATTTGAGACATAAAGTGTTTCGAGAAACGTCTTGATTTCCTGATAGTCATGGCCAACAGTTTGACGGCCACCTGAATTGAATTTGTATTCATTAAGAACGGCAATTACCAGATATTCCACCTCGAACATCATACATGCCTGAAAAATGTCTTTTAAGAATTGATTGTTCCTAACAGCACGACCAGCCTCCACCTCAATAACAATCTTGCCATCTGCTGACAACGCATCAGCAAAGAAAGACTTATCTACCTCGTTGTTCTCGCCAAAGAGCACGGGCACATCAATCTTTTCCTCCTTGCCCTTGCCTGTCTCAACGGCAAAGCCAATAGATTCCAGATGGGGGCGCACCAACGCTAGAACCTCGTTAGACGTCCGCTGCACATTTTCTTCTAATAGAGGTTCTATCTGCTTGAAGCAGTCGATAATAGCCTTTATCTCTGGTGTCACTCCATGGGAGCGTGGGAAAAACTGGTAGTTAATCATACTCAATACTTGTTTAGGCTACAAATTTACGAATTTACTTCGAGATAATTCACAACATAGCACATTTTTACACATTATTTAATAGATAGTGCCTAAACACAGGCACTAATAAACGCGAAAAACAGTTCTTTGACCTAAAGGTGCAAAGTGTGGCGCTGCAATCCTCGAAACAAGGTGCTGGTCATTATGATGGGGAAAAATAGCTGGTTCTCTCTTGATTGTAATCACAAATTCAAGTACACAAAAAGAACCTTTTGTGTGTAAAATTATTGCTGTATGGATGTAACATTCTGCTATTTTTCATACTTATAGGTAGAAAAGAATGATTTTTATGTTGTTTTATTTGGTATTTTACTCATATATTTGTATATTTGCAACGGATTTTTGGCAAAATTGCCACAAATCCGTAATAAAAACGTCGATTGTTGAACGTATATAGTTGATAGTTATGAAGATAGAAAGACCGATTTATATGCAGCAACTCATTGATTCAAAGGATAATGGGTTGATAAAGATTGTGACGGGTTTGAGGCGCGTTGGCAAGTCGTACTTGTTGAAAACGCTGTTCAAGGAGTATCTGCTGGGCGAGGGCATCAGGAAGGATCATGTGCTCATCATCGACTTGGAGGACAGGCGCAACAAGGCCTTTCGTAACCCTGACTATCTGCTGGATTGGGTGGACGCTCAGATGAAGGACGATGAGCAATATTACATCATCATAGACGAGGTGCAACGGGTGGATGAGTTCGTGGATATGCTGGGCACGCTGGTGGGCAAGGAAAATGCCGACGTGTATGTGACTGGCTCGAACTCACATTTCCTGTCGAGCGACATTGCCACAGAGTTTCGTGGTCGCGGCGACGAGATTCACGTCTGGCCGTTGACTTTCAAGGAGTTTATGACGGCCTACGAGGGCGACATTGTAGATGGTTGGCAGGAGTATTACACCTACGGCGGTCTGCCAAAAATCCTCTCTATCAAGGGCGAAGATAAAAAAGCCACTTACCTGCGCAACCTATATCGCACGGTGTATCTGAGCGACATCTACGAGCGTCACGAGATTGAGAACAAGGCTGAGTTCGAGGAGTTGGTGCGCATCCTGGCGTCGAGCATTGGCAGCCCTGTTAATCCTACCAATCTGGCCAACACCTTTAAGAGCGTGAAGCGGCTGAACAACATCACAGACAAGACTATCGAGACCTATATCGGCTATCTGACAGATGCTTTCCTGATAGAGAAGTCTGAACGATACGACATCAAGGGAAAGAAGTATATTGGCACCACGCCCAAATACTACTTTAAAGACTTGGGGCTGAGGAACGCCATTCTCTCGTTTCGTCAGACGGAGGAGAACCACCTAATGGAGAACGTCATCTACAACGAGATGCGCTATCGTGGATTCTTAGTGGACGTGGGCAACATTACTATTCGCGTGAAGAACGAGAAGGGCGAATGGCAGCGAGCGACGCTGGAGGTGGATTTTGTCTGCAACCTCGGCTCGCGCCGCTACTACCTGCAGTCGGCCTACCGCCTGCCTGACGAGGAGAAGCAGAAACAGGAGAAACGCTCGTTGGAACAAATCAAGGACTCGTTTAAGAAGATTGTCATTGTGGGTGAGCGCATGAAGTTGCGCAGGGATGACAATGGCATTGTGCTGATGGGTGTATATGAGTTCCTGAAAGACGCGACCTTACTGGATGCATGAACGTGACGCTGTGACGCAGTTACACCGTTGCATTAGGTATTTCACATTGTGGCAGATTCTTGTGGAGTTAATTTTATATTATATAATATATTATAATATATTAATATAATATATATAGAATTCCAGTCTTTATGAAACTTCGACGAGAGCAAATGAAACTGCGTAACTGCGTAACCGCGTCACTGCGCCAAACGAAGGTTCTTAATATTTTACATTTTAACATTTGAAATAAATCAGAAAAGAACTTGAAAAAGGCTTGTTTTGCACCTTAAAATTTCGTACCTTTGCATTGTCAATGAGAGAGAAGCCGTTTCGCTGTGAGAGAAACGCCGTTTCACGATGAGCGAGAAGCCGTATCTCTCCGAGACAGACAGGGTGATGACACAAGGCGCCACATTCGGAACCCTGGACGAGAGAACCAATCTTTAAATTAACCTTAAAATTTTTTTAACAACTATGGGAACAATTCAAATCAAGAAGGTCGAAAAGACCGTCACAACTGGTAAGCAGGGTGAGGAACGCCAGAAGGTGAAGAAGACCTACGGCAAGATTATCTACCGTGGTACGCTGTCGCTGTACGACATGGCCGAGCACATCATGAAGCACGGTACGGTGTACACGGAAGACGTGGTCATCGGTGTCATCACGAAGCTGAAGAGCTGCATTCAGGAAATGCTCTCGGACGGCTACAAGGTGAAGCTGGACGGCATCGGAACGCTCTACCCCGTGCTGACCTCAGAGGGTGTGACTGACGCCAAGGACTTCAGCGCACAGGAGAACGTGACGCGCGTGGGCGTGGCATTCCTGGCCGACCAGAGCAAGAAGTCGCAGTACAAGGCTTCGGCCATGAAGCAGGGCACCCAGCTGAGCACGCAGCTGTGGAGCGAGATGACGGAGGGCCTCACCCCCAACCCCTCTCCAACGGGCGAGGGGAGTGGAAACACAGGCGGCGGTAGCCTCACCCCCAACCCCTCTCCTACAGGCGAGGGGAGTGGAAACACCGGAGGTGACAACGGTGGCGGTGGCGACGATGCCCCTAACGAGAACTAGTTGAATTAACCGCAGATTCCGCAGATTATACAGATTATAGCTGCCGCCTACACACTGCACCTATAGATAAAAATCTGTGAAATCTGCGTAATCTGCAGTAAATTAAAAGAGCGTAATCTGCGGTAAAAAAGAAAGGAAAGAGTGAAGAATGGAGCGTGAAAAAAGAGGGCGAATCCTTGGTGGTTCGCTTTCTTTTTTGTACCTTTACACCCTGAAAATGGAGATGTATAAGTTTGTTGTGCATTTTAAAGTAAGGTACACCTAATTTTAATAATATAAGCGATTATGAGAAAGATGATGATGACGCTCGCAGCCGTCCTAAGCTGCGCTCTGACAACATCGGTGTTTACCGCATGTTCCGTCGAGGACAATCCCGTTCCAGATCCTGTCATTGTAACAGACCCCATGCCGTTCTCTTACGACAAGTACATTGACACGTCAGTCCGTCCGGGCGATGACTTTTTCCGTTATCAGTATGGCCTTTGGCTGGCTGACGGCACAGAGCATTCGGTGATGGTGGACTCTTATATGAAACTGATGACAGTGGATGTAATGACGCTCTTGACCAGCGAAGATCCTATTGTGGCTAAAGTACGCCAGCTGGCAGATAAGGTTGAGGAAGGTATTGATGATAAGCAGTTGCTGAAGTCCCGTATCGACTATCTTTTGGCCGTTCAGACGCAGCAGCAGCTGTTGGAAGCCTTCGCCCAGTTGCACAAGTGGGGCTATACTCCCGTGGTACGCCAGGTAACCTTTGGTTCCGAACGAGTCTTAAGACCGCTATTTACCTCTGAGTATCCGTCACCATTCTTGAAGGCGGCATACGCGGCGAAAGACACGGTGAGTGTGATTAACAATATTGGAATAATCTGCGATCATCTCGCCGACTTCGGCGTCAGCGAGAAACGCATAGCAGAAATCAAATTGAATGCACAGGATGTCAGCTTGTTAGAGATGCAGATCTATGAAAGCGTGCTCAACATGATTCATAAGATGCGGTTCCCAGAGAATTATCCGGCTACTCGCCGTGCTGCATCGCCGGCTACCAAGCAGGCTTGCGAACTGATGGGCATAGGCGATCTGGCCGACCAGATGATGGAAAATGATGAGATAAGGGAAACAGCTACCCAGATGCTCCTGAGTAAGCTCTTTGAGGGCAGTGAGACGAGCGTGGCCCAGATGCGTGACTACATGATAGCCTACATCATGGGCATGGATATGCTGTATCTGGGGTTGCCGGGCCTCAAAGTGGCAACTACAGACCGCGTTTCGACTGCATTGCAACATGCCAGATACTATAAGTACCGTCTGGAGGCTGAAGCCCTCGGCATGGAGAATATCCACAAGGAGAGATGTGCGGAGATGTTGGGGGAATTCCGCAATATTCTCCTTGAACGCATCGATAACCTCGACTGGATGAGCGACGCTACCAAGCAGGCTGCTCAGGAGAAGGCCAGAAAGATGGACTTCTTCATCGGTTATCCCGACCAGTGGAACGATGACATGACACCTAACACCGAAGCCAGTACGCTGCTTGAAACCGTTTGTGAGCTGCGTCGCCATGAAGCTGCCGTCTACCATAAGATGGCAGGCAAGACAACGGCTGAAGCCGGCTGGGACTTCTGGTGTTCATTGGTACCTTTCAGTTTGTATAACGCTTTCTATGACGGTGGCAACAACCAGCTCGTCATCCTGCCAGCATTCCTCACAGCACCCCTCTTCGACACCTCAAAGAGCGAAGCGACACTCTACGGCACCGCGTTCGTCTTCGGTCATGAAATGTGTCACGGATTCGATGCCGGTGGCTCACTGCGTGACGAGGTGGGAGCCGTGCGCGACTGGTGGTTGCCAGCCGACAAGGCCGCTTTTGAGGCCAAGCAGCAGCAGCTCATCACCCTCTGGGGTCAGCTGGAACACTATCCCGGACAGCCCGCTAACGGCGAATTCACGTTGAAAGAGAACATGGCCGACTATGGCGGTGCGACCTTGGCCTTAGAAGCCTACAGCCGCCATTTGCGTCAACAGGGCTTCAAAAACGAAGCGTTCGACAATCAGATACGTAAGTTCTGGCTCTCATACGGTATGCCCGTTGGCCTCGACGAACGTGAACTGGATGTAGAATCACTGAAGGATTCATACCTTACAGACGAACACTCGGCTGGTCATAACCGCGTCAACGGCATTGTCCGCCTCGTTGACGACTGGTATCGCCTCTACGACGTGAAGCCTACCGACAAACTCTATGTTGCGCCGAAGGACAGAGTCAAGATATGGTAAACATGTTGGATAAACAAAAGATTAAGGCTACCCGGTTGTGGGTAGCCTTAATTTGTATGGTAGGTGCGTGTGGTCATTACTGAATTGCTCCCGCGTTTTTTTATGTTTTGGAGTGCGGAATTAGAATGGTGTTAAACGAACAATAATGAAAATATTATACATGATGGTGGACGGTGGGGGTGTGTGCTTTTAGTGGGTTGGATTAGATATTTTTCAAGATGATGGCGTAAGGCTTGGAGTGGATGAGAAGGCGTCCATAGGGAATGGGGCGAATGAGGCGGTGGTATGTTTACCTGGTTAAGATCGGGTGCGTTTACTTGATACTGAAGCATGGCGTGAGGGGTGGGGGAGAAGCAGTGAGGAATTGGAATTCGGTTGATGGGTGTGAAGGACATTGGTCTATAGAATAGCATAAAAACAGGGAAGCAGGATGGGGCGGTCATGTAAAATAATAGGAATGACGGACGCTGAGGTTGTTGCTTGACGGGATGAAGAGGGGAAAGAAGGCGTTTTGAAGGTAAAAGAGAGGACTGACACTGGTTTTAGTCCTCTCTTTTGTAGTTGTCGTAATAGGTTGATAATAAGCGTTTTGTATAATACGTGTTTAAGTAAATAATTAGTTGTTGACTTTCCAGCTGCCATTCTTGTTGGCTCCTATGCGTTCGATGATTCCTTTCTTGCGCAAACCCGCCAAAGCCTTGTTTACACCGGCTTCAGACAGCTGTAGGCGGTGGGAAATGGTACCTATGGTAATACGTGGGTCGTCGGCAAGGAGCTTGACGATTCGCTGTTCAGACTTGGAAAGATGGGTCGCATTGCCCTCATTTACGGTGTTTTCAGACGTTTTATCCTGTACTTTTTCTCTACTTTTATTCTTTACTTTATTCTCTACTTTATTCTCTACTTTATTCTCTACTTTATTCTCTACTTTATTCTTTACCTCTTGCACTATAATATCCAGTAAACAGTGCAAAATGAACTCGATGAAATGGGTGGTTTTTGCGTTTTCACCGATATAAGCCAAAACGCGTCGATATTCCTGTTGGCGCTCTACAACGATGGATTCAAGAGGAAGGCCTGCTAAAATGGGGCGCCAGCGGGCTAAAAGGAGTGTCTGCCAGTATAGTCCCAGACGTTCGTTGCCTTCTGAAAAGGGGTGAATAGCGGTCATTTCGTAATGAAAAATACAACTGCTGACGAGCGGATGTTCGTCGGTATGAGTCAGCCAGTCGAAGAGCATGGACATGTGTAGCCGGATGCGTTGGTCGTCCTGACAGTAGCGTCCAATTCCCTCACTCAATCCATCGACCATTTTTTCGTGTGCCCGTAAAAGATCGTCTTCTGAGAATGGGTTGAATGGCTCGTCGTGAATCTCTGGCGTACGGCTGGTAAGCGTCTCTAAGATTCCAATCTGTTCTGAAATTTCGGCTATCAAATTGATTGATTCCGCTGAAACTTGGTAAGATGGTTTAAGCATAAAACTTTACATATTTATTAATTTGTCGGTATTCTAGTTGTCATTATCGCATCAAATAAGGCTCAAAATGGTCGTTTTTTGCCCGATTTTCTTGCAAAAGTAACTATTTTATTTACGATAATGCAATAATCGCCAAAAAATTCGCATAAAATAACATTCAAACAAAGGGGCCTGAGGAGCCCCAAAGATGGGTTGTCTTAAAGAAAAATTGAGGCTACCCGACAGGGCAACCTCAATTTATTTTGAAGTGTGGAGTAGGGGATTACTCGCCCTTCTCCATCTGAGCCTTCAGCTGAGCGAGTACGTCGATGTCGCCGAGCGTTGTGCTGGCTGCAACGTTCTCAATCTTTGGAGCGTCGTTCTTCGGAGCGCGGGTCTTCTTAGCGGCAGCACGCTTCTCCTCGCGAGCGGGATCCTCGAAGGTGCGGCTGTGGCTGAGGATGATGCGCTTGCTGTCCTTGTTGAACTCGATAACCTTGAAGGGCAGAACCTCGCCCTGAACGGCCTGTGAGCCATCCTCCTTCTGCAGGTGCTTAGGAGTAGCGAAGCCTTCAACGTTCTCGTCGAGGGCAACAACGGCGCCCTTCTCGAGCAGTTCGGTAATCTTACCCTCGTGGATAGAACCAACGGTGTACTTCTCCTCGAAGACATCCCAAGGATTCTCCTCAAGCTGCTTGTGACCGAGAGACAGACGGCGGTTCTCCTTGTCGATATCCAGAACGATCACATCGATCTGAGCACCAACCTGTGTGAACTCTGAAGGATGCTTAACCTTCTTGGTCCAGCTGAGGTCGCTGATGTGGATCAGACCATCGACACCCTCTTCGAGCTCAACGAATACGCCGAAGTTGGTGAAGTTGCGAACCTTAGCGGTGTGCTTGCTGCCAACAGGATATTTAACCTCGATAGCCTCCCAGGGATCTTCCTTGAGCTGCTTGATACCGAGTGACATCTTACGCTCGTCGCGGTCGAGAGTCAGGATAACAGCCTCTACATCGTCGCCAACCTTCAGGAACTCCTGAGCTGAGCGCAGATGCTGGCTCCAAGACATCTCAGAAACGTGGATCAGACCCTCAACACCGGGCTGGATCTCAACGAATGCACCGTAGTCAGCGATAACGACAACCTTACCGGTTACGTGGTCGCCCACCTTGAGGTTAGCATCCAGAGCATCCCAAGGATGAGGAGTGAGCTGCTTCAGACCGAGAGCGATACGACGCTTCTCGTCGTCGAAGTCGAGGATAACAACGTTGATCTTCTGGTCGAGTTCAACCACCTTGTGAGGATCGTCAACACGACCCCAGCTGAGATCGGTGATGTGGATGAGTCCGTCAACACCGCCAAGGTCAACGAATACACCGTAAGAAGTGATGTTCTTAACAACACCCTCCAGGATCTGACCCTTCTCGAGCTTACCGATGATTTCCTTCTTCTGTGCCTCAAGCTCGGCCTCGATGAGAGCCTTGTGAGAGACAACAACATTGCGGAACTCCTGATTGATCTTCACGATCTTGAACTCCATAGTCTTGCCCACGAACTGGTCGTAGTCGCGTATGGGGTGAACGTCGATTTGCGAACCGGGCAGGAAGGCCTCGATACCGAATACGTCGACAATCATACCACCCTTTGTGCGGCACTTGATGTAACCCTGGATAACCTCCTCGGACTCGAGGGCTGCATTGACACGGTCCCAGCTCTTTGACATGCGGGCCTTCTTGTGAGACAGCACCAGCTGACCCTTCTTGTCCTCAGCGTTCTCAACATACACCTCAACGGTGTCGCCGGCCTTCAGGTCGGGGTTGTAACGGAACTCTGAAGCAGGAATAATACCGTCACTCTTGTAGCCGATGTTTACGACTACTTCCTTCTTGTCGACGCTGATGACGGTACCATCGACAACCTGATGCTCGCTGACCTTGTTCAGCGTCTCATCATAAGCCTTGTCAAGCTCTTCCTTGCTGACATTCGCCACAGTACCATTCTCGAACTCTTCCCAATTGAAGTTCTCTAATGGCTGGACGTTCTTAGTTAAATTTGACATAAATAAAATAATGTGTGCCCCTCGTTTGTGTGTCGGGGCGGGGTCTGAACAGACGTTTACCAGACCATCTTTAAAGGGTTAATAATTGATAGGAGTCAGCGCCTGTTCCGGCCCCTATTTCCCCCTACGGGGGAGAAAAGCGGGTGCAAAGGTACGAAAAAGAGTGAAGAGTGAAGAGTGAAGAGTGAAGAATTTGCCGTCGATTGTGTATTTTTGGTAATAATTAACCGTATTTAACCAAAAAGAATGTATGGCGGCAGCAAATTCTTCACTCTTCACTCTTCACTTTTCACTCTTCACTCTTCATTCTTCACTTTCGCCTTTCTCCGTTTTTTAATGCCAAACAGGTCGTTGAAGCCATTAAAGTCCTTCTTCATAATGATGCCGACGCCCTGCGTGTTCAGCGACGAACGGGTGAAGTAGCGGTCGTTGGTCTGATTATACACTTTCATGGCCAAGTTACCGTTAGGCAGAAGCAGGTAGCGGATGTCGAAATCGCCGATGAACGACGAGGTGGCGGTATTGACATTGTCGCGATAGCCGAACTGGCCGTTTACCAGTAGGCGGTTGTTGAGCATGCGTCCGCTGACAAGTCCTTCGTATTCAGCATTGTTCCAACCTTCGTCGCCCGTCGATATGTTGGCACCGAAACTCCAGTCGTTGCTCTTGATAATCTGGCCGAGCATGGAGTTGATTTGTCCGCTGAGAGTACCTGACAACAGACTCTGCATGGCCAGCGACGTCTTGCTGGGGCCTTGCTGTTCCTCGTCGGCGTTGTTGGCCTGCTGTGGATAGAAACGCCCTACGGCCAAGAGGTAGATGACCTGCTGATTCATCTCGTCCTCGCTGTTGATGACGGACTTTACCATCTGTTTTTCGTCTGAGTTGACGTTGGGAATGTCGAGGTCGAAGTCAACCTGTGGGGCACGGGGCTGACCAGTGATGTTCATGAGACAGTTCACGCGTACCGTATTAGAAAAAGAGCGACCAACGTTCAGGTCGGAGAGCGAAACGCCGTTGACCGTGTGCTGCGCCTGCAGGTTGAGGGCAGCGTCGTAGGGATCGCCGCCAAATACCACCGTACCACCTTCGAGGAATACGAAGTTCTTCTTGATGATTTCTTGAATGGTAATACCGTAGGTGCCGTCGGTGACGCGATAGGTGCCGAACATGCTGAAACCGCCCTTGTTGTAGAAATGAGCCTGTATGTCGCCTGAACCGTGTAGGGTGATATAGTCGTTGGTGCGGGCATCCATCAGCAGACGTACGGTAGCCTGTGGCGTACAGTTTACTTTCATGTGCAGGTTCAGGTCGCTGCGGAAATCGTCGTCCTCGTCATCATCCTTCTTCTTCTTTTCTACCACGACTTCTTTCTGGTCGGAACCCCATTCAATGAACTCCTGACTGGAAATAGCGTCGGGCGAGGCGACATTATAGACGAAGGTAGAGCCTTCGAGCGGCGTTACGTCGATGTCGATGACCACGCTGCCGTCGCGTCCGTGAATACCGACATGGCCGTTGGCATATACCGTACCGTAGAAGGTGTCTTCGCCAAAGTCCTTGAAGTCGTAGGCCAGCAGATTCTGGGTGTCGGCATAGATGTCGTAGGTCAGCTGGGTCAGATTCTTGTGGTGAATGCCGCCCGTCAGAATGCCCTCGCGTCCGTCCTTGTCGTAGATGGGGCAGTGGGCAAACTCAATCTCGTCAGGCACGATTTTCAGCGTGTCGTTGCGCATCTCGTACCAGCAGTTGGTATTGGTCACATGGACATTGCCGTTGATGACCAGCTGTCCTGTCAGGTTGATGGCGTCGAGCGGACCAATGAGGCGTACGGCACCATTGGCATGACCCTCAACCTGGTCGAGGAAACTGGAGGTGAACGAGCGTGCAAAATCGAGGTAAGTACCGCGTGCTTCGATGCCCAAATTGATGCTGTCGCGCTTGGGCGTTACGTAGCCGTTGATGTATGTTTTTGCATCTTCTCCGTCGTCGCTAATGGCGTGAATGTCAATTTGTTCCAATGCTTCGTTCCATTCAACATTTGCATCGAGTGTGCCCATTCGTCCGTCCTGGAACAGGAAGTCGTTGACCACCAAATGACCGCCTGCGTGAATGTCGCCGAAGATACCGCTCAGCACGGCCTGCCCCGTGGCCTGCCCCTTAAAACTGACGGCATCGAAATCGACCAGCGAGAGCACGTATTCGATGTCGATACCCTGCAGGTCGACATTCAGCGAATCACGGTTGTTGGCAGTTGCAAGTCCGCTGACCTTGAGGTGTTGCTGCTGGTGGCTGATTTCGAAATCGCTGACGTCGAGACGCTTGTCAGTATAGCTCATGAAGCAGGGTTTGATGTGCCACTCGGTATTGTTAACCGTTATGCGCGAAGGCTGGATATTGATATGAGCCGTCGCAGTACCCTCGGGCGATGTCTCGAAGTCGGCAATAGCGTTCAACTGTCCGCTCATGCGCTGCTCGGCGTGATTGTCCCAGCTGAAGATGTTTTTCAGTTGGTTGGCGTGTGCCGTACCGCGCGTCTTCAGTTCCATGTTCTCGCCGTCGTTGTCCAGCTTGGTAATGCTGATGTCGTAGCGTAGCGAGTCTTTTGGGGTCGACAGGCTGACGTGGCCGTTCTCGTAGCCGTCGCCGTTATAATAGAATTTGGGAATCTGGCACTCAATGTTGACTTCCGACATGCGGTCGTTGACCATGCCTTGCAGGTTCAGGGGCTCGCTGAGGTGGAAGGGCACCTGTAAGAGCTGTTGCAGCCAGTCGCTCTTGGTGATACGTGCCGTTATCGCAAAATTGTTCTGTGTGGCGGGGTTTACCTTCGGCAGTCCCGGCAGGGTAGGCAGCTGGCTGGCCACAATGTTCGTTAGGCTCTGCGTCAGCGTCTGGTAGTCGAAATTGCCAATGATTTCTATCTCGCCAAAATCGCTGTGCAGCGACATGAAGTGCGTCTCGTCGTTATAGCCTGACTCAATGTGCAACTCGTTCATTTCGTAATTGACGGTGGGCGAAAGCATGGAGAAGTCCATGAGGTCGAGCGTACCGACAGCATCGTTGATGTTGTTGCCCTGGAAGTTGGCCGACAGTTCGCCGAAGAAGCGTGCATCGCCCCATTTGTCGCTGAGATTGGTGGCCTTTGGCGAGAAGTTGAGCAGCGAGGCTGTGATGTTCACCACGTTAGTCTTGCCTTCGGGTTTGACCTGTCCTTCTATGTCGAATCCTAAATTGGGGTCGTTAATGGTCAGACGGCCCGAGATGTTGTTGGGACTGTAAGTGCCGTTGAGGTCGATGTTCTGGTATTGATAGCCCTGATAGTCGAATCTGTTGACAACACCCTTGGCGGTCACGGAAGGCCCGTGCTGTGCCAGCTGTCCGTCCATCTCGATATTGGCGGCAAGGTTGCCGAACTTGTCGTTGTCCAACAGCCGCTTCAGGTTCAGATTGCTGGTGGAGATGTTGCCCGTAAAGCGGCGCTGTCCGTCGAGTGTGAAGCTAATGGCAGCGTCGCCGGCTGTCGTGCTCAACTGGTTGCGCGTACGGATTTCCTTTAGGCCAACACCGCTGACATTGCCGTTCATGTGGATGTCGCCCAGTCGTACCAGTTCCTCGGGAACGTTGGCTTTCTCGCCTTTCAGATTCTCAGAGATGAAGTTGATGGTATGTGCCGACAGGTTCAGTTCGTTGATGTCGGCCATCCAAACGGGGTCTTGCTGTGACAGCTGTTGCAGTATGCCGCTGACGTTCATGCTGATATCGCCCGTATTCGAGTCTACCTTCAGCTTGGTTACCTGCACCTCGTCGCCATTGGCGTTGAAATTCGCCTGCAATGACAGCGTGCTGGTAAAGTTTTTGAGGGCAGGCACCAGACAATGCAGGTCGGACAGCGTTATTTCCGATGGTTTTATGCTACCTGTCAACCTGAGCGACGGTGTCACGAAGTGGTCGTCACGGAACCGATAGCGGGCTTCGATTTCGCCCAGTTGGAAATGTGTACCAGGCATACGCAGCTGGAAGTCCTGCAACAGGCTGTAGTGGCGCCCGCCTTCGTATCTCATGGACAAACGATCCAGCTGGAGGCCCGAGTGTTCGCGGAAAGCCAGACGTTTCACGTTGACGTTCAGCGAGTCTTCGCTCAGTGCCTTGAGCAGGATGTGCGCACTGATATCCGTCAGTTTCAAGTGTTTCGGATTCAGTCGTTCAGGAGTCTGCGGGGCATCCAACACGTCGAAACTCACGCTGGAATGGCGAATGATAAGCGAGTTGATGCGCAGGTCGAGTGGCGTCGTGTTGGTCGTGTCTTTCGAGGCCAGCGAGTCGATGACAAACTGGAAGTTTGGCTTGCTCTGCGCATCAGCCTGATACAGTTTGGCGTGAGTACTGAAGATTTGGGCCGATGAAATGGATATTTTACCGTTTACCAGGGGTAACAGGTCCACCGTTGCCGACAGTCGTCTGGCAGTCAGCATGTCCTTGCCCTGCTGGTCGAGAATCTTCACATTGTCGAGCGTCAGACGGTTGAAGAGCCCGATGTCCACACGTTCAATGCTCACGCTGGTTCCCAGCTGGCTGGCCAGAAACCGTGACGCATGGCGGCCAAGATATGCCTGAACGGCAGGGATGCTGACAAGACCCATGAGCAAAAGATATAAGCCTAAAATGACCCATATCGTGATGTTGAATATGTGCTTCAGTATCTTCAAAACTGATAAATCGAGATAGCAAAACTTTTTGTCCTGCTTGAAATTTGCTACAAAATTACACTAAAAAGTTCGTATGAAGGAATTTTTCGTGGCTTTTTTGCGTTCCTTATGCTTATTTTTTATTAATTTTGCACCATTCATTGAGAGAAAGCTATTCAAAATTCATTTTAGTTATATTCATGGCAAATGTAATCAAGTTACACAAAGGCTTGGACATTCAACTTCAAGGACGAGCAGAGGAGAAGCTGATTCAGTTGAAGTCGAACGGCAAGTATGCACTTGCTCCAGACGATTTTGAGGGAGTCACTCCGAAGGTGGTCGTCAAAGAAGGCGATAAGGTCAAAGCCGGGGATGCGCTGTTTGTCAATAAACAGTATCCCGAAGTGAAGTTTGCCTCGCCAGTAAGCGGAACGGTCCGCGAGGTGGTGCGTGGCGAACGCAGAAAGGTGCTTTGCGTCAAGGTAGATGCTGACGCTCAGCAGGAGTTCGTTGACTTCGGCAAAAAGAATGTCGGCAGTCTTAATGGCGAACAGGTTATCAATGCATTGTTGGAGGCAGGTATCTTCGGATACATCAATCAGTTGCCTTATGCTGTGTCAACAAATCCAAGTGTCCAGCCTAAGGCGATTTTTGTGTCTGCCTTGCGCGACAAGCCGCTGGCCGCTGACTTCGACTTTGAAGTAAAGGGACAGGAACAAGACTTCCAGACGGGTCTGACAGCCCTCTCGAAGATAGCCAAAACCTATCTTGGCATCGGTGTTCACTCCAGTCTTGAGAACTATCAGAACGTAGAGGTGAACATCTTCGAAGGCAAGTGTCCTGCAGGTAACGTCGGTGTTCAGGTGAATCATCTTGATCCAGTGAACAAGGGCGAGGTGGTATGGACCATCGGCGACCCGACAGTAGTGCTGTTTATCGGACGTCTGTTCAATACGGGTAAGGTCAACCTGACCCGTCGTGTGGCACTATGCGGTAGTGAGGTAACCAATCCTGCATACGTGGATATGCTGGTAGGCGAGGAGCTTTCAACCCTGCTCAGCAACAGCTACGATGCCAGCAAGAGTGTTCGTATTATCAATGGTAACGTGCTGACAGGCTGTCCGACCACCAAGGACGGATTCCTTGGCGCACACACGTCGGAGATTACCGTGATTCCAGAGGGTAACGATGCCGACGAGATGCTGGGTTGGATTCTGCCCCGTTTCAAGCAATTCTCTGTTAGTCGCAGCTATTTCTCTTGGCTGTGTGGCAAGAAACAGTATGCGCTTGATGCCCGTGTGAAGGGTGGCGAGCGCCACATGATTATGAGTGGCGAGTACGACAAGGTGCTGCCTATGGATATCTATGGCGAATACCTCATCAAGGCCATCATCGCCGGTGATATCGACCGTCAGGAAGCGCTGGGTATCTACGAGGTAAGTCCTGAGGACTTCGCCCTCGCAGAGTTCGTGGATAGCTCTAAGCTGGAGCTGCAACGCATTGTACGTGAAGGTCTTAACATCCTCCGCAAGGAGAATGCGTAAATTATTATTTTTAATCTTTAATGTTTAATTTAAATGAAAGCATTAAGAAATTATCTCAATAAAATAAAGCCGAACTTCGAGGAGGGTGGCAAACTGCATGCTTTCCGTTCGGTGTTCGACGGCTTCGAGACCTTCCTTTACGTGCCCAACGACACAGCGAAGGTTGGAGGCGTGAATATTCACGACTCTATCGACTCGAAGCGTATTATGAGTATGGTGGTTATCGCCCTGATGCCCGCCATGCTGTTTGGTATGTATAACATCGGTTACCAGAACTATGCTGCTGCAGGTACGTTGGCAACCGCTTCGTTCTTCGAGATTTTCTGTTATGGCTTCCTGGCCGTATTGCCTAAGATTCTGGTCAGCTACATCGTAGGTCTGGGCATCGAGTTTGCCTGGGCACAGTGGAAGGGCGAGGAAATCCAGGAGGGTTACCTCGTATCTGGTATCATCATTCCGCTGATTATTCCTATCGGTTGTCCGCTGTGGATGCTGGCTTTGGCCTGCGCCTTTTCAGTAATCTTCTGTAAGGAGATATTCGGAGGTACGGGCATGAACATCTTCAACCCTGCCATCGCAGCACGTATGTTCCTGTTCTTCGCCTATCCTTCAAAGATGACGGGTGATACCGTTTGGGTGGCACAGAACTCTATCTTCGGCCTGGGTAACGACCTGCCTGATGGATTCACAGCTGCCACACCTCTGGGTGAGATTGCACAGAACATTACGCCTGATGCATCTATGATGGATATGGTGCTGGGCTTTATTCCTGGTTCTATCGGCGAGACCTCGCTCATCGCCATTGCCATTGGCGCTGCCATGCTGCTATGGATGGGCATCGCCTCCTGGCGCACCATGCTCAGTGTGTTTGTAGGTGGTGCTATCATGGCATGCATCTTCGAGCAGACGGGGCAGTCTATGATCTGGTGGCACCACTTCGTGATGGGTGGCTTCGCCTTCGGTGCTGTGTTTATGGCTACTGACCCTGTCACATCATGCCGTACAACCACAGGACAGTACATCTACGGATTCCTGATTGGCGCTATGGCCATCATCATCCGCGTGTTGAATGCCGGTTATCCTGAGGGTATGATGCTGGCCATCTTCTTTGGTAATATGTTTGCTCCCACCATCGACCATTTCGTTGTGGAGCGCAATATCTCGAAACGTTTAAAGAGAGGAGGTACCAAATGAAACTGAATACAAACTCTAACGCGTACATTATTATATATAGCGCGATCATGGTGGTTATCGTTGCCTTCCTGCTGGCATTTGTCTATCAGGCACTGAAGCCTATGCAGGATGCTAACGTAGCCCTTGATGTGAAGAAGCAGATTCTCTATTCGCTCAACATCCGCAACTTAGACGGTGCGGAGGCTGAGGCTAAGTATGCTGAGGTGGTGAAGGACGAGAAGGATATCAATGGCCAGAAGGTTTATGCATGTCAGGTTGGCGACCAGGAAGTGGTAGTTGTAGCGCTGAAAGGTATGGGCCTCTGGGGTGGCATTAGCGGCTATCTGGCTGTCGATAAAGACGACAAGGTTTATGGTGCCTACTTCAACCACGAGAGTGAGACGGCAGGTCTTGGTGCAGAGATTAAGGACTCTCAGGCCTGGCAGGAGAAATTCATTGGTAAGAAAATCTTCGATGAGAATGGCAACGTGATTCTCTCTGTTGTGAAGAAGGTGGAAGCCCCTGAGTCGCAGGTTGACTGCGTAACAGGTGCCACGCTGACCTCCAACGGTGTAGATGCTATGATTAAGGATTGTCTGAAGAAAGTTAAAGAGGAGAAGTAAACTATGGCACTATTCAGTAAACAAAATAAGGAGGTTTTTACTAATCCGTTGAACCTCGACCACCCGATTCTCGGACAGGTATTGGGTATTTGCTCGGCACTTGCCGTCACTGCGCAGCTGAAACCTGCCATTGTGATGGGATTGGCCGTAACTGTGATTACCGCTTTTGCGAATGTGATTATATCGATTATCCGCAACACCATTCCTAACCGCATCCGTATTGTGGTGCAGCTGGTGGTTGTCGCTGCGCTGGTAACTATCGTTTCGCAGATTCTGAAGGCTTTCGCCTACGACGTCAGCGTCCAGCTCTCTGTGTATGTCGGTCTGATTATCACGAACTGTATTCTGATGGGACGCCTTGAGGCTTTCGCTATGCAGAACAAACCCTGGCCTTCGTTCCTCGATGGCGTAGGTAACGGTCTTGGCTACGCTATGATTCTGGTCATCGTAGGTGCTGCGCGCGAGTTGCTGGGCCGTGGCTCACTGCTGGGCTTCCAGATTATTCCTGATGCCTGCTACGACTTCGGCTATGTGAACAACGGTATGATGACGATGCCAGCTATGGCACTGATTCTCGTGGGATGTGTGATTTGGGTTCATCGTGCTTACTTTTATAAGGAGAAATAAGATATGGAACACGCAATATCATTACTATTCAGGTCGATCTTTGTCGACAATATGATCTTCGCCTTCTTCCTCGGCATGTGCTCTTATCTGGCTGTGTCGAAGACTGTGAAGACTTCGCTGGGACTGGGTCTCGCTGTGACATTCGTGCTCACTGTTACCGTTCCCGTTAACTATCTGTTGCAGACCAAGGTGCTGGGCCCCGACTGTCTCGTTGAGGGTGTCGACCTCAGCTATCTGTCGTTTATCCTCTTTATCGCTGTGATTGCCGGTATGGTACAGCTGGTCGAGATGACGGTAGAGAAGTATTCTCCATCGCTCTATGCAGCACTGGGTATCTTCCTGCCGCTGATTGCCGTGAACTGTGCCATCATGGGTGCCTCGCTGTTCATGCAGCAGCGCATCTTGATGGACCCCTCTAATTCGCAGGCCATTACCTCTATCTGGGATGCCGTCATCTATGGCTTCGGCTCGGGTATCGGTTGGGCTCTGGCCATCGTTGCTATGGGTGCCATTCGCGAAAAAATGCAGTATTCTGATGTTCCCAAGCCCCTGCAGGGCCTCGGCATCGTGTTTATTACCGTGGGTCTCATGGCTATGGCAATGATGTGTTTCAGTGGCTTGAATATTTAATGTTTAATGTTAAATGTTTAATGTAAAATATGGCACAGTTTATAGCATATAGTATAGGGGTTTTCCTCTTGGTAATCATCCTGCTGGTGATTATCCTGTTGGTGGCTAAGAAGTATCTGAGCCCCAGCGGCAACGTGAATATTACAGTGAATGGCGATAAGGTGCTCAACGTACCTCAGGGCAACAACCTGATGGCGACCTTGAACCAGAACGGCATCTTCCTGCCTTCAGCATGTGGCGGTAAAGCCAGCTGCGGACAGTGTAAGGTACAGGTGCTGGAGGGTGGTGGCGAGATTCTTGATAGTGAAAAACCTCACTTCACCCGTAAGCAGATTAAGGACCATTGGCGCTTAGGATGCCAGTGCAAGGTGAAGGGCGACCTGAAGATACATGTAGACGAGAGCATCTTGGGTGTTAAAGAGTACGAGTGTACTGTTATCTCTAACAAGAATGTGGCTACCTTTATCAAGGAGTTCAAGGTGCAGCTGCCCGCTGGCGAGCACATGGACTTCCTGCCTGGCTCGTACGCTCAGATCAAGATTCCTAAGTTCGATTGCATCGACTACGACAAGGACTTCGACAAGAGCCTCATTGGTGACGAGTATCTGCCTTCATGGGAGAAGTTCGGCTTGTTCCCACTCAAGTGTAAGAACCCAGAGGACACCATTCGTGCCTACTCAATGGCTAACTATCCTGCCGAGGGCGATGTCTTCATGCTAACGGTACGTATCGCTACGCCTCCGTTTAAGGCTGACAAGAGCGGATTCATGGAGGTCAACCCAGGTATCGCTTCATCTTACATCTTCTCGCTGAAACCAGGCGACAAGGTCATCATGAGTGGACCTTTCGGTGACTTCCACCCACACTTCGACTCGAAGAAGGAGATGATTTGGGTTGGTGGTGGTGCCGGTATGGCTCCGCTGCGTGCTCAGATCATGCACATGACAAAGACACTGCACACCAAAGACCGCGAGATGCACTACTTCTATGGTGCACGCGCGCTGAACGAGGTGTTCTATCTCGACGATTTCTTGGGCTTGGAGAAGGAGTACCCCAACTTCCATTTCCATCTGGCTCTCGACCGTCCAGACCCTGCAGCCGATGCCGCAGGCGTCAAGTACACCCCGGGCTTCGTTCATCAGGTCATGCTGAACACCTACCTGAAGGACCACGAGGCTCCTGAGGATATCGAGTACTACATGTGCGGTCCTGGCCCCATGTCGAAGGCCGTGGTATCTATGCTCGACTCTCTCGGCGTAGATCCAGAAAGTATCATGTACGATAACTTTGGAGGTTAATCCATTAAAGTTCGGATTAAATCAAAATACTCCGGAAGTAATTTCAAATACTTTCGGAGTATTTTTGTTTTTATTCCCTCCAAAGCCACGTAGCCAGTCGATTAACCCAACGGATGGAGATACGGAACCAGCGGTAGGTGCTAACCTCCTTGCCACCGAAGCGGAGAATGAAGTCGCGATAGGGATTCTTGCGGAAGGGCAGTCCTACATCCATGAAACGGATGTGCTGATAGCCCGAACTATGGGCAGACTTGATGGTGGCCCACATAGTAACGGCATTAGGATGGAGTGGGGCATAGCTCTTACGGCGCGAGGCGGAATACCAGAGGTAGGCGTCGCCATCGCTGAAGACGGTGACGGTGGTGCCAATGACGTGGTCGTGGTATTTTGTAATCAGTATCTGGCACATGCCTTGTTGCATCATCTCGCGGAAGAAAGCATCGTCAGGGATGTAACGCTTGGGCTTGAACCAGTGGTGACTACGCAGAAGCTTGGAAAAGGCCTTGAATTCGTCAAGTGTCTCTACGGGTTTGGTCACTGCCCCACGTTGCTGGCCATGAACAATGCGTTGTAATTGCTGTTCGCTGATGCGCTCCTCGGGGGTACGTGAATGTAGCGAGTTGTGGATGTTCATCCAGCGTACGGGGAAGAAACGCTGCTGGCGCAGTTCGCGATAACCGAACATCTTTTCACGCAAATGACTCAGCTCGATATACAGCGTGCGGTTTTGCAGCAGACGGGTCAATGCCTGAATCATCATGCCAAACAGCTCGGCATTACTGCCATTGTCGCCATATATGCGTACGTGTGTGTAGAAAAAAGGTGGAAACCACAACCTGCGGATGCGCATAATGGCCAGCAGGTGGGCTTGCACAACACCGTCATCATCCGTGACAACTGCCATATAGGGCTTGAGGCGAGGGGTATGCTCGCACAATGCCATCAGCTCGCGACTATGGAAAAAGTTGCCTGTCGAGAACTCGGGCAGAAGGTCAGTATGTCGGTATATCGTGACTTTCATGCTACAAAGATACAAAATAATTCATAATTCATAATGCATAATTCATAATTATTTCGTAATTTTGCAGACATATCAATAAAAATAGGTTATGGAATTTAAGGATTTAGTACAATTGCGTCGCTCACACCGTAAGTTTACGGCTGAGGAGATTGATGCTGACGACGTGAAGTTGATATTACGCGCAGGGCTGATGGCTCCCACCTCGAAGGGACAGCGTGCCTGGCAGTTTGTAGTGGTGGACGACAAGACTGATCTTGAGAAACTGGCCGATGCCAAGGATATGGGTGGACAGTTCCTGAAGGATGCTCCTCTGGCTATTGTCGTGCTGGGCGACCCCATGCAGAACGACTGCTGGGTAGAGGACGGCTCGATAGCTGCCATCTCGATGCAGTATCAGATTGAAGCCCTCGGGCTTGGTTCGTGCTGGATTCAGATGCGTGGTCGCGGATTGAGCGACGGCACCAGTGCCGACACCGTTATTCAGGGCGTGCTGGATATTCCTGAGAACCTGTCGTGCCTCTGCATCTTGGCTGTGGGCCACAAGGCCGACGAGCGCAAGCCCCAGAACGAGGATAAACTGAAATGGGAGAACGTACATCTCAATAAGTATTGAGAAATTGAGAAAATGAGAGAATGAGAAATTGAGAAGAGATATTGAGAGAATGAGAATCGTTTTAATCGGACGGGGACGGCTGGCAACGAATCTGGAACATGCGTTGCTGTCAGCAGGTCACGAGGTGGCGAGCATCAACAGTCGTACGTTGGAGGCGTTACCCTTGGAGGCAGACGTCTATATCGTAGCTGTGAAGGACGCAGCACTGGCGGATGTGATACGTGCGGCCACGAAAGGGCGCGAAAGCCAGTTGTTTGTGCATACCGCAGGTTCTATGCCGATGGATATATTCAAGGGTCTGACGGTGCATTATGGTGTATTCTATCCCATGCAGACCTTCTCGAAGGAACGATTGGTCGATTTCAACGATATTTCCGTATTTCTGGAAACCAATGACGCCGTCTCGATGGAACGGCTGAAAATGCTGAGCACTACGCTGACCACTCATATCTATGAACTGGACAGCGAGGGACGCAAACATCTGCATCTGGCTGCCGTCTTTGCCTGCAACTTTGTCAACCACTGCTATGCACTGTCTGCAGAGGTGCTGGCTGCCAAGGGCTTGCCCTTCTCGGTGATGTTGCCATTAGTCGATGAAACGGCACAGAAAGTACACGAGCTGTCACCCCGTGAGGCACAGACGGGTCCTGCCGTGCGTGGCGATCAGAACGTCATGCAGATGCAGGCCAATATGTTGGCAGGCAATCCTGCTGTAAAGCAGATATACGAAGCATTATCAAACGATATACAACGATTAGCAGACAATGATTAACTACGATTTATCAAAGATACGTGCCGTGGTGTTCGACTTGGATGGTGTACTCTCGTCAGAGACCATTGCCTTAGGCATAGACGGTACACCCCTGCGCACAGTGAATATCAAGGACGGCTATGCCATTCAGCTGGCTATGAAGATGGGTCTGCGCATTGCTATCCTTTCGGGTTGTAAGATTGAGGCCGTACGCAAGCGCTACGAGGGTTTGGGTATGGAGGACATCTATCTTGGTGCTGCTGTGAAAATCAAGATTTACGATGATTTCATCGCTAAATATGGGTTGAAGGATGATGAAGTCATCTTTATGGGCGACGACATTCCCGATTTGGAAGTCATGCGTAGGGTAGGCTGTGCCGTCTGTCCGAAGGATGCCTGTCCTGAGATAAAGGCCGTCAGCTGCTATGTGAGTGATAAATGCGGTGGACAAGGCTGTGGGCGTGATGTCATCGAGCAGGTGCTGCGTGCCCAGGGCAAATGGCTGAAGGATGAAAGGGCGTTTGGTTGGTAAGGAGATGTAAGATGTATGATGTAAGATGTATGATGTAAGATGGAAGAAGGATGATGTATGATGGATGATGTAAGATGGAAGATTATATTGGCGAGCAATTCGCCGCGCCGTAAGGAATTGTTGGCTGGTTTGGACCTGCAGTTCGAGGTACGTGTGTTGCAGGACATCGACGAGAGTTATCCTCACGACTTGCCAACACTGAAAATTGCCGAATTCATCTCGAAAAAGAAGGCTGATGCATACGTTGAGACGATGGCTGACGATGAACTGGTCATTACGGCTGATACGGTAGTAATACTGGGCGACGAGGTAATGGGCAAACCCCACGATGAGGCTGATGCCAAGAGAATGTTAGGTGAGCTAAGTGGTCGGACGCACCAGGTAGCAACTGGTGTGACGCTGTCAACGAAAGAGCGCCAGATGAGCTTTTCGGTGGTAACAGACGTTACCTTCAAACAGTTGAGTGCTGATGAAATCGACTATTATGTACGCACCTATCATCCGATGGACAAGGCGGGTGCCTACGGCATACAAGAGTGGATAGGATACATCGGTGTGACGGCTCTGAAAGGTAGCTATTTTAACGTGATGGGACTGCCCGTTCAGCGCATTTACGAAGCACTTAAAACCTTCTTCTAAACTCTGAAAGTGTGATTGCTGTTGCAATGGCAACATTCAGTGATTCAGCAGTTTCTGAATTCTTATTAAAGTTTGGAATCAATAGTTTATTAGTGACCAATTGGCGTACCTCAGTCGAGATACCATTGCCCTCATTGCCCATCACGATAATACCGTTTTCAGACAATGGCTGCTGGTAGATGTCCTGTCCGTCGAGCAGGGTGCCATAGATGGGAACATCGGCTTTGCTGAGCAACGGAACAAGGTCGCAATAGGTAATGTTGACATGTGCCAAACTTCCCATCGTGGCCTGTACCACTTTTGGATTATAGACGTCAGCCGTATCAGGCGAACAGTAGATTTGGGTAATGCCAAACCAGTCGGCTATGCGGATAATGGTACCCACATTGCCAGGGTCTTGAACGCCGTCGAGAGCAAGTGAGAGGGTTGATGTCTGATGTATGATGTCTGAGGTCTGAGAGGGCGTGGGGATATGGAATACGCCGAGCACCTCTTGAGGATGTTGCAGGAAGCTGATGCGGCGCAGCTCGTCGTCGGTAATGAGTTCAGCATCTGGACGTGAGACGGTGCTGAAGATAGAGTGGGGCGTATAGCCTGCGCGCAATAGGTCGCCAACCACTTTAGGCCCTTCAGCCACAAACAATCCCTCACGTTTGCGGTTTTTCTTCGTTTCCAACGACTTAATCAGCTTGATTTGGTTCTTGCTCAACATACTTTTCTCTTATTTTTGGTGCAAAGATAAGAAATAAATAAGAGTTAAGAGTTAAGAATTAAGAAAAAATGCTTAACTTTGCACGAAATATGAGGAAGCACCTTATCATAACAGCCTTAGGAATGCTGCTGTTGGCGTCCTGCTCGGAAACGAAATACGTGGCCGAGGGCGAGCTGTTGTTGGATAAGGTCAAAGTGAAGAGCGACGTGAAGGAACGTGCCATCAATACCACAGAACTCAAGTCGTACGTCCGCCAGCGTGGTAACTCTCGCTGGTTCTCGCTCATCAAGGTACCCCTCTACACCTATTCGCTGTCAGGTCGCGACACTACACGGTGGCTGAACCGTACGCTGCGCTCCATAGGCGAGGCGCCACAGATCTACGACTCGTTGCTGACCGTTCAATCTGCCGTTCGCCTACGCGATAACCTCCAGAATATGGGCTATCTCCGTGCTACGGTAGATATTCATCAGAAAGTAAAGGGCAAGAAGTTGCGCACCACCTACTTTCTGCATCCAGGCAAACTCTATCAGATTCGTCGTGTTTCCTACGATATTCAGGACACTGCCATTGCCAAATTGCTGAATACGGCCGATTCCACCACGTGGGGACTGCATAGCGGCATGAGTTTCAATGCCGAGAATCTGGACAGCGAACGCAAGCGTATTGTCAACGAACTGACACAGAACGGGTACTATCACTTCAACAAGGACTTTATTTCATATAAGGCTGATTCCATCGCAGGAACACAGCTGATTGACCTGACGCTGGTATTGCACCGTTTCCGCAATAATCAGGTCAGAGACATCCCTCACCAGCGTTATACGATGGGCCAGATTACTTATAAGAGTGGTAGTTCGGATGACAGCATCATCCACCTTCGTCCTAAAGTGCTGCGTAACAACACCTTCTTGGAAAGTGGCGACTACTATTCGTCGCGCCAGTTGCAGAGCACCTATAACCACTTCGGACGTTTGGGCGCCGTGCGCTATACCAATATATCCTTTACGGAACACGCCATGGAGCCTGTACTGGATTGCGATATAGCCATTACCACCAACAAGCCCTCGACTCTCTCTTTCCAGCCAGAAGGTACCAATACATCGGGCGATTTGGGTGCTGCGGCTTCGCTGACCTACCAGAATCGCAACCTGTTCCGAGGCTCTGAACTGCTGACCATCGAGCTGCGTGGTGCCTACGAAGCCATCAGGGGTTTGGAGGGCTATGCCCAGCAAGACTTTATAGAGTATAGTTTGGAGACCAAGCTGAATTTCCCTCGTTTCATCGCTCCCTTCCTGGCACGTAGCTTCCGTCGTCGCACCACTGCAACCAGTGAGGTGTCGCTATTGTACGACCTTCAGAACCGTCCCGAGTTCCGTCGCAGGGTCTTTTCTGTGGCTTGGCGCTACAAGTGGAACGACCCGCGTCATCATGACCGCTATCAGATTGACCTGCTCGACCTGAACTATATCTCGATGCCTTGGATCAGCGAAACGTTCTATAACGAATATCTCGATGATACCAGTTCGCGCAATGCCATCCTGCGCTATAACTACGAGAACCTGTTCATCATGAAGTTTGGCGTCGGCTATACCTATAATAATGGCCGCATCGCCATCAAGGCCAAAGCCGAAACGGCGGGTAACCTGCTCTATGGCGCTGCTAAAGCTTTGGGATTCCATCGGAATGCCGAGGGCCAGTACACGTTTATGGATTTGGCTTTTGCCCAGTATGCCAAGGGTGATGTTGATTTGACGCGCAACATCCAATTAGCCTATAATAACCAGTTGGTGTTCCACTTCGGACTCGGCATTGCCTATCCCTATGGCAACAGTACCATTCTGCCCTTCGAGAAACGTTACTTCTCGGGTGGTGCCAACAGTGTGCGTGGCTGGAGTGTACGCTCGTTGGGTCCTGGTAAGTTTGTGGGGTCTGACGGACGCATCGACTTTATCAACCAGACGGGCGATATGAAGCTGGATATGAATGTAGAGTACAGAGCCAAGCTGTTCTGGAAGTTTGGCGGCGCCCTCTTCGTCGATGCCGGTAACATCTGGACGCTACGCGACTATCCTGACCAGCCGGGAGGCGTGTTTAAGTTCTCGGAATTCTGGAAACAGTTGGCTGTCAGCTATGGTTTGGGCTTACGTTTGAATTTCGATTACTTTATCGTACGTTTCGATATGGGTATGAAGGCTGTCAATCCTGCCTACGAGACGCGCAGGGAGCACTTGCCGCTGCTCTATCCGAAACTCAGTCGCGACTTTGCTTTTCACTTCGCGGTAGGCCTGCCATTCTAATCTGCCAGCCAGCCTCGCGCTTTACCACCACAACTTTGAATGTACCATCCTTGACCAGTTCGGCTTTTCCTTGTGATGAGGGCTTCAGGCTGTTGGTCACGTTCAGCGTTACCAGTCGCATGGTGTCGTTGGCTTCGTCGAATCCATCGTCCACCGACACTTGCGCGCCGCCAGCCTCTTGCAGCAGTTTCAGTTCCTCAGCACTGGTGTTCGATGCCGCATATTGCAACCACTTCTGGCTCTCCGTCGTCACATATCCACTGGCATCCTTGAAATCGCAGTTGAAGTAGGCGTCAGCCCAATCCCCCGCAGCCTCACGTGCCTGTTGGTCGCCGTCCATTCCACCGTCACATCCTGCCAACATCAGAGCCGTCATGAATAGTAAAAGCTGTTTCATAATCATTAAATATCTAAAAAATCTCTGCAAAGATACGTAAAAACTGCTTACTTTTTATTACTTTTGCAGAAATTTTTGAAAAAAAGATGCTAAAATTCATATCTTTCGGTAGTGGCAGCAGCGGAAATTGCTACTATTTAGCCACTGAAACCGATGCACTTATCATAGATATCGGCGTAGGCCTGCGAGGTCTGCGCAAAAACTGCAAGGAGTATGGCGTAAACTTGCAGAAGGTACATCATGTGCTGGTGACTCACGACCATGCCGACCATATCAAGTCGGTAGGCTCCATCAGTGCCGACTTCTCGTTGCCAATCTATGCCACACGCGAGGTTCATGCAGGCATTAATCGCAACTACTGCATTACCAAAAAGGTTGCTAAGGAGCTGGCCTGCTACGTTGAAAAGGGCCACACTGTCACTTTGGGCGACTTCCAGGTGACACCTTTTGGCGTGCCTCACGACAGTACTGACAATGTGGGCTACTTCATCGAGGCTGGTGGCACCGACTTCTGTCTGATAACCGATGCTGGCATGGTAACTGATGAGATGAAGCCTTTTATCACGCGTGCCCACCATTTAGTCATCGAGGCCAACCACGACGAAGAGATGGTTATGAGCGGTCCCTATCCCCAGTTCCTCAAAGAGCGCATTCTCTCCGCCACAGGCCACCTCTCCAACCGTTCGTGTGGCGAGGCCATCGCCCAGAACATGAGTCAAGACTTGAAACACGTCTGGCTCTGTCACCTCAGCGAAGAGAACAACCATCCCGAACTGGCACGCAAGACCGTTGAAAGCGTCCTACGCAGCTATGGCATCGTGGCTGGTGCCGACCTGCAACTGGAAGTGCTGAAACGAAACTCGCCTACAGGCCCCTATGAACTGGAATAAATGCAACACATGAAACTATGGATGACAGCTGCCATCTTTACATTATGCAGCTGGGTGAGTACGAATGCCCAGACGAAGCAGGACGAGTGGTTCACTTCAGGTTCGATGGGAGCGGGTATGTCAACCTTTGTAGGCGACATCGAGGATGCTAAGAGCCGATTTGCATTGGCTGTCAATGCAGAGATAGGCTACAACGTAACAGATTGGTTTGCGCCATCTATCGGATTGACCAACACCTATCAAGGTGTGGGCTATTCGGTTATCGACAAAAACCTGTATATGGATATTCTCAGCGTGCCGCTCCTTGTGAATCTCAGTGCTGGCCCTTTTACCCTGAAAGCAGGTATTCAGCCCGATTTCATCCTTAGCGCACGGATGAATGGCACCAGTTATACCAGTCAGCTCAAGACAGTGAGTTTTTCGGCTCCACTGGCACTTAACTGGAACTTTACAACCGATAGCGACGGCGACCTCTGGTTCTTGGAACTACGCTACCATTTAGGGTTGACAAAGATGAACAAAGACGTCATCTTCTCTAATGGATGGCGCACCCCTGGTAGCATCCGCAATAGCGTCCTGATGCTAACCGTCGGCTATAAGTGCGACTTATAAAACTATATCATGTAGTGGTACGAGGCTCGTGCGGCGTCTTACATTTTGCCTCTTCCATCTTACCTCTCTCTCTCGTCTCTTTTTCGAGCGTTTTTTGGTTCCCCCGTGGGCCCGTTATTTTTTTCTCGTTGGAGCGCAAATTTCGTCTCTCAAATTGACGTTGCAAAAGTACGACATGCCCATTGCGGTTCTCGAATACTGCCAAAGGAAAAACAAAGTTTTTTCGATTTTTTTTCGGGACTGTCTTAGCCTGAAATACGTTGACTCCAGCCAAGCCTCTTAAAAGTTAAAAAGAGTTATGAGAAAAGGTCAACGTTTTGCACGCGCATTCAAGCGTGCCGTAGCAGTGGAATATCTGCAAAGTGGCG
>JAEEGJ010007720.1_pt1 | contig 30456 bp, 33 predicted proteins | sample 8958761 | NCBI WGS metagenome assembly JAEEGJ01 (sample SAMN16246546, study PRJNA631951) | gut metagenome | biome: gut microbiome; feature: rumen; material: RS-attached | host: Bos | place: Iran: Karaj | collected 2018-10
ATTATGGGACCTGCTAAGAAGACTAGACAATATACTGAACATGAAAAGAGAGTTGTTGCTTACCATGAAGCAGGACATGCTGTTGTAGGTATTAAACTTGATGGTGCTGATGATGTTCAAAAGATAACTATTATTCCAAGAGGACATGCAGGTGGTTATAACTTAATGCTTCCAAAAGAAGAAAAGTTCTTAGCTACTAAGAATGAATTACTTGATAGAATTAGTGGTTATTTAGGTGGTAGAGTGGCTGAAGAATTAATGTTTAAAGAAGTTACTACAGGAGCATCAAATGACTTTGAAAAGGCTACTAAAATAGCTAGATCTATGGTAACAGAATATGGAATGAGTTCTCTTGGACCTATCCAATTAGAAGAAGAAACTTCATCTATATTCCTTGGAAGAGACTACAACAAGAGTAGAAACTTCTCATCTCAAGTTGCATTTGAAATAGATAAAGAAGTTAGAAATATTATTTCTGAACAATATGAAGTAACTAAGAAGATTATTAAAGAAAATAAAGACCTTTTAGATACTATTGCTAAAGCTTTAATTGATAAAGAAACTTTAACAAAAGAAGAAATAGATGAAATCGTTGAAAACTATAATAAAAAAGGTTCTAAGAAAGAAAAGAAAGAAGAAACTAAATAGTTTCTTTTTTTATGTTATAATTAAAATGGAAGTGATATAAATGAAATTAATATTAAATGGTGGAGGAATAGGAAAACAAGTTGCTTCAGCAAGACAATTATTAAATAGAATAATTGATAATAGTAAGAAGATATTATATATTCCATTTGCTTGGCCAGATTCATCATATAGTGGATGCTTGGAGTTTATGACAGATGAATTAAAAGATGTTGAAAAAGCAGGAATAGATATGGTTAGAACTCCAGAAGAATTATTAGAAAAGAATTTTAATGATTATGCATGTTTATATATTGGCGGAGGTAATACCTTTAAATTACTAGATTTATTAAAGAAAAGTGGTAATTATGGCAAGATAAAAGAATATTTAGAAAATGATGGAATAGTTTATGGAGGATCTGCAGGTGCTATTATTTTTGGTAAAGATTTAGATTCATGTATTACTGATGATGAAAATAAAGTTGGTTTAGAAGATTCCACAGGATTTAATATGATAAATGGATATTCTTTATTATGTCATTTTGGTAGTAGAGATCCAAAAAGAACTGAAATAACTGCTAATTATTTAAAAGAATTATCTAAAATTAAACCAGTATACGCTATACCTGAAGAAGATAGTATTTATGTTCATGATGGTATAGTAGAATTTATTGGATATAATCCCTATTATGAATTTAATAACGGGGTTGAAGAAGAAAAAAGATGTTTTGTATGTAAGATAGCAACTAAAGAAGAAAAATTAAAACAATTAGAATATGATAAATCAGTTAATCCTGGAGAAGAAGAAAATTGGGATAAATGGATAGAGGAATTTAAAAAATATCCTGAGGGACATAGAATAACATATTTTGGTATATTAAATGGAGAAGTTATAACAGAAGCTAGTGCAGGAATAAAGAAAGATACTTTTCAAAATACTGATGGTTTAATTGATGATAGTACTGCATATTTATTTGCATTTAGAACAAAAGAGGAGTATCAAGAACAAGGATATTTATCACCTTTATTTAAATATATGATAGATGATTTAAGAAAAAGGGGAATTAAGAAAGTTACAATAGGTGTAGAACCTACTGAATTAAAGAATAAAGCAATTTATGACCATTATGGATTTACTGAACATATAAAAGATGCAAAAGAAACATATCCTGATGGTACTATAATAGATGTAGAATATTATGGTAAAGCATTATAAAGAAACTAAATAGTTTCTTTTTTTATTTGACTTTTAATAAAACGTATAATAGAATTATTACTGAAAGGAAGAGATGATTATGTTATTAAATTACTATGAACGCACAATCATGTATGTAGTAGCATAGTCATACCTGTAAGATAAAAAAATAATCTAGCGGGTATGACATTTTTGTCGTGCCTGCATCCGCCAAATGGATGTAAGTACGTCTATTTGGTTTTTTTATACAAAATTAAAGGAGAGGAAAGATTATGATAGAAATAAGTTTAAATGATATAAAGAAATCCTATGGATTTAAAAAGATTCTAGATGGATTTAATCTAGAAGTAAAAACAGGAGATAAAATATCTCTTATTGGGGAAAATGGTTGTGGAAAAACAACTATATTAAATATTATTAATAAAATCGAGACTATAGATAGCGGTACTTTAGCTATTAGAAATGGTGCTACTATTGGATATTTAACTCAACAACCAGAAACTATATATTCAAATAAAAAAGTTAAAGATATCATATATGATAGTTTAAAGGATATTGATGAAGTTAAAAATACTTTAGATAAATATGAAGAAAAGATGAATAATAATCCTGGCAATATGGATATTATTAATAAGTATCTTAAAATTCAAGAAAAGTATATGAGTATTGGTGGTTATGAGGTTGATACTTTAGTAGATAAAGTTACTCATGGATTAAATATAGATCATCTTTTAGATAAAGAGTTTAAGCTATTATCTGGTGGAGAACAAAAGAGAGTAGTATTAGCTTCTATATTTATTTGTAAGCCATCTATATTACTGTTAGATGAGCCTACAAATCATTTAGATATCAATACTATTGAGTGGTTAGAGGATTACTTAAATAAATATAGTGGAACAATACTTGTTGTATCTCATGACAGATATTTTTTAGATATTGTAACTAATAAAACAGTATTAGTAGAAAATGGTAAATCAATAGTATTTCATGGAAACTATTCTAAATACTTAGAAGAAAATGAAGCAAGAATAGAAAGAGAATTTAAAGAATATAAAGACCAACAAAAGATGATAGCAGCCATGAAAAGAAAAATAAAACAATTAGAGGAATGGGGTAAATTAGCATATCCTGGTGGAGAACCATTTTTTAGAAGAGCAGAAAGCATTAGAAAAAGATTAGAGAAAATAGAGGTTAAAGATAAACCTATAGTTAAAAAAGATTTACCTTTAAATCTAGAATTTGATAAAAGATCTGGTAAAGATGCATTAGTTATTCATGATTATAGTGTATCTATCGAAGATAATCTTTTAATAGATAACATAGATTTGACTATTAATTATGGAGATAAAATATGTATTATTGGTAATAATGGATGTGGTAAAACTACATTTATTAAAAGAATAATAGATAATAATAGTAATAATATAAAACTAGGGACTAATGTTAAACTAGGATATATTGAACAACAAATATCATTTGATAAAGATGAAACTATACTTAGCTTCGCTAAAAATTATTATATTGGTGAAGAATCACATTTAAGAAGTGCCCTAAGTAAATTTGGGTTTTACGGTGAGAATGTATTTAAGAAGGTTAATAGTTTATCCGGTGGAGAAAAAGTAAGATTAAAACTATTTGCTTTAATACAAGATAAATGTAACTTTATAATACTAGATGAACCAACAAACCATTTAGATATATTTACTAAAGAGAATTTAGAAGAAGCCCTTAATGATTATAAAGGTACTTTATTATTTATATCTCATGATAGATATTTTATTAATAAATTAGCAAATAAGATCTTATATATTAGTAATAAACATATTACTGAATATGTAGGGAACTATGATTATTTTATTGAACATAAAAAAGAAAACTAGTAGTATAATTGAATTAGGAAGTGATAAAAATGAAAAAAATAACTTATGTAACAGGAAACTGGGCTAAAATAGCGAGTGCTAAACAAGCGTTAGAACCACTTGGATTTGAAATTGATAATATTAAGATGGAAACACCTGAAATACAAGCAGATGATGTTACTGAAGTATCAAAATACTCTGCTAAATGGGCATGTGAAGAACTAAAAGTACCTGTTCTTAAAAACGATACTGGATTATTTGTTAATGCTTTAAAAGGTTTTCCTGGAGTTTATACTCATTATGTACAAGATACTATTGGAGAAGATGGTTTATTAAAACTAATGGAAGGTTTAGAAGATAGAACAGCATATTTTAAAGAATCTATAGCATATTGTGAACCAGGTAAGGAACCAGTTGTGTTTGATGCTGTAACTAAAGGAACAATAGATGTTAAAAAATCTGGTGAGCATGGTTGGAGTTGGGACTTCATATTTATTCCTGAAGGTGAAACTAAAACACTAGCTAATTTTGAAGATGAAATTAGATGGGGCTTTTGGAAAAGTAGTGAAGTATATAAAGAACTAGCTGAATATTTAGATAGTATAAATAAAGGAAACTAAGCAATTAGTTTCCTTTTATTTTTAAAGAAATGTATTGACTTTAATACCTTAAAATGTTATATTATTAGTGCTGATTAAAAAAAGGATTTGTTTTAAACAAATCTTTAATTTATATCATAATTTGGAACACAAGGATGTGTGTAAAGAAAGGAGTAATAAAAATGCCTACAATTAATCAATTAGTTAGAAGCAAAAGAAAGAGTAAAACTAAAAAGAGTAAATCTCCAGTTTTAAATGTTAGATTAAACAGTTTAACAAAGAAAACTAGAAATTTATCTTCTCCTCAAAAACGTGGAGTATGTACAAGAGTTGGTGTTACAACACCTAAGAAACCAAACTCAGCATTAAGAAAATATGCTAGGGTTAAATTAAGCAATGGTAAGGAAATCAATGCTTATATTCCTGGTGAAGGACATAACTTACAAGAACACAGCGTTGTACTAGTACGTGGAGGAAGAGTTAAGGACTTAATCGGAGTTCGTTATCACATTGTAAGAGGTACATTAGATACTGCTGGTGTACAAGACAGAAAACAAGGCCGTTCTAAATACGGTGCTAAAAAAGCAAAAAAATAATTTGAAAGGAGATAAATATGAGAAAAAGACATTCATTTTCAAGAGATGTTTTAGCTGATCCAGTGTATAATTCAAAAGTTGTTACTAAATTAGTAAACAGAATTATGCTTGATGGTAAAAGAGGAAAAGCTCAAAAAATAGTATATAGTGCTTTTGATATGATTCAAGAAAAACAAAACCAAAATCCACTTGATGTATTTACAAAAGCAATGGAAAATATAACACCAGTTCTTGAAGTTAAAGCAAGAAGAGTTGGTGGATCTAATGTACAAGTTCCTATCGAAGTTAGTGCTTCAAGAGGACAAACACTTGCACTTAGATGGTTAGTTACAGCTGCTAGAGCTAGAGGTGGAAAATCTATGGCTGAAAAGTTAGCTAACGAAATTATGGATGCAGCACAAGAAGCTGGTGCAGCATTTAAGAAAAAAGAAGACGTACATAAGATGGCAGAAGCTAATAAAGCATTTGCTCATTATAGATGGTAAGAAAGGAATAAAATATGGCTCGTGAATATCCGTTAGAAAAAACAAGAAACTTTGGAATAATGGCACACATCGATGCTGGTAAAACTACTACTACTGAGCGTATATTATTCCATACTCATAAAATCCACAAAATTGGTGAAACACATGATGGTGCTTCTCAAATGGACTGGATGGAACAAGAACAAGAAAGAGGTATAACTATTACATCTGCAGCTACTACTGCTTATTGGAATGGTTATAGAATGAATATCATTGATACTCCAGGACACGTAGACTTTACTGTTGAAGTATCAAGATCATTAAGAGTATTAGACGGTGCTGTTGCACTATTAGATGCTCAAGCAGGAGTTGAACCTCAAACTGAAACAGTTTGGAGACAAGCTACTGAATTTAAAGTTCCAAGAATCATCTTCGCTAATAAGATGGACAAACTTGGTGTTGATTTCAACTATACTTTAAAAACTATTAAAGATAGACTTGGAGTTAAATATGCACCAATTGAATGGCCAATAGGTGAAGGACAAGAATTCGAAGGAATTATTGATTTAATTACAATGAAGGCTTACAAATATGATGGTAAACCTGAAGAAATACCTGCAGAAATTGAAATTCCAGCAGACTTAAAAGATTTAGCTGAACAAAAGAGAGCTGAATTAATTGATGCTGTTGCTGAATATGATGATGCAGTTATGGAAAAATATCTAGAAGGTGAAGAACTTTCTGTTGAAGAAATTAAGAAGTGTATCAGAAATGGTGTACTTGCAGTTGATTTCTTCCCAGTTATGTTAGGAACTGCTTATGGTAATAAAGGTGTTAAACCATTACTTGATGCAGTTATAGATTATTTACCAGCTCCAACAGATGTTGAATCAATCAAAGGAACTGATATGAATGGTGATCCAATTGAAAGACATCCTTCAGACAGTGAACCATTTAGTGCATTAGCATTTAAGGTTATGACTGATCCATTCGTTGGTAAATTAACATTCTTCAGAGTTTACTCAGGACACTTAACTAGTGGTTCATATGTATTAAACTCAAGTAAAGATGTTAGAGAAAGAGTTGGACGTATCTTATTAATGCATGCTAATAACAGAACTGAAATCTCTGAAGTATTTACTGGAGATATCGCTGCTGCAGTTGGATTAAAAGATACAACTACTGGAAATACATTATGTGATGAAAAGAAACCATGTATTCTTGAATCAATGGAATTCCCAGAACCAGTTATTGAATTAACTGTTGAACCAAAATCAAAAGCTGACCAAGAAAAAATGGGTATAGCATTACAAAAACTTGCTGAAGAAGATCCAACATTTAGAGCAAGTACTAATGCTGAAACTGGTCAAACTATTATCGCTGGTATGGGTGAATTACACTTAGATATCATCGTTGATAGAATGAGAAGAGAATTTAACGTTGAATGTAACGTAGGTGCTCCACAAGTTGCTTATAGAGAAACTATTACTATGGCAGGAGATTGTGAAGGTAAATATATTAAACAATCTGGTGGTCGTGGACAATACGGACATGTTGTTATTAATTTTGAACCAAATCCTGGTAAAGGATATGAATTTGTTGATGCAGTTGTTGGTGGAGTTGTTCCAAGAGAATATATTCCAGTAACAGATAAAGGATTACAAGAAGCTATGGAAACTGGTATTTTAGCTGGTTATCCAATGATCGATGTTAAAGCTACATTACATGATGGATCTTACCATGAAGTAGACTCATCTGAAATGGCATTTAAGGTTGCTGCTTCACTTGCTTTAAAAGAAGCTAAGAATAAATGTAAACCTGTATTACTAGAACCTATAATGGATGTTGCTATAGTTGTTCCAGAAGAATATCTTGGTAACGTTATGGGAGATATTACTGCTAGACGTGGAAAACCAATGGGTCAAGAATCTATGGGTAATGCTTTAAGAATTAGAGCAATGGTTCCACTTTCAGAAATGTTTGGTTATGTTACTAACTTAAGAAGTAACACACAAGGTAGAGGAACTTACCAAATGCAATTCGATCATTACGAAGAAGTTCCAAAGAATATAACTGAAGAAATAATAAAGAAAAACACTAAAAATTAATGGTTTACATTAATTTTTGGTGTAAATACTTGATATTTTTTCACAAATAAGATAAAATAATTTTGACATTAAAGGAGGAAATAAAATGGCAAAAGAAAAATTTAATCGTTCAAAACCACATGTTAACATTGGTACAATTGGACACGTTGACCATGGTAAAACAACTTTAACTGCTGCTATCTCTAAGAGACAATCAGAAAAAGGTTTAGGTCAATTTAAAGATTATGCACAAATAGATGGTACACCTGAAGAACAAGCAAGAGGTATCACTATTAATACTGCACATATCGAATATGAAACAGATAAGAGACACTATGCACACGTAGACTGCCCAGGACACGCTGACTATGTTAAAAACATGATCACTGGTGCTGCTCAAATGGACGGAGCTATCCTAGTTATAGCTGCTACTGATGGTGCTATGGCTCAAACAAGAGAACACATCTTACTAGCTCACCAAGTTGGTGTACCTAGAATAGTTGTATTCATCAACAAATGTGATATGGTTGATGATCCAGAAATGTTAGAATTAATCGAAATGGACGTTAGAGAATTATTAACTAAATATGGTTATGATGGTGATAACACTCCATTCGTATATGGTTCTGCATTAAAAGCTCTAGAAGGAGATCCAAAATATGTTGAAAAAATCGATGAATTAATGAACGTTATCGATGAATATATTCCAACTCCAGAAAGAGATGTTGATAAACCATTCTTAATGAGTATCGAAGACGTATTCACTATCACTGGACGTGGTACAGTTGTTACTGGACGTGTTGAAAGAGGTAGATTAAACGTTAACGATGAAGTTGAAATAGTAGGTATCAAACCAACTCAAAAAACAGTTGCTACTGGTATTGAAATGTTCAGAAAACAATTAGACTACGCTGAAGCTGGAGATAACGCTGGAGTTTTACTTCGTGGTATCAACAGAGAAGACGTTGAAAGAGGACAAGTTCTTGCTAAACCAGGAACAGTTACTCCACATACTAAATTCGAATGCGCAGTTTACGTATTAAGTAAAGATGAAGGTGGTAGACATACTCCATTCTTCACTAACTACAGACCACAATTCTATTTCAGAACTACAGACGTAACTGGTACAGTTACATTACCTGCAGGAACTGAAATGGTTATGCCTGGTGATAACGTAAATATGTCAGTAGAATTAATAGCTCCAATTGCCTTAGAAGAAGGTACTGAATTCTCAATCAGAGAAGGCGGAAGAACAGTTGGTGCTGGTAAAGTTACTAAGATTGATAAATAATTAGTAAATAAATAAAAGTGATTCATTGAATCACTTTTTTTATACATAAAAAAACCAGTGTTTTATAACACTGGTGTATTTAACCAATCAAGTATTGGACTTAATTTATCATGGATTTGTTTCTTTCCTTTATCCACAGTTAAAGTGAATTCTCCAAGATATTCCTCTATATGAGCATTAAATCCTAATTTAAATCTAGTAAGACCAGTAAGATCATTTTCATGTTCAAAATCTCCTGAGATACCATTTAAATTAAATTTATTATATCCTTCTTGGTGATATTTTTCCATTATTTGGTATAACATTAAGTGTGTAGAACAATAATCTTTAAATTCTTTATCATATCCAAATATTAGGAAGAATATTTCTTTATTATATTTAATAACAGCAGCACCACCTATTATTTTTCCTTCTGGATATTGTTTAAATAGATTAGTTGCTTTTATTATATTTTGTTTATAGTTATTTAATAATTTATCTGAATGTTCTTTTCTTTTTAATATATTATTTCTTGAATTAAAATTATTATTACTTAATAATTCTTCGTTTATATCTGTGTTAATTGCTTCTTCTTTTTCATAAGCATCTTTAGCTTTTTCTACGAATTTAGCAGTATTTAAATTAGCTAAATATATATCAAACATATTTTCTTTACCAAATATTTCATACATATCTAGGTAATAATTGAATTTTCTTGTATGTTTTTCTTCAACAAATTCATAGAAAGTTCTTATACTTTCAGGACTTCCTTCATATATTTCAACCCCTAAATTAATAGCTTTTCTTATTTTGTTTCTTATTTCTTTATTAAATTTATAAAACATATTATCTTCAGGATTAAACATTGCTACTGCATTCCATCTAGGTTTTATATTTTCAAAGTTTAAGTTGAAACCTGTATGTTCATAGCCCAAATCTATTAATGCATTATATATATTTGTATTATCTACACCAGGAATTATATTTCCTTTATTATCTCTTGATTTATATATTAGTATTGGATCTAGAGTAATATACATAAAGTTTCTTTTCTTTAAGAATTCTACTATTAAACTAGAGAATGTTTTAACTAATTCTATATTTTTAAAATCAATTAGATATCCTCTTGGACAATATCCCCATTTAAACCCTAAAGCACCTCTTTTAACAAGTATTAGAGTAGCAGCTACTATATTACCAGTATCATCTTCTAATCCTAGATAATAGTCATTAAATTGGTGTCTATTCATAAGCATTCCATATTCTTCAGTTTGATAGAAGTTTCTATATGGAAAGTTCTGTTCAAATGCTTTGAATTGTTCTGCTTGTAATTCAACTATTTTCATGATATCACTCCATAATAATTATATCATATTAGATTGTAAAATATAATAAATAATTAAAAAAGTAGTAAAAAAATAGTATAATATATATGAAAGGGTAAGTTATGAGTAAGATAAAAGATATAAAAGCTAGAGAAATATTAGATTCTAGAGGAAATCCTACAGTAGAAGTAGATGTAATATTAGAAAATGGTATATTAGGAAGAGCTAGTGTACCAAGTGGAGCTTCTACTGGCGAAAGAGAAATGCTAGAATTAAGAGATAAAGATAATAGATATAATGGACTAGGAGTATTAAAAGCAGTATCTAATGTTAATGATATTATTAAACCTGTTTTAATAGGCTTTGATACTGATAAACAAAAAGAATTAGATTATAAACTAATTGAATTAGATGGTACTCCTAATAAATCTAAATTAGGAGCTAATGCAATACTTGGAGTATCTATGGCATATTTAAAAGCATGTGCATTAGATCAAAATAAACCTTTATATAAATATGTTAATGAAAGATATGGGAATGAACTTAGTTTACCTGTTCCTATGATGAATATACTAAATGGCGGAGCACATGCTGATAATAGTTTAGACTTTCAAGAGTTTATGATTATGCCAAAAGCAAATAATGTTAAAGAAAGAATAAGAATAGGTTCAGAAGTATTCCACAGTTTAAAGAAAGTATTAAAGGAAAAAGGATTAGTTACTTCAGTGGGTGATGAAGGAGGATTTGCTCCAAATGTAAAAGATAATAATGAAGCTTTTGATTTAATAATAGAAGGAATCACTAGGGCAGGTTATAAAGCAGGAGTAGATGTATTCTTAGGAATAGATGTAGCAGCATCTGAATTCTATAAAGATGGAATTTATTATTTTGATAATAAAGAAATGACTACAAAGGAATTAATTGAATATTATAAAGAATTAGTATCTAAATATCCAATTGTATCTATTGAAGACCCAGTAGATGAAAATGATTGGGTAGGATTTAGCCTATTAACAAAAGAAATAGGAAATAGAATTCAATTAGTAGGAGATGATCTATTTACTACTAATAAAGAATATTTACAAAAAGGTATAGATATGAAAGCAGGTAATGCTATTTTATTAAAAGTAAATCAAATAGGTACTATTACTGAAACAATAGAAACTATTGAACTTGCTAAAGCAAATAATTATAAAACTATTATTTCTCATAGAAGTGGAGAAACAGAAGATACAACTATAGCAGATTTAGCAGTAGGTCTTAATTTAGGGCAAATTAAAACAGGTTCTTTGTCTAGAACTGATAGAATATGCAAATATAATGAATTAATAAGGATAGAAGAAGAAATTTAGTATTTTATTTTTAATTAAAATATGATAAAATACTATTATTGACTGGAGGAAAACATGGAAGTAGTATTATTAGTTATATCAGTTTTATTAATAACTGTTGTATTATTACAAAGTGATAAATCAGAATCAGTTTCTAATGTTTTATTAGGAGCATCTTCAGATTTATTTAAGAATAGAAAAGAAAGAGGATTTGAATTATTTTTAAGTAGATTTACTCTAGGACTTGGAATTCTATTCTTTGTAATATGTTTAATTATGTCACTTTTATAAAATAAGAACTTTTAGTTCTTTTTTTTATGTTATAATGAAGATGGTGGTATTATGCGAGAAATGGTATTAGAAATATTAAAAAATAGTGAAAAAGCATTAGATACTATAGAGATAACTAATTCTTTAGGATTTAAAGAAGTAAATGAAATTACTTCTCTTTTGGATGTTTTAAATTCTTTAGAAGAAGAAGGAATAATATATAAAACTAGAAAAGATAAATATATGATGTTTGAAGATAGTCATTTATTAAAAGGAAAACTATCTGTTAATAAAAGAGGATTTGGTTTTGTATCAGTAGAAGGTATAACTGATGATTATTATATAGATGAAGCTAATTTAAATGGTGCTTTAAATAATGATTATGTTGTAATTGAAGAATTAAATAATACTGGTAAAAAGACTGAAGCAAGAGTAGTAAAAGTATTAAGAAAAGGTAATGATTTAGTAGTAGGAGAATTCCAATATAGAAATAATAAACCATATCTTAAATTAGATGATAATAAATTAAAAATAGATGTAATAATAGATGAAAAAGATTTAGAAGATTTAATACCTGGTCATAAATTACTTGTATCCTTAAAGAGAGAATTATCAAAAAACAAATATCTAGGTTCGGTGGAGAAAATAATTGGTCATAAGAATGATCCAGGAGTAGATATCTTATCAATAGCGTATAAATATCAAATAAATGATACATTTAATGATAGTATTATCGAAGAAGTTAATAATATGCCATCTGAAGTTAGAGAATCTGATAAAAAAGGCAGAAGAGATTTAACTAATGAAGTTATATTTACAATAGATGGTGATGATACTAAAGATATAGATGATGCTATTAGTATAGAGAAAAAAGATAGTAATTATATACTTGGAGTACATATAGCAGATGTATCTTATTATGTTACTGAAGATACATTAACATTTAAAGAAGCATATGATAGAGGTACATCAGTATATTTATGTGATACTGTTATACCTATGCTTCCACATAAATTAAGTAATGGAATATGTTCACTTAATCCAGGAGTTGAAAGACTTGCAGTGTCTTGCGTAATGGAAATAAATGATAAAGGTAAAGTAGTAGATTATGAAATATTCCCTAGCATTATTAAATCTAGAAAACAAATGACATATAAAAATGTTAATAAGGTATTTGATGGAGAAACGCCAGAAGATTATAAAGAATTTGAAGATAAATTAAAATTAATGTTAGAATTATCTTCTATTCTTAGAAAAGATAAATTATCTAGAGGATATCTTGATTTTGATGTAGCTGAACCAAAGATTATTCAAGATGAAAAAGGAAAAGCAATAGATGTTAAAGTTAGAGAAAGAGGCAAAGGAGAAAACTTAATCGAAGACTTTATGATTATTGCTAATGAAACAGTAGCATCTCATTTATTTAATCTTCATTATCCATCAGTATATAGAATTCATGAAGTACCTGATGATAAAAAGATTAAAGAATTCTTAAATCAAATATCTGCTTTAGGAATAAATGTTAAAGGAGACAGAAAATTTGATAATCCTTTATCACTTAGAAAGATAATTGATCAATTAAAGACAAGAGATGACTTTGATATATTATCTAGTATGCTTCTTAGATGTATGCAAAAGGCAGAATATAGAAGTGAAAATCTAGGACACTATGGACTTGCTAGTAGATGTTATACACATTTTACTTCTCCAATTAGAAGATTTCCTGATACTACACTTCATACATTACTTAGAAAGTATTTATTTAATGAACCTAGTCCTAATGAATTAAATAAATTAATTGATGAATATGAATCTAAATTACCAGAAATATGTGCTCATTCTTCATTAAAAGAAAGAAATGCTATTGAATGTGAAAGAGATGTTGATGACATGAAAATGGCTGAATATATGGAAGATCATATTGGTGAAGAATTTGAGGGTGTAATTGATGGTATAATGAATTTTGGTATGTTTATTCAATTACCAAATTTAATTGAAGGATTAGTTAAAGTAGAATCTATTAAAGATGATTATTATTTCTTTGATGAAGAATTAAATATGTTAATAGGTAAGAATCATAAAAAGAAATTTAAGTTAGGAGACAAAGTTAAAGTTAAAGCAATCGCAGCATCTAAAGATACAAGCACAATAGACTTTGTTTTAGTGGGGTAATTATGGAAATATTAAATAGAAAAGCAAGATATGATTATGAAATATCTGATACCTATGAAGTAGGTATAGTATTAACAGGTAATGAAATTAAATCTGTTAGAAAAGGATCAGTTAATCTTAAAGATAGTTATATCATAATTAAAAATAGTGAAGCATATATATTAAATATGCATATAACTAATTATGATAAAGCAGTATTTAAAGAAGAAGAAACAAGAACTAGAAAATTACTTCTTCATAAAGATGAGATTCTTAAAATAAATGATAAAGTATCTATAAAAGGATTTACTTTAGTACCACTTAGATTATATTTTAAGAATGGTAAAGCTAAACTAGAAATAGGGATAGCTAAAGGTAAACATACTTATGATAAGAAAGAATCTATCAAAGAAAGAGATATAAAAAGAGATACTGATAAAGCATTAAAAGGAAAGTATTAATTTGACTTTTCTTTTATTTTGCATATAATTATATGCACGGGGCTGTATTTGGTTTCGACAGGGAAATTAAGTACTGAACTGCAGGTAGAAGTGACGCTTTAAGTCTAAAAAACAATAAACGCAAAAAATTTCAAAAATGCAGTTGCTTCGCTATTTAGCGTTAAAGCTTTTGCCTAATTATTAGGAATTGCATACTTTCTTATTACTTTTTCTTGCGAAGTAATTAGAAGGTTCGATTTAGCAAGATATATTATTATATTTCCTTAGTATAATAATGAATTTTATAAGGATTATTAATTTATAGATTGTTAGTTATTTTTATAAATTAAGACATTTACTAACTAACTAAACCTGTAGACGTTCTTTATAAGATTTTCTTGGACAGGAGTTCAACTCTCCTCAGCTCCACCAAATAGAGATTAAAAGACCTAATGGTCTTTTTTTGTTGTAATAAACATATTTATACAGTAAAAGACATGCATTGGTAAACAAATGCTTGACACTCTACATATAAGTTTTCTTTTTCTTTAAAAAAAAATGATATAATATTTATAAGGAGGAAGAAATGAAAGTCTTAAAAGAATACAATACTTGCCAACTAATTGAACGTTATAATAAACCGTATATTAGATTTATAGGAGGAATGCAAGATAGCATGGTTTGTGAGTTCCCTATAACAAAAGAACAAGCGGATCAAGCAATTGAAAACCCAAGTTTAATAGACAAATATATTTCAGAAGAAAATAAGAAAGTAGAATGGACTGCGGAAAGTTTCTATGAAATTGGAATAACTGAATATATTGTTAATGCGTTAAATAACAGTGAAGAATATGCAAAGAAGGCGTATGAAAAATTATCTAAATATGAGGATATAAGGAATGAATTCTATTACTATGTTATGAACGAAGAATTCCCAAAGGAACAAGCAATAAGTGTTGAAGGATATACAGCAGAGAATTTATGTGAAACAACTAGACTTAATCCGCTTGGCGCATATAATTATCTTATATATTTGCGTGAAGAACCAGAGGAAGCTTTGGAAGAACTAAAAAAAGGATTACCAATTAAATAAAAAAGACCTAAATGGTCTTTTTTTGTTATGATAAATATTTGATAAAAAAATAAAAATATATGTTATAATAAATAACTAAACAAGGAGATTCTAATATGAGTATAGAGGAATTTTTAAAACAATTTAATGATATAATTCCATTTAGTTTTAATTTAAGAGTCGGTGGGGCAAGAACAAATTTAATTAAAACTGATGATGAACATAAGTCGTATAACAATTTCAAAGGAAGAATGTATCCGTTTTATAAAAAAGATATAACTGGAGTAACCACTGAATGGGTTCCACTTGAAGAAATTGATGCACACCTTGATTTAATAATAACATGCCCTTATCCGCATACAATTAAATGGGAAGAGTGCCCTAAATCAACTAAAAAGAGTTCTCAACATTTTGTAGTAAGAATATTAACTGATGAGGATAGACAAGTTGGATTTATAATGCTTGATTTAAATAAAGCTGGTGATATTGATAGTAAGTATTGTTCTTATTACAATGAAAATGGAACTCATAACATTTCACATTCAGTTGATTATAGTTTTGATCGAGAAACTAAAAAAATGGTAAAAGATAAAGAAAGATTGACTTTTACTTCTATAAATTTAGAAGAAAAAATAGAAGAAGAAGTGACTTTTTATAGAAAAAATGGAGTTTTAACATGCGTAACTATTAGTAAACATCCTTTAAGAAATAGTGCATATGTAAGTCTACTATGGCATGAAGATGAAGTAGAGAGAAATCAAATTTTCTTTTCGAGATATTATAATGATGCCCCTATTAAATCTGGAACTTATATTGCTAGTGATTCTGCACATCATGTTATAATTGGTGATTATCAGAATAGACTTGAAACAATAGAAAATTTAGAAACAAGATTGGAAGATGAAAAAGATCCTAAGCCATACATGAGACAAAGTGATTTTGATAGAATAAGAGATAAGATTAAAGATTTAAAAGATCCTGAAAATGATATGTTTTCTGGTTTTGTAGGAGAACTTATTGGAAACACAATTATTAAAGATGGCTCTAAAGAGATACTAGTTTTTGAAACTTTAAAGGATGGATATCATTACTTTACTAGTCTTGATGTCACTGGTTTAGATGCTTTTAATTATGATATGTATGATGAATACCATAATAGTCCATTATATTTTGAAGCAATGAAAAATACTCCAAAAATACCAATGTTTAGAACAAGAGTTACTGAGGAAGAAGAAGTATTAGTTCCTTTTGGAGATCAAATTACCGAAGAAGAAACTAAAAATTATGAATGGTTTAAATCTTACTGTACTGAAGGTTTGGCTGATATTCAGGCATTGAAGCTTTCGACTTTTACTTTAGATAAATATGCTAAAAAAGAAGAAAAAAAGAAATTAATCAATGGAAGCAATAATGGAAATACTTTTCCATATAAAAGAAACTAAAAAATAGGTTTATTTATGAAGTAGCAATATTATTGCTACTTTTTTATTGTAATTAAATTTTGTTATGTTATAATAGTAAATTAAAGGTGATAATATGACACAACTATATGGAATAAAAGGCAGCTGGAACCCTGAAGGGAATATGGAATTTAATAAATATGATACTTGGTCAGGTAAAATACTTCTTGAATCAGATGGATGGTTTGAAGGAATAGTAAGAGATTTTGATGATAGTAATGATTCGTTTGTGTTTGGAGTACATATTCCTCATAGAGGTATAGAATTACACAAAATTAGTTCTTCAACTACTGATAAACCACTTTTATTTCACGGACTTTTAAAAACGTCTGAAGATATTTTGATTTCAGATGAAAAATATGAAGGATCATTTGAAGAAGATAATAGATTTGAAAGAAAATTTTTAGGATCTTCAATGATTGAATCTGAAGAAATATTTGATATGACTTTTCTTTGTGAGGCTAAAGATTTAGAAAAGGGAATTAAAAGATTTAAAGATGCAGTACCTCATGATATATTAGAAAATTATAGAAAAATAGTTGATAAGAGAACTAAGGCATGTGAGATGCTTTCAAGATATTTTGATGGTGAACCATATGATAAATATCTTACTGAAATGAATGGTCAATCATTTGGAGATGAATTAGTTGGATTTTTTGAAGATGCAAATGTAAGAAAAATTACATTAGAGGAACTTTATAAAGAAAAAAGATAAGTTTTAATAAGTAGCAGGAGGGTTTATGATAGAAATACCAAAAAAGATAAGTAGTATAATTGTTAGAGAGGATAGCCCTGGTTATGAAAATGGGAAAAGAACTGATTTCTATATCATAAATAAAGGAAAAAAAGATGAGACTGCAGTTGGTTATGAAGCTCCTAAGAAACATCTTCATAATGACTCTAATGTGATAGTAGAAGAAAGAACGAGATTTTTAAGCGGAATTAAACTAGTAAGATTTGATGATGGTAAATTTGGATATGTAAGAAGAAAAGGCAATGAAGTGTTATTCCAAAGATTCGATATCGCAACAAGTTTTAATAAATATGGATTCGCGATGGTTGCAAAAGATAATTTTGTAACATGGATGAATAAAGATTTTGAACTTTTAGATGCATGTGGAACATTTAGACATGTACTTACTCCAGAAGAATATAGTAAAAAATGTTCTAAAGAGATGGATGTAGAAATGTTTTATAGCAATCCATTATGCTACCAAGGATATTACCATGATAATGGCGCATGGAGAGAAGTATATGATTTCAGTAAAGGAGAAATACCATTATCAAGAGTAAAAGGAACTAGATTACAAAGGAGAGAACAAACTTCATATTTAGGAACAAATGGAAAATTACAAGTGTTCTATGAATATGATGGAAAGAAATTATCAAAAGAAAGTGAAGAATATTTTGCACATGGTACTGATTTTGATAGTGATGGACATGCTTATTTCCATAATGGTATGTTATTTGCAGAAGGATTCTTTATTAAATATGAAAATTTAAAAGGATGGCTTATAGAAAGAGGCTTTGCTGAAGAACTTAGAGAAGAAGTGGCAGATAAAAAGAAGAAAACTAAAAAACAAAGTTTAGTTTTATCTAGTACAGATGAAAGTTAGATTATTCTAACTTTTTTTATTAAATGTATTGACAAGTATACTTTGCATATGATATATTATAAGTACCAAGTGAACTTGGCAAGGAGGATTTATGAAAAAAGAAGAAATCTTAAAGAAAGCAAAAGAAGAAAATAAAAATAAGGACTATGCTTCAATAGCAATATCTAATAAAGGAGCAACTATAGCAGGACTTGTAATGATTATATTAGCCGCTGTATATTTCGCATATGAAATATTTACAGGTAAGGGAACTAACTATGCATTATATTCATTACTTGCTATTTATAATACTATTTTATATGGATATCAAGCTATTAAATCTAAAGAAAAAAGAGGATTACATATCTTTACTTCAGTAATTTGGGGAGTTCTTACTATCTTATTAGTTGTTTCTTATTTTATGGGTAAATAATATGAAATCAGAATTGATATTAAAAAATAATTTAAAAGAGGTAAGATCTAAAAAGAACTTATCACAACAAGATTTAGCAGATATGGTAGGAGTATCTAGAAATACTATTAGTTCTTTAGAAACAGGTCAATATGAACCCACTGCTAAACTTGCATATATCCTTGCAATAGCATTAGATATGAAATTTGAAGAATTATTCTATTTTTAGAATAATTTTTTTGATATAATGATATAGAGGTAATTTATGGGAAAGATAATAGTAGGTGGAGTTTTAAGAAGAGATAATAAGTATTTACTTGTTCAAGAAGCACAAGAAAACTGTAGAGGCAAATGGAATATACCTGCAGGGCATTTAGATCCAAATGAAACTATATTTGAAGGTGCTAAAAGAGAAATATTCGAAGAAAGTGGATTCAATGTAGAACTTACTGGAGTAGCATATATTGCTAATAGAGTAATGTCTAATGATGAATTTATAGGATTTGTATTTAGTACTGAAATATTAAGTGGAGAAATTAGAATTAATCCTTCAGAAATATTAGACATTAAATGGTTTACTTATGATGAAATAATGAATATGGGAGATGAACTTAGATCTAATGATCTAATTACAGAAGCAATTACTGCAGTAGAAAAGAATGAATTATTAGATATAGGAATAATTAAAATGATTAAATAGAACTGTCAGTTCTATTTTTATTTGCTTTTAAAAATAAAATAATATATAATATAGAGCTAATTGGAGGTAATGTTATGCCTATATTATATAATGTTAGAGGATATTGGAGAGAAAATAGAGGATCTACTTTCAAATCTAAAGATTATTGGGATGGAAAAATGCTTCTTCAAGATGATGGATGGTTTGAAGGTATGGCACATGATCCAGAAAGTTCTTATACAGGAGACAGATTTATATTTGGTGTATGTCATGAAACTGGTATAATGGAGATATACAAATTTTGTCCACTTGCTATTGCATCACCTTTTGTCTATAGCATATCACGTAGAGATGATGCTTTACGTGGTGACGTATTCTGGTTAAGAGATGAACATTTATATCCATTTGGAGATGCTTTAATTTCTCGTTCACAAGTTAATCCAGAAAGAGTAGATTTTAATTCTGAAATAAAAGAATTAGAAGAATCTATTAAAGAATATAAAGATGAAAAATTGGATGAACCACTTCAAGTTTGTTATGACAGAATAAAAAAAATAAAAGATTGTATTATAAAATTACGTGTTATTCGTGAAAAAGGGCATTTAATTAGTTTTGAAGATAGTAAAGAATTATTTGACAAATTTGAATCAGTTTATACAAATTCTGATACATCATTAGCAAACTCTCTTTTAAAAAGTTACAAAAGGGATTTAAATAAATTAATATTAGACCGTAGTACTCTTCCTCCAGAAACAACAGATTTACCATTTGAAATATAAAATACGAATTTATTCGTATTTTTTTTATTTATTATGTTAAAATATTTAAGTGAGGTAAATATGAAACATATAAAGAAGATATTAATATTACTTATTTTATTTATTCCACTTAATGTATTTGCATTATCTGATAATGATATAAATATTAATTCTAAGAATGCAATTGTAATAAATTTAAATACTAATGAAATTATATATGAAAAGAATAAAGATGAAACTATTAATATAGCAAGTATGCAAAAAATAATGACTACATTAGTAGGTATAGAAAAAATTAATAATATGGATGAATCTTTTGTAATACCTGATGGCATGTTTTCATCATTAGATCCTGAATTAATGGTAGTAGGTTTTTCATCAGGAGATAGATTAACATATAGAGATTTAATATATGGTACTATGCTTAAATCAGGGGCTGATGCAGCATATGCTTTAGCAGTATATATATCTGGTAGTGAAGAAAACTATGTAAGTTTAATGAATGAAAAAGCAAAAGAAATAGGGCTTAAAAATAGTTATTTTAAAAATACTACTGGTATGGATGAAGAAGGACAATATTCTAGTGTAAGTGATATAGCTAAATTATTTGAATATGCATTAAATAATAAAGAATTTAAAAAAGTAATTACTACAGAAGAATATACTACTTCAAATAATGATTTTAGTATAAAAGGGCCTATTGCTGCAGCACATAAATTTGATATGCCATACTTTTTAGGAGGTAAAACAGGATATACTGATAATGCAGGTAAATGTTTAGCATCTTTCGGAGAAGATAATGGTGTTAAATTCCTAATAGTAACTGCTAATGCTGATCCTGATTTAGGAGAAAATATTAATTATTTAGATCATAAAACTATATATGAATATTTTATAAATAATTATTCTTTTAAAACTGTTCTTAGTAAAGGAGATAATATAGAAAAGATATATACTACTTTTGATGAAGAAGTAAATTTAACTTCAAATAAAGATGTAAAATTATATTTAAGTAATGATGTAGATTTAAAAGATATTAAAGTTTCTTATAAAGGAAAGAATGAATTAACTAGAAATATTAAAAAAGATGATAAGATAGGAGAATATATAATAGAATATGATGGAAATATTCTATATAGAGAAGATGCATTATCTCCAATTGATGTTAAATTTAAACTTAAAACTATACATAAAGTAATACTAGGTATAGTAATATTTTTAATATTATTAACTGTTTTAAAAAAGAAAAAAAGAAGAAGAAATAAAAAATATAAGTAAAATATTGAAAATTAATAATAAAAATGTTAAAATGTCTATAGAATAAAGAGAGAGGTTTTTAGTATGGATAAATTTTTAGAAAAAATAATGAATTTTATAAACGAAAATACAATGTTATTAATAATAATTTGTATATTCTTAATAGTAATATTAGTAATATATTTAATTGATAATACAATTAAAACAAAGAGATTAGAACAAGAAGAATTAGAAAAGAAGAATAATCCTTCACCAGAAGTTCCTGAAACTACTGTTGAAGAAGTTCCTGCTCCTGTAGTTGAAGAAGTTGCAGAAGTAGCTCCAGTAGTTCCTGTAGTAGAAACTCCTGTTGAAGAACCAAAAGTAGAAGAAGATTATACTATTCCACAAGAACCAGTAATTGATTCTAGTATAGAAGATTTATTAAATAAAGATTATTCTGGTAATAATGAAATAGTTAATAATATTCCTGAAGAAATAAAAGAAGAACCAGTTACTCCTGTAGTAGAAACTCCTAAGAGTAAATATAATAATGATAAGAAATTATCTGATATATTTGGTAAAAAGGAAGAACCAAAAATTAAAAATATAGAAACTACTCAAGACTTTTCTGATGAATTAGATAGAATATTAAAAAAATTAAATGAAGATGCAAAAAATAGTCCAGCATTAGAAGAAACTAGTGATTATACAAATATGTTTTAAAAAAGAAGTTTTATAACTTCTTTTTTTATGTTAAAATAATTGTGGTTAGGAAATAATAAAATGTTATATATAGTAAAAAACAATGGAAAATTCATGCTTAATGCAAAAGATATAGAGACAATAAAGAAATATGGTGGAGAAAAGGCTGAAATAGTATATTCCTGGGATGAGAATAATCAAAGGGAAGCTTTAAAAGATTTCTTTTCAAAACCTAAACTAGATGAAGGCACATTGGAATTATGTGCAGTAGCAGATGTAGATATAAAAAATATGCGTGAATATATAGATTCTTATTATAGAGATAGAAGTTCTATGATTGAAATGTTACATGATGTAGAAGCTATATCTCCTGAAGAAGAAAAAGAATTAACTGAATTAAGTGAAAAATCTAAAGAAAAACAATTAGATTTATTAGTTGAATGTTATGCACATAATCCATTAGATAAAACTAAAAAAAGATAGGTGATAATATGAATGAAAAATTTAAATTAGTTTCTAATTATGAACCTAAAGGAGATCAACCTTCAGCAATAGCTAAATTAGTAGAAGGTATTAATTCTGGTAAAAAAGAGCAAGTATTACTTGGAGCTACTGGTACTGGAAAAACTTTTACTATTGCAAACGTAATTAAAGAGGTAAATAAGCCTACTTTAGTCTTAGCACATAATAAGACACTAGCAGGGCAATTATATAGCGAATTAAAGGAATTATTCCCTGAAAATAGAGTAGAATACTTTGTATCATACTATGATTATTATCAACCAGAAGCATATGTACCATCTTCTGATACATATATAGAAAAAGATGCTTCAATTAATGACGAAATAGATGAATTAAGACATAGTGCTACTTCATCATTAATATCTAGAAATGATGTTATAGTAGTAGCATCTGTTTCTTGTATATATGGTTTAGGAGATAAAGAAGATTATATAGAGGGTACTTTAACTTTAAGAGTTGGAGAAACTATAGAAAAAGATGAAATATTAAAGAAATTAGTAGATATCCTTTATGAAAGAAATGATATGGACCTAGTAAGAGGTACATTTAGATCTAAAGGAGATACTATTGAAGTAGTTCCTGCTTATTCTAAAACTAAAGGTTATAGAATAGAATTATTTGGTGATGAAATAGAAGCTATTCTAGAATTTGATACAGTAACAGGCTCTATTATAGAAAGAAAGAAAACTATTACTATATTTGCAGCATCTCACTTTGTTACTACCGAAGATAAATTAAAAAGAGCAATAGGAACTATAAAAGAAGAATTACAGGAAAGATTAGAATACTTTAAAAAGAATAATAAACTTCTTGAACTTCAAAGATTAAGTGAGAGAACTAATTATGATTTAGAATTACTTTCTGAAACAGGATTCTGTAAGGGTATAGAGAACTATTCTAGACACTTAACTGGTAGGAAGGCGGGAGAAGCACCACCCACATTAATAGATTTCTTCCCTAAAGATTTCTTATTAGTAGTAGATGAATCTCATGTAACACTTCCACAAGTTCGTGCTATGTATAACGGAGATAGACAAAGAAAGTCTGTTTTAGTAGAATATGGATTTAGATTACCTAGTGCACTTGATAATAGACCACTTAAATTTGAAGAATTTGAAGAAAAACTAAATCAAGTTATTTATGTATCAGCTACACCTGGTGATTATGAACTTGAAAAAGTTAATAATGAAGTAGTAGAACAAATAATTAGACCAACAGGTCTTCTTGATCCAGAGATTGAAGTTAAACCTTCTTTAAATCAAATAGATGATTTAATCTACCAAATTAAGGAAAGAATTAAGAAGAATGAAAGAACACTTGTTACTACATTAACTATTAGAATGAGTGAAGAATTAACTAACTATCTTTCTAATGCTGGTATTAAAGTAGCATATCTTCATAATGAAATAAAAACATTAGAAAGATTAGAAATAGTTCATGATCTAAGAACAGGTAAATATGACTGCGTAGTAGGAGTAAACCTACTTAGAGAAGGTATAGATATACCAGAAGTATCATTAATAGCAATATTAGATGCTGATAAACAAGGATTCTTAAGATCTACTAGATCATTAATTCAAACTATTGGTAGAGCAGCAAGAAATTCCGGTGGAAAAGTAATAATGTATGCAGATACAATGTCTGAATCCATGGATGAAGCAATAAAAGAAACTTATAGAAGGCGTGAAATACAAGATAACTTTAATAAAGAACATGGTATTACACCTACTACTATTAAAAAACCAATAGCAGATATTATTAGAAATAAAGATAAGAACTTAGTAAGTAGACCTACATCTTCTATGTCTAAGAAAGATAAAGAAAGAATAATGAAAGATATAGAACAAGAAATGATGAAAGCAGCTAGAGAATTAGACTTTGAAAGAGCGACAGAACTTAGAGATATATTATTTGAAATGAGAAGTGAATAACTTCTCATTTTTTATGATATAATTAATTTAGAGGTTAATATGGAGAATATATTAGAATTAGAAAAGTCTTTGTTCAAATATGATTATATGTCTAATAAAGAGTATTTAAATAATATTATTGCAGATAATTATAAAGAATTAGGTAAGTCAGGGATATTATTTAATAAGGATGATGTTGTTAATTATTTATTATCACAACAGCGAGATAGAGATATAGAAATGTATAATTTCTCTGGTGAAGAGTTAATGACAGATTTATGGATAGTTCATTACATTACTTTAAGCGATAATAAGAAAATATATAGAACATCAATATGGAAACATAATAAAATTATTTTTCATCAAGCATCTGAGTATAAGGATGATATTGATTTAATGAGGAGTTAGTATGAAGAAATTGTTTATATATTATAGTTTAACTGGCAGTGGAGATGTAGTAGCAGATTATTTAAGTGATAAAGGTTATGATATCAGAAAAGTTATTAGTAAACATAAATATCCAAAGAACTTTGGATTATTAATGTTTAGTGGTGGTTTTAGAGCAGGTATTAATATAAAAGATAAATTAATAGATTTTAATAATGATATAAGTAATTATGATGAAATAGTTATAGGATCACCAATATGGTTTGATAGAGTATCCCCTCCAATTAATACTGTTTTAGAAAAATTAGATTTATCTGGTAAAAAGGTATCATTTATATTCTATAGTGGTGGAGGAGAAGCAAATAAAGCATCAGAAAGAGTAAAAGATATTGGTGATATAATAATATTAAAGGAACCAAAGAAATATAAAGATGAATTAAAGAAATTGGAGGTATTTATGGAAAAGAAATGTTCATGTAAGAAAACTTGTAAATGTGGTTGCCAAGAAGGAAAGAAATGTACTTGCAAAGATTGCAAATGTGGATGCCATGAAGGCAAAAAATGCACATGTAAGGATAAATAATATGAAGAAAAATATAATTATAATAGCAAGTATTGTAATTTTACTAATATTAATGGGAGTGATGTTAGTGTCTAGCATTGTTAAAATAAAAAAGGTAACTGGTATTAAAAGACTATATTTTACATATACAAATGGATATAGTGCATATTCATATACTAGATATGAGATAGAAAAAAGAGAAGATGGTTATTATGTCAAAATAAAACCAGATGGTATGCCTGAAGAGGAAATGCAAGAAGCTAAAATGTCTAATGATGATATTGAAAAAATAATACAAGTATTAAATGAAAACAAAGCGATTAAATGGGATGGATTCCATGATTCAGATAAATATGTATTAGATGGAGATTCATTCTCATTTAGCTTAACTGCAAATGATGATATAGATATTAGTGCATCTGGATATATGAGATGGCCTAAGAACTATGGCATCGTAGAAAGTACATTAGTTGAAATACTAGATGCTTATTACAAGTATGATAGTAGAGTATATGAATAAAAAAAGAGATTAAATCTCTTTTTTTTATTCACTTAATAACTTACAATTATGTTCATATAAGAATTCATTAATTGTATTAACATCATATATCTTTTCTTTAAAACAAAATCTTATTATTAAATCAAAATTATTATTCATAGGTAAAGCATATGATGCTTTACTTAATAATTCTTCTAATTCATTTTCAGATAATTCTAATGCTATACCAAAAAGAATAATAGTTTCTTTAGTAGGATGATAATCTTTATTACTTCTTATTTTAGAAAATAATCTTCTATCTATATTAACTTTATTATATACATCAGAATCTTTTAATTCTCTTTCATCTATTAATTTAAATAGATATGTTTGGAATGTATCTTCATCTTTATTATCATTTATATAAGTATTAATGGATGCACATTCATAATCCATCATCATAGATCCACAAGCTGCAGATTTAGCAAATATGCCTTTTCTTTTTACTTCTAAATGACTTTTTAAATATGCATCTAATTTCTTTTTAATATTCATAAATGTCGCCTCCCTGGTGACCAAATTAATTTCTATATACGATATTATTATATCAGAAAAGGAGATGAAAGATATGAAAAAAGAAAAGAAATTAGATGTAATATTCATATTAGATAAGAGTGGATCTATGGGAGGACAAGAAGAAAATACTATTAGTAGTTTTAATGAATATTTAGAAAAGGAAAAGAAAAATAAATATGAAACTAATATAACTACAGTATTATTTAGTGATACATATAAGATTATACATGATAGAGTTCCTGTTTCTAAAGTAAAAAAACTAACTAATAAAGAATACTATGTAGGAGGATGTACTGCACTTTATGATGCATTAGGTAATACTATTAATGCTATGAATAATAAAGATACAGATAAAGTATTATTTATTATAATAACTGATGGTTATGAAAATGCATCAAGAGAATACCATATAGATGATATTAAAAAGTTGATTAAGAAAAATAAAGACTATGAATTCATTTATATAGGAGCAGATATTGATTCTTATGGTGCTGGATCATCTATTGGTATTAAAAAAGATAATATAGCTAACTTTAAAAAAGATAGAAAAGGTACATCTAAATTATTCAACGCAGTTGGATGTTTTGAAAAGTGTATGATGGAAGATGCTATGTCAGCTTCTTGGAAACAAGATCTAGATGAATATTTACAAGAAAATGAGAAGTAATACTTCTCATTTTTATGTTATAATTAATATAGGTGATAACATGGAATATAAAAAAATAGTAGTAGCAGGTGGAGGAGTACTTGGTAGTCAAATAGCTTTTCAATGTGCTTATTCTGGACTTGATGTAACTATATTAGTTAGAGAAGATAGTTCTATAGAAGAAATAAATAATAAATTAAACAAGTTACATGATACTTATATTAGTACAATTAATAATATGAATAAAGATAATATAGCTAGAGGAATAGCAGACATTAATAATTTTAATAAAGAAGAATGTATTAATAAAACTAATAATGCTTTAAATAATATTAGAATAGAAACTAATCAAGCTAAAGCTTTAGAAGATGCAGATCTTCTAATCGAATCTATTACTGAAGTATTAGATGTTAAAAAAGAATTTTATGAACAAGTATCTAGCTTATTAAATGATAAAACAGTAGTAGTAACTAATTCATCTACTTTATTACCATCTAGTATGGCTAAATATACAGGTAGAGAAGATAAATTCTTATCTATGCATTTTGCTAATACTATATGGAAAAATAATATAGTAGAAATAATGGGTCATGATAAAACAAATGAAATATATTATGATGAAATATCTGAGTTTGCAGAAAAGATAAATATGATACCTTTAATAGCTAAACATGAAAAATCTGGATATTTACTTAATTCAATGTTGGTACCATTCTTATTAAGTGCAATGGATTTACTAGCTAATGGAGTATCAGATGTAGAAACTATAGATAAAGCATGGACACTAGGTACAGGAGCACCTAATGGTCCATTCCAAATACTTGATATAGTAGGTCTTGAAACTGCTAAAAACATAGTAGAACAATATCAAAAAGTACCTAATATATTAGATCCATTATTTAAAAAGATGATGTTACCATATAACTATGATGAAATGCTTAGAATATTAAATGGATATATAGAACAAGGTAAACTAGGTAAATCATCTGGAGAAGGTTTTTATAAATATAAATAAGAGAATTTTAATTCTCTTTTTCTATGTTATAATAATTATAAGAGGTGTCTTATGAAACAGACTAGAGAAAAAATAGTAATTAGAACAAGTATAATTAGTATATTTTCAAATATTGTACTTGCAGGATTTAAAGCACTTATAGGATTACTTGCTCATTCAATTGCAATTATATTAGATGCTGTTAATAATCTAAGTGATGCATTATCTAGTATTATTACAATAGTAGGAACTAAATTAGCAGGTAAAGCACCAGATAAAAAACATCCTTATGGTTATGGAAGAATTGAATATATTACATCATTAATTGTTTCTGCAATTGTATTATATGCCGGAATTACTGCATTAGTAGAATCAATCAAAAAGATTATTAATCCAGAAGTGTCTGATTATAGTACTATTACACTTATTATTTTAGTAGCAGGTATTATAGTTAAATTCATATTAGGTATATATGTTAAGAAAAAAGGTAAAGATGTTAATTCAAATTCATTAGTAGCTAGTGGTTCTGATGCATTTAATGATGCATTATTATCTATATCAGTATTAGCATCAGCTATTATTTATATGATATTTGGTTTAAGTTTAGAAGCATATGTTGGTGTACTTTTATCCATCTTTATTATTAAAGGAGGATTAGAACTAATTAAAGAATCAGTTGATAATATGTTAGGTACTAGAATAGAAAGTAATCTTGCTAAATCAATAAAAAGAGAAATAACAAAAGAAAAAGAAGTTCAAGGAGCATATGATTTAATATTACATGATTATGGCCCAGATAAATATTTAGGATCAGTACATATTGAAGTAGATGATACTTTATCAGTTTCTGATATTGATAAAATATCAAGAAGAATATCTAAAACAATATTAAAAAAATATGGAGTAATACTACATACAATTGGAGTATACTCAGTTAATACTAAAGATAAAAAAGTAATTGAGGTAAGAAAAGAAATTACAAAGATAGTATTTTCTCATAAAGGAATTCTTCAAATGCATGGATTTTATTTAGATGAAGAAGATAAAACTATAAGTTTTGATATTATTATTGATTTTAAAGTAGATAATAGAGAAGAAGTATATAAAGAAATATATGATGAAGTTCAAAATAAATATAAAGATTATAAAATTGATATAACTTTAGATATAGATGTTAGTGATTAATATATATATGGAGTGTGATAATATGAGTTTTACTATTAATATTTATTATAAAGGTGAAAATGGTGCATCTGCCTCTTTTGCTAATGAAATGATTTCATCTGGAATAGTTGATGAAATTAGAAAAAAAGAAGGTAACTTAAGATATGAGTATTTTGAACCATTAGAAGATGAAGAAACTATTTTATTGATTGATAGTTGGAGAAATCAAGAATCACTTGATAAGCATCACCAATCGGAGATAATGAATAAAATAATAGAATTAAGAAATAAATATGATTTACACATGAAGGTAGAAAAATATATTAAAGATGATAATACTCAAGATGAAAAATATATAAGAGATTAATTTTTTAAATAGAAAAATAGTATATAATATATAATTGTTATTATTAATTGAGGTGAATAATATGGAAAAAGAAATAGAAGAATTAAAAAAAAGAATTGAAGATATTGAAAAAAGAAATAAAAGAGTTGAAAATGATAAAGCTTGGGAAACATTTTTTTTAAGAAAAGTTTTAATTATAGTTTTAACTTATATTTTTGCTGTTTTATATTTAAAAATAGCAGATACAACTAATCCTTTCTTAGGAGCAGTAGTCCCATGTGTTGGTTTCTTCTTATCAACACAAACATTAAATATAATAAAGAAAAGATGGATAAGTAATAGATAAAAAAAGATTTAGTTTTCTAAATCTTTTTTAAATAAATTTTTTATATTTTCAATAACTAATTTAGTCATAATATCATAATTCATATTACTATGTTTGTGGTAAGTAACTTCATGACATAGATTATCAATCAATCCCATCATTATATGTACTTTTTCATATAATGAATCTTCTTTAAAATTATTATCTAATAATATTTTAGTAAGAGAATTAGTCATTTCTAGTTCTCTTTTATAATAATATTCAGCTACTCTTTTATCAGAATGAACCATAGACATAATTTCTTCATGAGCAGTATTAGATACTTTATGATTGCTAATATAATGTTTAATCATTTGTTTAAGTAGCTTATCAAAATCATTCTTATCAAATTTAACATCTTTAGTTTTTAACATAGGAA
>JAEEGJ010007721.1_pt1 | contig 30455 bp, 20 predicted proteins | sample 8958761 | NCBI WGS metagenome assembly JAEEGJ01 (sample SAMN16246546, study PRJNA631951) | gut metagenome | biome: gut microbiome; feature: rumen; material: RS-attached | host: Bos | place: Iran: Karaj | collected 2018-10
GGGCTTGTCTCTTGGCCAGGTGGTGTACGAAAATAAGAATGAAGTGATGTTCTGGACCAATTCCCAGGCCGAAGTAGACTTGCTTTCTACGGAACACCAGTACAAGGATAAACTTCCGGGCGTAATTTTCCCGGCCGACTTTAAGTATACGACCGACATGAATGCTGCCCTCGAAGGCTGCGAAATGGTGCTGATCGTGGTGCCTAGCCAGTTTATGGGCGGTGTCGCCAAGAATCTTGGCAAGTGGACTCCGGCCAAGGGTAAGGAACCGGTGGTGGTCTGTGCCACGAAGGGTATTCTCGAAGGCTCGAACCAGCTCATGAGCGAAGTCTTGCTCGAAAACGTTCCTTGGCTCACCGAAGACAAGATGGTCGCTTTTAGCGGTCCGTCTCATGCCGAAGAAGTCAGCCGCCACATTCTCACGGCGATTGTCTCTGCTTGCGTGAACGAAGAATCTGCCAAGCTCGTGCAGAAGACCATGAGCTGCTCTTATCTGCGCGTTTACACCTCTACCGATATCGTGGGCGTGGAACTCTGCGGTTCCGTGAAGAACGTGATTGCTATTGCTTCTGGCGTGCTTTATGGCCTCGAAGCCGGTGGCAAGTACAAGATTGGTGACAATACCCGTGCTGCCATTCTCACTCGCGGTCAGGCCGAAATGTGCCGCCTCGGTAAGGCTCTCGGCGCAAAGCCCGAAACCTTCGCAGGCCTTGCCGGCATGGGCGACTTGATTGTGACATGCCTTTCTCAGCATAGCCGTAACCGCTATGTGGGCGAACACATCGGTAAGGGCGAAACCATCGAACAGGTCCTCGGCGGCATGAAGATGGTGGCCGAAGGCGTTCCGACTTGCAAGAGCACCAAGGCTCTCGCCGACAAACTCGGTGTCGAAATGCCGATCGTGAATGCCGTTCACGCCCTCCTTTTCGAAGGCAAGAATGTGGACGATGTTATCAAGGAAATGTGGGGTCGCGAACTCAAGACGGAAGTCTGGGAGTAGTATAGAACTTAGAATTTAGAGCTTAGAACTTAGATTATTTTTCTAAGCTCTACCAACTAAGTTCTACCAACTGAGCATCCCGTTTAGAATTTTAATAATAATCTTAAGTGGGTCGCAAATCCGTTACGGAATGCGGCCCCTTTTTCTGTTTCGAGGTCGCCGGATTTCTTTTTGGATTCTTGCTGTTCGCTGGAATCCTTGGAACCGGAAGAGCCTCCTTTGCCGGAGCCACCCTGACCTGAATTGCCGATATCGGGATCTGCCTTGTCGTCGGGCAAGAATTCCTTGTAGCTGATGTACACCGGAATCAATTGCGCAATGCCGTAATCCAGGGCAATTGAGATTCTTCCTTCGCGGCGAAGCTCGAACCCGAGCGAAGCCACGCCGCCTGCACTCTTGAGTTCTCGCGTGTAGATTTCGTGTTGCTCGTTGTAGGTTACCAAGATCAGTGTTTCGATTTTCTTGTCGATGTCGAGAGTGCCGCTGGCGTAATACGCTTCGATTCCTGCGTTGGGGTTAATGGAATACTTATTCCCGAAATGCCATTGGTAAAAGGCTCCGCCAAAGATTCCGCTTGCGTCAAGGTCGGCGTCAATCCGGAACAATTTCTGTAAAAAGCTAAACGACAGCGATTTCAAGACGGAGGTGGGGAGAGCCCTGTTGGGTGCAAGCGATTCGTAAAAACGGTCTTGGTTGGCTTTTAGTTTGCCCGTAAGGTGGGCGTAATTCAAGTTCGTATTCAAGCTGCCGTATTGCCATCCGGCTTGAATCAGGTGGAGCCTTGCCTCAACCGGAAGGTACATAAAGCGTTTGCGGCTTTCTTCCTGCTGGAAAATCCCGTACAGGCGTGCATTGGCGTCGGCAAAAGAATACCCAAGTTGCAAATGATTCTTGCCGAGGGTTGTACCGTATTCTCCGTGCACTAAAAGAACGTTAATCGAATCTCTGACGTAGTATTCTTTGTCCGGGTTTCTTGGCGACGACTGCAAGTACGTTCCCGATACTCCCAAATGGTGGATTCCCGGATTGAATTCAGCCGATAGGTTGCGGTAGAACAGGTGCGATTCCCAATACACTGAAATTTCGGGAACGATGCTGCTGTAGTCTTCCGAGAACCACTTGATGTTTCCTAAATCAAGGACTCCGCGGCCAATGCTTGTTCCGACGCGGAACAGCGAGTCGGATCGGTGTATGGCAAGCGTTGATTTGATAAAGGGTAAACTGCTGACATCGACACCGAGGGTGATGTACTTGAATCGGCTTTCAAAGCCGACGTTTGCAATGTCCAAGCTGTTGATACCCTTGGCGTCCCAATGGTCCTTTTTTTCGCTGTAGCGCCCTTGGTAGGTAATGTGGCGCAGGTCGCCATAGACTTTCAGGTTTTCAGCTTCAAAGGAATCGTGGACTCCGCATTGCCTTGCCGAAAACTGCTTGTCGCTCATGTGCAACAAGAATAGTCCGCTGCAATCGGCGAAACCTACATTACTGAAAGAATGGGCCGCAATGCTTGCGACCCCAATAAAAAACAGTATTTTAACTGAGAACTTCACGAATTGTTTTAGTCAGCGAAATTCCAGACGCCTTCATAGTAGTCATCTTCATCTTCTTCAGATTCGGTGATGATGATATTCCAGAACTTTTCAGCCGTCATGCCGGGGAACACGCCGCCAAAAGTAAAGTCCGGGAAGTAGATGAGCTTGCTCAAGTCGCGAGCGGAGTAGTCCTTGATGACATTGCCTTCAAGGTAACCGTTGTCGAGACCTTGCAGGGAAACTGTCTTTTTACCGCTGGCGTCGGTGAAGTAGAAGTAGTTTTCGGACTGGTACTGGTAAGCCGTCGCGAACTTGGAGACTCCGTTTTCAACCTTACAAACTTCAGAACTCAGTTTTACCGGCGAAGGAACGAATTCAAGATCGTTGCTTCTGTAAGAGTCTTCAGTAATGGTGAAGGTAACCGTGCAGTTGTTGACGGTCGCTGTGTAGCAGTTATAGTAGTAGTCGTTTGCGTCTTCGATGTCCATGCATACTTCAGGGACTGCGGGGACGTCTTCGTAATACCAAGAATAATAGCTGCTCACCCATGCGTGGAAGCCCGTGAGAGTCATGGTCTTTGAAAGTTCGCTCATGATGGAAACACCGATTTCGTGTTCGGCGTAAGCCTTGCTGGTCAAGATGTCTGCCCAACCATAACCCTGATCCGGCTTGAACCATTCAGAGGGATCGTTGACATGGTGGTACGGCAGGTATTCCTGGAACCCGTCGGTGATTTCAAAGAACTTTGCAATATTGATGGTAATCTTGGAACCTTGCGGCAGCGTGACTTCAACGCCGGTGCGCAGGCCCTGGCGGTAGTATTCCAGAGAATCAATAGCCTTCTGGAAATCCTTGACGCTTACATCAGACATTTCACCGTCACCTACAATGTAGGGATCGTTCATCTGGGTAGCGGTTCCGTTCTTGGATTCATCAATTCCGTACTGGAGGCCGAGTTCTACGTAGCTAATGGCGCTGTCCAGCAAGTTCGGGATGTTCTTGTAGCTAGACTTCCAACTGTCGTAAATGGTCGTGAAAGAGCTCTTCTTGCTCAAGAGGCTTTCGACTTGACGCATGCTGACTTTCGAGGTCTCGAATTCGTTGTAGTTCTCCAAGTCGTTCATCCAGTCGTAGTTGCCGCTTTCCGAGAAATCGATGTTCATGCTGGCGCCAAGCGTAAGGGCTGCCTTTGCAACAAACAGACCTGCAAGTGCCGGAGCAAATTCGCCGCGGTCCAGTTCAAAGGTGCGGTCCTCGTAGGTGTACTTGCAAGTAAAGTCCTTGTTGTTGACAATATTTCGCATGTAGATGATTGCGGAATCCAAGGAGGGAATCGCCTCTGCCATGGCGGTCTGGGCAACGCTTGTAAGGAGCTTGCCGTCGGCGGTCATGAGGAGCCTGTTGTAGTCATTGACATTCATGTCGACAAGGTCGTTCTTGTTGCTCACGGTGTCGATGAATCCCTTGATTTCCTTGTTGTTTACAAGGTCGGTCACGATTCCGAGGGCGTAGCCGAGTTGGGCTTCGCAGCTGGCGGGGTATTTGTCGAGAACGGACTTGAAGGTGGCCTTGGTCTGGGCACTAATCACCTGTGCATTGTGAAAATCACCTTCGCCCAAACTCTGTAGAATGTCTACGATGTTTGCCTTGGCCGATTCAAGCTGGGCCTGGGCGTTGGCGTCGGTCATTTCCTGGCAACCGGAAACATTGAAACTAGGGGTGTCAGGCGTATCTGCTGCCGGGCTCGAGGGCTTGTCGTCGTTAGAACCACTGCTGCCGCAGCCAGCCAAAAGAGACATGGCGCCAAATGCGCAGACAAAGAGTTTGTTTGAAAATCCCATGAATGAGTTCCTCCATTTTATTTGTTCAATAAGATAACAAAAAAAAACAGAAGATGTAAAGAAATTTTAATTATTTTTGGGCAAAGTGTTGTTTTTTGCCGCCAAAAGCACAACAGCACCCTGCAAGGCTTGGAAAAGCAGCGGAATATAGCCCAAAAGTCCGGCAGAAAGCACGATCGGGGCGGGAATTCCGAGAATTCTGGTAAATAGGGCGACTTGCACGCCCTCGCGGACGCCGATTCCGTTCAAAGAAACCGGGAGCATCGAAATGACTATAGTAATACTTGTGAAAACGACAAGAATGCTGATGTCAATCGTTTGACCCACCGCTCTAAAGTAGGCGTAGGCCATAAAAAGGGTCAAAAGCTGCAGCCACAGGGAATCCAAAGACGAAAGCAAGACCTGCTTTTTGTATTGTCTATAAATAGACAGGCTCTTCTGCATTTTGGGAATGAACGTGAGTTTGTTCAAAATAACGGCCGGAACGGGGACCTTGTCCGAAAACAGGCAAAGAATCACAAATACCATGCAAACCAGCATCGCTATAATCATAACCAGGGTGTAGGCGAAAGGGACCTCGATCTGGCTTAAAGCAAAGGGGAGTGCTATAAAGAAGCACAGGAACATGGCCAATAGCCCTTGGATTCGCGACAGGAGTACCGCCGAAATCGATTGGCTCGTCTGGTTGAATTTTTTGCCGAAAGCAAGCGACTTGACGGCATCGCCCCCGAAACCCGTAGGCAGCAGGTTATTGAAAAAGTACCCCATGGCGGTGTAGGCGTAGTAAGTCTTGAACGGAATTTCGGGCCCTTGTACCGAAAGACCTTTCCAACGGTTCGCCTGGATAAGCATAATCAAGTTCGCGGCGACAAGCATCAAAAGGATCCAAGGAGTCATCGAAAGGCTCCAATTGTCTACGACGCTTGAAAATGGCACCTTGTAAAAGATATAGGCGAATCCTCCCACGCTTACGATAAGCTGGAATAAACGCTTTGCAAAGAGCTTGGTAGCTGTTTTATCGGTTGCCATTGAGCACAATAATAGTATTTTTGATAAAAAAATTTATATTTGCCAAAAAAAAGAGGTTTTATGTACCCGAATAAAATTCGTTACGACATTGCCATGCTTGTTCCGAAAGATGCCAAGAGTGTTCTGGAAATTGGTGCCGGCTCTGGCAAGAACTGCGTGATTTACCCGAAGGATTCCTACAAGGTGGCTATCGAACCCGAAAACCGTACCGACTGCCAGACGGCGGATAATTTCCCGGGCGGTTTTAACGAATACCACCATGTGCTTTACGAAGACTATAAAGAAGACCGCAAGTTCGACCTGATAGTCATGTGCGACGTGCTGGAACATGTGAACGATCCGGTAGACCTCATCAATTTCTGCAAGCAGCATTTGACTCCGGAAGGCCATATCCTCCTTTCGCTCCCCAATTTTATTTGCGTCGAAAATATCCTCAAGATTGTCTTGACCAGGGATTTCCGCTATGTCAAGGTGGACCAGGGTGAACGTGCACTCGGCGTCCTTGATATCAACCACAAGACTTTCTGGACCAAAAAGAGCTTTATCCGCTTCGCCAAGGAAAACGGTCTCGAGGTGGAACGCATCGTGGGTATCAGAAAACAGCTCAAATTCATGCCCAATATCCTGGCCCATTTGAGTTATATCCCGTTCCAGTACGGATTTTTGACCAAAATTAAGAAGTAGTTTACAATTCCACTTGTTTTTGAAGTCGGAAAATATTATTTTCTTACAAAGAATGTTTGCCCAGAATAAAGGGGTGAAGGAGACAAAAATGAAAAAATGGTATGCAATCCCCGCGGTCGCCTCGATGGCAATGCTCGGAATGTTCGGTTGCTCCACCGAGTCGTCATCGTCTTCGTTGACTGGCTCCGTGAGCGAAGAACAGAACGTGATCCGCGTGAATATCGCAGATGCCCAGACGCACCTCGCCAAGTACAGGCGTTCTGTTGTGGAATCCTGGGATCTTTCCGGTTCTACCGCTGATTCTTCGAAGACAGTGTCTGTCGATGTAGATACGACCCTGCAGAGTGACAACTTTGCGGTCGATGCAGACGTGCAGGTCGAAGACGATTCTACGTATACGGTTGCTTCTGCTGGCGTCGATGGTGACGGTGCCGCCTGGATGATTCAGGTTGAAGGTGGCGCTATCGTGTATTCTTGGCGTAACCATGGCGACGGCGACTGGCACAAGTTCAAGACCGACAAGCATATCGAAAAGAAGTCTCTTGCCAACGTGCGTATGGAACGCGCCGGTAAGATTGTCGTGTTCTGGGTCAACGGCCAGATTGTTGCCGCCTTCAAGGACGATTCCGGCAAGGTGGTCCAGGTGAGCGGCAAGCTTACGATTGGCTTTGATATCCTTGTTCCGGGCCAGTGCCACTGCAACAACGGCTCTGTGGAACAGATTGGCGTCGAAAATGTCGACGAAATCGAAGATACGCCGATTGATTCTGTCCAGGTGGTCGATACCGTGCAGACTGTGGTCGACACGATTGACCTTACCAAGGACACCGTGATAACCGAATGGATTGCCGAATGGAATTTCAACGATCCTGAAAATGTCGGCCTCGATGTAACGGGTCACGGACATGATGCAATTGCTGGTGAAGGTTCTGTTTCTTCGGATTCCGGCATTGCAAGTTTCGATGGCGAATCGGGTCTTAAGGTGTCTCTCGAAAATGACATCAAGATCAACGAATTCGTGGTCGAAGCCCGCGTGAAGCCGACGCAGTTCGGTACCATGCAGAATATTATTGTGGCCGAGCCTCCTGGACGTGGTGTTGACGGCTGGATCCTTCGCGTGGACGAAGGTGTCTTGACGGTTCATTTGCGTGACACCGACAAGGACGGTGACGACTGGAACGCTTTCCCGGGCAAGGAAATGGTTCTCAATGAATGGAGCGATATCCGCCTGGAACGTAGCGCCGACAGCATCAAGCTGATTCAGGATGGTGAAGTAACTGTTGCGGCCGCTTACAAGGGCGACTTGACTCAGATGGCTTACAACTGGAGCATTGGCTACGATGGCATGAACCAGGCCTTCCATGACCGCTACTTCGTTGGCGAAATGGATTACATCCGCTTCGGTGTGTTCAAGGGCTTTACCGTTGGCACCGTGGTCGAAAAGACCGAATGGTTGCTTGCCGCATGGGAATTCAACGAACCCACGTTCGTGGGCCTCGATCGCATGGCCAACAACTCTACGAAGTTCGCTGTTGGTCAGCCGACCATTGCCGACACCACCGTTTCTCTCGATGGCCAGTCCGGTTTGCCGATCAGCCTTTCCAAGGTATTCCAGCGTAATACATTCGCTGTAACTGCCCGCGTCAAGCCGGCTGAATTCGGCGAAATGCAGAACATCATCGCTGCCGAGCCTCCTGGACGCTATGGCGATGGCTGGATTGTCCGTGTTGACAATGGCGTTCTCACGGTTCATTTCCGCGATGCCGACGTCGACGGCACGGAATGGAACGTCCTCAAGGGTAAGGAACTTGCTCTTGGCGAATGGAACGATATCCGCGTGGAACGTACCGCCGACTCCGTGATGGTTTACCAGAACGGTCAGCTCACCGCTTGGGCAGGCGCCTCGGGCGATGTCTCTCAGCTGGGTTACGACATCGGTATCGCGTACGACGCTGTAAATCAGGCCAAGCATAATCGCTTCTTTAACGGCGAAATCGATTACATCCGCTACTACGGTCTGTAATTCTCGCTGACTAGTTTAAACTATATTTGAAGGGACCTGCGGGTCCCTTTCTTGTTTTAGGTGAATATGAGAATAGATGTCGGTATTATCAATTATAACGGCGGCTCTGAACTTTCGGAGTGCGTCAGAAGCTTGCTTGCACAAACGGAAAAAGTGCGAGTCCTTGTTTATGACAACGCCTCGGCCGACAATTCTATTCAACTTTTGAAAGAACAGGGGCTCGATTGCAAAGTCATTGAAAGCCCCGAGAATTTGGGTTATGCGGGCGCCTGTAACGGACTCCTCGAAAATATGGACGCCGATATCCAGGTGCTTTGCAACATGGATCTGGAATTTGACCCGACTTGGGCGGAAAATCTTTTGAAGTGTTTCGATCGCCATCCCGAAGCTGGTTCTATCGCAAGCCTCGTGATGGAAAAGAGCGGGGTAGTGAATGCTGTGGGCGTACAATTTGGCCCGGACTTGTTTGCCAAAAACGAAGCGAGCGGCTTGAATATCGCCGATGCCGATGTTCGCGAAAAAGAGGTCTTTGGCTGCTACGGCGCCGTGATGAGTTTCCGAAAGGCGGCTGCTGAAGCGGCTGGCAAAATGGATGCCAGTTTCTTCTTGTTCTTCGAAGAAACAGAATGGTATTTCCGCCACAATCTTGCCGGATTCAAGACTGTCTTTTGCCCCGAGGCGAAGGTCTATCACGAACGTTCCATGACGACGGTTCGCTACTCGCCGCGCAAGTTATTTTATTCGGAACGCAACCGTTTGCGTACGGCGGTCCGCTTGTTGCCTGCAGGCGATATCCTGAAACTTCCGGTTCGCGGATTCGTGCGCTATTTGAATATGGCCAAGGGGGGAGTTCCCGGACAGTCCGGCGATGGCAAAAAGCTTTCGAAAATTGCTATTTGTGGAGCCCTGGCGAAGGCTTGGTTGCAAGCTTTGGCAAAGCTTCCGGCAGAACTTTCTACCCGCCGCCGTTATCAAAAGAAATTCGGTAACGTCAGTGCTAAAGTCCGCGAAATTTTGGCCTTGTATCCGATTGCCGAATAAGAACTTTCTAAATTGCAGGTATGGCCTTTGTTCACCTGCAAGTTCATTCTGAATTTTCTGTTTTACAGTCTTCCGCCCGTCTAGACGGCATTTTGGCTGCCGCCGCCGACGAAAACGCACCTGCGGTCGCGCTTACCGACCATGGCGCGATGTTCGGTATTCTAGAAATCCAGACTCGCGGAAAAGATATGAACAAGGCTCGCAAAGAAAAGGGCCTCCCGCCGGTAAAGACAATCTACGGCTGCCATATTTATGTGGACACTTCTAGTGCCAACCAGAAAGATCCGATTACATTTGAGCGATTGACGCTTTTGGTCGAAAATGAAGCCGGTTATTACAATTTGCTCCGCATTGTGAGTTACCGCTACGAAGACGGTGACCGCTGGGCAGAAATCCCCTCGGTTCCGCTGTCGGTGATTGAAGAACATAAAGAAGGCATTATCGCCATTGCGGGCGATTTCTTTAGCAAGTACGGCCAGAGTGTTGCGGCTGGGCGCAATAGCGTTGCCCGCGAATACATGGAAGCCCTCGACAAGATTTTTGATCACGACCATCTGTACATTTCGGTGTGCGACAACGGGGTGCCTCAGCAGAAACTGCTGAACGATTATAACGTTCAGTTGGCTGGAGAATTGGGCCGCGAAATTGTGGCGGTGGCAGACGTTCATTACATTAAGGCCGAAGATGCCGAAGCACATAAGGTCTTGCGTTGCATTTCGCTTAAAGAAACGCTGAACGGCTTTGACGACAAGCGCTTTCCGACCGATAAGTTCTATTTCCGCAGCGAAGCCGAAATGGTGGAACTGTTCGGGCATATTCCGGGCGCCATCGAAAATACGGTGAAGATTGCGGAACGCTGTAATTATACGGTCAAGACCGGTATCGGCGATGAATTCTGGCCCCGCTTCAAGATTCCCGAAGATTTCTTGGCTTCCGATGAATACCAGAACATCAAGGCCATCATGAAGGCAGAATACGACGCGGAATATCCGGTCGTACGCGAACGTGAACTCAAGGGTATCATCAAGGACAAAAAGAAGAAGGTGACGGCGACCTATTGCGCAGACAAGGGAATTGCCGAAGACGCCCTGACCGACGAAGACAAGGCTGAAATTGAACGCCTGTCGCAGCCGGAATTTTTTGACGAAGACGACAATAAGGCTTGGGACAAGAGTGTGCGCCGTTGGTGTAAACCGGGTGGCGATGCCGATATTTATATTACGCACCTTTGTAATCAGCGTCTCAAGTGGCGATTCCCGAAAGAAGACTTTAAGTTCCCTGCCCACGAAACCGATGTGGGCAAGCGCATGTACAAAGAAATCAACTGTATCCGCAACATGAACGTGGCGGGCTACCTGTTGATTGTGTGGGACTTCATTAACTGGTCTCGTGAACATGGGATTCCCGTGGGCCCGGGCCGTGGTTCTGCTGCTGGTTCTCTGGTCACCTACATTATCGGTATTACCGACATCGACCCGCTCACTTTCGACCTCCTTTTTGAACGATTCCTGAACCCCGAACGCGTGTCCATGCCGGATATCGATACCGACTTTGCGGACCGTGACCGCGGTCGCGTGATTCAGTATGTGACGGACAAGTACGGCAAGGAATGCGTGGGCCAGATTATTACCTACGGTATGCTCAAGTCCAAAGCGGTGATTACCGACGTGGCTCGCGTCTTGGGACTTCCGCCTGCCGAAGCGAAACAGATTACCAAGCTGTTCCCGCAGCGCACTTTGAACTTTAGCCTTAAGCAGGCTTGGACGGGTAAAGACAAGAAGGGCAACAACCTGGAAGATGGCTACAGCCCGGAACCTTTGCAGGCGATGATTGGTAGCCGCGCCAGTTACCAGAACCTGTGGGATATCGCTAAAAAACTCGAAGATTTGCCGCGCCAGACGGGTGTGCATGCTTGCGGCGTGGTGATTACGCCGACTCCGATTTATAACCTTGCGCCTTTGTACCGTGCCGCCCCCGAAGATACGCCGGTGGTGATGTACGACAAGCATTACGCCGAAGACATCGGACTTTTGAAGATGGACTTCCTTGGCCTTATCAACTTGTCGATCATTCAAGACACGGTGAACATGGTCAAGAAGAATCGTTCGATTGAACTTGACATGGGTCATATTCCTTTGGATGACAAGGAAACGTTCGACTTGCTCGGCAAGGGTATGACCACGACGGTGTTCCAGTTTGAATCTCCGGGTATGCAAAAGTACCTGCGCGAACTGAAACCCACTCGAATCTTTGACTTGATCGCTATGAACGCCCTGTATCGTCCGGGGCCGATTGACCAGATTCCGCACTTTATTGCCCGTAAGAACGGCCAAGAAGAAATTGACTGCTATCACCCCGACTTGGAACAGGTGCTGGGTGAAACCTATGGCGTGATTGTGTACCAGGAACAGGTGATGAAGCTTGCCCAGATTCTGGGCGGTTACACGCTGGGTGGCGCTGACAACATCCGCCGTATCATGGCTAAAAAGATGCCCGAAAAGATGGCGAAACTCGAACCGGAGTTTTTCCAGAAATGCTTGGACAAGGGCTACGACAAGGCCATGATTCAAAAGGTGTGGAATGCGGTGCTCCCGTTCTGCGGATACGCATTCAACAAGAGTCATGCGGCCGCTTACGCTTACGTGGCTTACCAGACAGCATACCTGAAGGCGCATTACGGCCCCGAATACATGGCCGCTTCGATGACCTCGAAGATGGGTAAGACCGAAGATATCGTGACGATCATTCTGGAATGCAAACGCCTCGATATCGAAGTGGTGTCGCCCAACATTAACGCCTCCATGGGCGAATTCGTGGCCAATACGGAAGGCCAGATCCTGTTTGGCTTGGCAGGCATTCGTAACGTGGGTATCGCAGTCGTCGAAGACATTATTGCCGAAAGAGAACGTCGCGGCAAGTTCAAGGACATCTTTGATTTCTGCAAGCGCGTGACTGAATATCAAGGCGAACAGAAGGAAAAGCGCCCGCCCATGAACAAGCGTCTTATCGAAAGCTTGATTATGGCTGGCGCCCTCGATGAATTCCCGGGCAACCGCGCCGTACTCATGGCAACCGTAGACCGCGCCATGGAAGTGGCCTCCAGGTTCCAAGAAGATAAAGACCGCGGACAGATGTCGCTCTTTGACATGGGCGGCGGCGCGCCTTCTATGGATAGCTCTGCTGAAGTCCTCGAAGAAGCGGAAGAATGGTCTGCTATGGAAATGCTCAACAAGGAACGTGACGTAGTGGGCATGTTCTTGTCGGGGCATCCGCTCGATGAATTCCGCCCGGAACTGCAGGGCTTTACCTCTTGTTCCTTGGATGAAGAAGAACTGTCGCGCCATGTGGGCGGCACGGTTATTGTGGGCGGTGTGGTGACCAAGCTGCGTTCTATTGAAACCAAGAAGGGCGATACCATTGGCGTGGGGTCTATTCAGGATTTCCACGGCGACCTAGAAATGTTCTTTAAGAAGGACCTGTGGGAAAAGTTCCGCGATACGGTGGCGCTTGATGACCGTGTACTTGTCAAGGGAACCCTGGAACAGCAGCGCATGGGCGATGGCGTACAGATTATTGTCGAAGAAGTGATTCAGCTGGATCGCGTGCGCTCGGACATGGTGAGCCACATTCACATGGTCGTTTATTCTTCGATGATCGATGACAACTTCACCGACAAGTTGCTGACGGCCATGGAAAAGTACGAACCCTTCGAAGGCGAACGCGGTTGCGAAATCGTGTGCCATGTCGAGGCGGAATCCGGCAACGTGCATGTGCTTACCTTGAAGAACAAGAAGGTCGTTTATACTCCGGAATTGCTGCAGTTCTTGCGTAAGGAATTGGGCGCCGCGAAGGTCTGGGTCTCGAATCGCGCCAAGCGGTAAAAGTATATGGCGTGCGGGCCGTACATTCTGATTTGCGCGGGCGAAGACTCCGGGGATTCCATTGGCGCTCCCTTAGTCAAGACTCTCGTTTCTCAAAATTTTGCCGTAAAAGGTTCGGGCGGCCGCCGCATGCAGGCGGCGGGAATGTTGCCCTTGGTCGATTTTGAAACCTTGCCGGTCTCTGGCTTTGGCGATGTTTTGCCCAAGTATTTCAAACTGCGAGAGAGTTTCAATGCGCTAAAGTCGGCGTTGGAATCGCCGGAATGTCTCGGGCTGATTGCGATTGACTATCCGGGCTTTAACATGAAATTGGTGGCGCGGGCGGGGGAGCTCCGCAAGCCCGCTTTGTATGTGGCGCCTCCGCAAGTGTGGGCCTGGAAGCGCAAACGCGCGAAGGTCCTTGCCGAAAATCCGTACGTCAAGCTCGCCGTATTCTTTGATTTTGAAGAATCGGTGTACCGCGAAGCCGGCTGTAACGTGGTCCGCGTCAAGCATCCGTTCGCAGAAATCCAAAATGCAGATTGTCGCAGCGAGAATTTTCTCAACGAGAATCTTCGCGACGCCGCAAATCAGGTTCTCCTTCTTCCCGGAAGTCGCAAGGCGCAGGCGCTCCGCAACTTGCCTATTTATCTGAAAGCGTTGGAGAATGCTGAAAATGTGGTCGTGGTGGCGGCTCGTCAAGAACTGGTGAAAGCTTTCGAAAAATATGATGTCCCCGTGATTGTCGCTCCCCAAAGTGCGGCGGAGCGAATGGCTCTGTACCAAAGCGCAGAATATGCGTTGACCGCCCCCGGAACATCGACCTTGGAACTTGCCTTGTCGGGGGCTTCTTTTACGGTTTGCACCAAGCCCGATTTGTTGACTTATTGCTTGGGCCGTTTGTTTATCAAGACTAAATTTTTCGCATTGCCGAACATTATTCTGAATCGTCTTGTGTTCTCAGAACACATCGTCCCCCCGTGGTCGGGGGTCGACGCTTGGTCGTTTACCAAGGTCAAAAAAGAAAATGTCGCGAAAGAGCTTTCAGAAAAGCTCTCCGTCGGGAAAAGTTTCGATCAATTAGCGCTTGAATTTCTTGGCCAGTTCGTCGAGCGTAAATCGCAGTAACGTCGGGTGACCGTAGGGCGACTTGAGCGGTTCCTCGGTCAGCATGAGCTGACTAACGAGGGCGGCCATTTCTTCGGATTTGAGCTTGTCGCCAGCCTGGTAGGCGTTCGTGTTTGCCCAAGCCTTGGCAATGGTGTCTTGCACCTTGACCATGTCGCCTTCGCTTTTGCCCTCGTCACCGATGCTGTTCAAGAAATCCTTGACCGCCTTGATGGCGCGTGAAAGCGGGAGAGCGCTTGGAATGGCGCGAATCTGGTAGGTCTCGCCACCGAAATGTTCAATGTAAAAGCCCAAATGCCTGAACTGGTCTTCGACGCTCTTGAGGGCTTCGACTTCAAGCTTGGAAAGTTCCAAGAGTTCCGGGAACAACAGCTCCTGGCTGTCCAGGGCGGCCCCGTTTTTTAAGGTTTCGAGCGCTTGTTCGTAAAGTACGCGAGAATGGGCCGCATGCTGGTCGATCACCAAAAGGCCGTTTGAATCTTCGCCGGCAATGTAGGTGTTGGCAATCTGGAAAAAGGTGGGCGGAACCCATTGGGTTACCGGCTCGGGGGTCTCGTTTACCTTGCCTTCCAGCGAAATGACCTTGCCTGCTTCAGGCGTGCTGAACAAATCTTGAGCTAAATCGTTTTGCGGAGCGCTCTTACGGGGCTTTTCGTAAGTGAATCCTGCCGTCGGGAAATTCGACATTTCGGGAATGTCGCCGCTTGATTCCTTCGTGGTAAATTCCCTAGGGGTAAAGCTCGGAGCGGGGGTGGCGGCCGGCTTAGAAATCGGTTCTTCAAATCCGTAGGGGACTTCCGGCTTGCAGTCCTGGAGGTCGCTCAAGTCGATCAAGGGCGAATTGGCCTCCATATCCTTGGTAAAGGCGTCGCGAATGGCGTGGGACACCACCAAGAATACCAGATTCTGGTTGGCAAAACGCACTTCGCGCTTGGCGGGGTGCACGTTGACGTCAAATTCCATGTCCGGCATGTCTAAAAACAGTACCGAAACAGGCTTGCACTGGGCACCGTACGGCTCGTAGGCCTGCTGCACCGCCTTGCTGATCATCTTGCTTTCGATAGGGCGGTTGCGGATGAATAAAAACTGGTGGTTTCGCTTACCGTTGGTTTCGGTGGTGGGGGATACGTAACCCCAAACGTGTACACCGGCTTCGGTGTAGTCGACCGGCAAAAGCGCCTTTGCGATTTTTGAGCCGATAGCCTCGGCAATACGGTTGCGCAGTTCGCCCGGAACTCCTGTAAACAAGGTCTTGTCACCGACCTTGTAATCAAAGCGGATTTCGGGGTGCGCAATAGCCGTTTTTAGAACAACATCGAAAATTCGGGTGCTTTCGGCCGTTTCGCTGCTCAAAAAGTTGCGACGAACGGGGGTGTTGTAAAAAAGGTTTTCGACCAAAAAGGTCGTGCCGCGGCTAGCCTGAACATCCTGTTTTTGAACAACGTTTCCACCTTCCAGGATAATTCGGCCGCTGTCACCGTCGTCGGTGGCGCTGGTTATGGTCAATTTGGACACGGCGGCGATGGAGGCTACGGCTTCGCCTCTAAAACCATTTGTCTGCAAATGGAACAGGTCGTCTGCATTAAAAAGCTTGGAGGTGGTGTGCCTCAGGTAACACAAATCCAGGTCGGCCTCGTTCATGCCTTTTCCGTTGTCGGTAACCTGGATTTTTTTCTTGCCACCTTCTTCGATGGACACCTGTATACGGGTGGCTCCTGCGTCAATGGCGTTTTCAATCAGTTCTTTTACGGCCGACGCTGGGCGCTCAATCACCTCACCTGCGGCGATTTTATTGATGATTTCATCCGATAAAACGTGAATTTCAGCCGATTTCATGGCTCAAATATAGCCTTTTGGGGGTATTTTACGTATATTTTTGCTAAATTAATAGTCCGAAAAGGCTGAGTGGCGTTTTTCAAAATACCATTCAATAGAGTGAGGTAAAAGTGCTTTCTAACCTATTCCTTCAGTTGACTCACATTGAGTTGCTCATCTCGTATCCTGTCAAGGATATCTTGACTCTCATTAAGCGTGATCCTCGTTTTAACGTTAAATTGTTAAACGACATCTACTTCGAAGATTCGTTCGTGGATGAAGGCGTCTACCGCTTCATGATGAACAATGTGGTGAACTGGCTCTACGAACGCGGCGAAAATCCGGATGCATTCGTTCAGCGCATTATGGACCGCTGTGCCTCGTTCGAAGCGATTCCGGCACGTAGCGTGCTCCGCTCTTACCTCCCGTACGTCTCCCAGTTCTACGCAACCGAAGACGTCCGTCAACTCTGCCTCGATATTATCCCGAAGCGTTACCCGCTTCTCACCAATGCTAAGTTCCTGCACCGCGATCTGGTCGATGGTTTCCGCAAGGAATACTTCACCTACCGCTTCGATTCTCCGGGCATGTTGGTTACGAACCCCATGCGCTGGTTCAACGGCCTGGTGCAGGTCGGTGCACTCCTTTTGAACACTCCTCCTTACGAAAAGATTGAATACAAGGCCAGCCAGACCTCCTTTGTGGAAGCTCTTGAAAATCGTGTTGCTGCCGAAGTTCGTGACGATGGATGCGTTTACGTGAACGGCCGTCAGGTCGGTAAGTACATGACCTTTGGTGATTGCCTTGCCGAATATGGCCTCGATTGGGAATTTGATGCCGAAAAGAAGATGGCTTGCATCCGCGCCACCGAAGATGTGGTGGACGAAAAGGTGGGTGCAGTCTTGATTCATAAGGGTTGCTATTACGGCGCACCGGCTAGCGTGGTCTACTTCGACTACAAGGCCAACGTGGTGGCACCGGAACCGTTCAACAAGCTCATGAGCGCTGTGGTTAAGCAGGAATTCGATTCCTGGGAACCGATCCAGAAGGCCCAGGAACAGCTCTTGGAAGCCATGAACGACTCCGTGACGATTATCTACTACAAGAGCGACGATTCCATCTCTGTGAATAACAAGCACTTGATGCGTAACGTGCCGGCTCGCATTCTCCGCAACTTGCTGCGCGAATACAGTGCAACTGGTCGTGAAGAATTTGAAAACCGCGAATTCAAGCGTGATCCGTCTATCTGCATGGACCCGCTACGTCCGAACTTCGAAAGCCGTTTGAACCGCGTGATTGCTCATATCAACGGTTCCGACGATCCTGAACATCCGTCCGAAGGTGTGAAGAAGTTCTTCGAAATTGAACGTCACCGTCGCGGTGGATTCCGTTTTGTTCCGAAGTGCAAGATTATTTTCCACGAAGAGTAAACGCCAATTTACTAAATCCGAAATGTAATCGAAACGGATTTAGAAAATAAGTAATTTGGTAGTTCTCACGGGCAAATAAATGGGTATATTTGGAATCGTGAACGGTAGAAGGGTAAATCCTCAAACGACACTATCATTGCTCCCCTCCTGATAGGTTCAAGGTTCCACATACCGATTCATATTTTCTCCTTCTTAGGAAAGGGTTCCCGCAAGGGAGCCCTTTCTTTATTTACGCGCCTCGATGGCGCGTAAATAAAGCATGTTCTGGACCTCGGTCATGCCCGTGCCAGCACGGTCGCGACGCTCGGTCTGCGAACATGTCTTTCAGCCGGTTCAGCGGCTCGGAAATGGCAATGCAAGCATTGCCGCTTCTCGGTTTATTTTTGATTGATGACTTCGACGGTTAATTTGTTGAAGGCGAGTTTGCCGCCGTCGCGGATTTCAAGCGCAGCGCGGAAGGTCGTGTCGTTCTTCTTGAACGGCTCCAGAACCGGCGTGAACTTGTTTTTAAGCAAACCCTCCACTTCTTCATCGCTAAATTTGCGCTGGTAGAATACTTGCGGAATGCCAAAGCCACATTGCGGGTTCATGCACACGTAAGCGGCGTGATTCGCTTCGCCATTACCTTGGTTCGATGTCCCGGTGCGAAAACGCAATTGGTCTCCGCAAACGGGGCAGGGAAGGTTCCTGTGGGCGAATTCAAAAACGGTGTGGCCCTTGTTCTCGCCTTCGCCCCATTTGAGGCGTGCGGCGAAATCAGAACCTTTCTTGCTCTTGAAATCTTGAATCAGCGGCGTCTCGCCGTTGGTAAAGAGCTCGTTTATTTCGGCGGCGGTAAGCGCATGGCCTGCGACAGTCTTGAATAGCGTGAATTTGCAATCAACTCCATCGGTCGCGCTGGTGCAGAATAAGGCGTTTTTGTTTTCTTCGAGAATCGCGCCGCAGAGCGGGCACTTGTATTCTGTTTTTTGTCCGTGGAACTTGCCGTCGCTTTCGAATTCAAATTGAATGTTGAAATCTTTATCGACCGAAAGCTTCGCTGAAAATTCGGTGCCTTTCTTGCTCTTGAATCCAGAAACCGGTCCTACGGTTTCGCCGGCGAGCAGTTTCTTGATCTCGGCGTGGGCAAGCATCTTGCCTGCCACGGTGTGCCCGAATCGGAATCCGCATTCGGGCTTGGGGCACACGTAGCCCCACGGGGCTACATCGAGCGCGCTCCCGCACTTGGGACATGGAATGCTTTCGGTTACGGTTTCGCGCTCGAACTGGCAGCCGTATCGCGCGTGCAAATCGGCGAACAGCTGCTTCACGTATTCAACGATTCCGTCGCGGAATTCTGCAGGCGCGAGCACGCCCTTTTCTACTTGCGAAAGCTTGTATTCCCATTCGCCGGTCATTTCGGGCGACTTGACTTTTTCATCCATCAAGGCGATGACTTCGCGCCCGCGGGTGGTACTCACCAGGTAATTCTTTTGCGCTTCGATAAAGCCGCGTTTCTTGAGCGTTTCGATAATGCCTGCTTGCGTTGCCGGCGTACCCAAGCCGCGGTCCTTCATGGCTTCGGCAAGTTCTTCGTTTTCGATCTGCTTGCCTGCGGTTTTCATCGCGGCCAGGAGCGTCGCTTCGGTATAGTACTTGGGCTTGCTCTTCTTTTTCTTTTGCAGTTCTACGCTGTCAAAAGGCGCGTGTTCGCCGACGGCCCATTCCGGGAAAGTTTCCACCAGGTTTGTAATTTCGTCGTTGTCGCCCTTGCCTTCGGATTCCCCGCTTTTTTCGCCGCTGGATTCGTCCTTCTTTTTCCCTTTCTTCTTTTCTTCCTTGACGAGGGCGCGGAATCCCAAATCCTCATTGCGCTTGAGCTTCAAACGGAATAGGTCTTTTTCGGTGTTGAGCGCGATTTCCATTTCGTCCCACACGTACGGCTTCAGCCATGCCTGCACAAAACGCTCCTTGGCCAGGTCGTAAATCTTCTGCTCCATTTCGGGCAAATCGTTCGGGGCTTCTCCGGTGGGGATAATGGCAAAGTGGTCTGTCACCTTGCTTGAATTGATAAAGACGAAATTCTCGTCGAAGGTGCGGAAAATCTTTTGCTGCTCCGGGTTTGCCAATTTTTGAGCAAGGGCGTAGGCTTCTTGCTTCATGGTGTCGGGCAGGTACTGCGAATCGGTACGCGGGTAGGTGAGCAGTTTCTTTTCGTACAGGTTCTGCGCGCAATCCAGAACTTGCTGGGCGCTGTATTTAAAACGCTTGTTGCCCTCTTTCTGCAATTCGGTCAAGTCAAAAGGCTTTTGCGGGAACTGCTTCTTTTGCTGGGTATCGATTTTGGCAATCGCGGCTTCTGTCGGCGGATTGCATCGTGCCACCACCGCGTTCGCTTCCGTCTCTTTTTCGAAGACGGCGACTTTGTCGTCCTTGAGCAATTGGGCCTGGAATCCTTTCCATGTGCCCACGACGCTGTAGTAGTACAGTTCCTTGAATTGCTCCACGATGGTATCGCGTTCTACAATCAGGTTCAGGGTCGGCGTCTGTACTCGTCCCACCGAAATCATCTTGCCGCGCCCTGCGGTGAGCGTGTAGGCGCGTGTCGCGTTCAGGCCCACCATCCAGTCGGCTCGCTGCCTTAAACGGGCTGCATAGCTCAAATTCACGCGCTGGGTGGCGTCTTCCAGGTTTTTCCAGGCCTTGTCCAGGTCCTTGGCAACATAGCTGTTCACCCACAGGCGCTTGATGGTCTTTTGCTTAAAAGAGGGTGTGTAATCGAGCACCAAGTCAAAAATCAAGTTACCTTCGCGACCGGCATCCGCGCCGTTCACCAGAACGTCGGCTTGCTCCATCATCTGGCGCACCACATTCAGTTGCTTCTTGGTGCTCTCGATTTCCATGAGCTTGAATTTCTCGGGGAGCAAGGGCAAATTCGAAAGCCGCCAGCCGCCTTCGAATCCGGGGTAGGCGTCGAGGGGCGCAAGGGTAATCAGGTGGCCCACACACCAGGTAATGCAGTGGTTCTTGCCGATCAGACATCCGTCGCCTTGGGTGAATTTTTCACCCTCCAGCCGTTCCAGCATGGGGCGGTAGTGTTGGTTTGCGACAGACGGTTTTTCGGCGACAAGCAGGATCACGTTTCAACGTCCAAAAGAGATTTTTCCCAAGATTCCTTGGCGGCACGCAGTTTTTTGAGCGACTCGTCGTCGGCTCCACTTTGGTCGCGCATGTCCATAAGGTCGCGGTACCCTTGGGCGAGTTGCTTGGCCTTGGGGTAGTCTTGAACTAGGGTTTCCAGTTCGCTTAAAATGGCCTGGTCCGAGTAAAGCCTCGCTACGCCTTCAAGCGAATGCAGAATGTAGTCCTCGCGGCGGTTTTCTTGCTTGGCGAGCTTTGCTTCTTCAAATTCTAGGGGCAAAATCTTGTCGACCCATTCCGCTTCGGCCGTAAAGAGCTCGTTGTCTTCGGCAAGGGCGTCTTTTCGACGGGTCAATTCCTGCTGCTTTTTGATGAACGGCCTATAAGATTCGATGTCCAATTCGACACCTTGTTTCTGGGAAAACTCTTTCAGATTTTTCAGGTTTGTTTCGGTCGGATTGTTCAAAAGGCATTCTTTCAAGACAGAAAGCTGGTCTTTGGCCGGAAGCCGCTTGAAGGATTCGCTTTTCATGCTCACATCCTTGATTTTGAGCCAAAAAATGCGCGCAAAGATGAGGGCCATTACGATAGTAAATAGGGTCGAAAACGTCATTATGGGCCATTATTTAGAAAAATGTGGAGACCTGATGCGCTTGCAAGTAAAAAATAAGTGTTTTCTGGCACGAACTTCCTGCAAATGCTTTGTTTAAACGATTTTTCACAATAAAAAGTTAATAAAATGCAAAAAAAAGGTGTATATTTAAGATGGAATATTCTAAACCTATAATTATGGGTAAGGTGATTGGATTATTATGAAATTGAATTCTGTTAAGCGTGTTGCACTTAGTGCGGCGTTGTTTGGACTTGTTGGAGTTGCGACTTCGCAGGCAGTTCCGGTTGATCCTGAAAATCAACGTGAATTGGATATTATCATTCGTGACTTTAGTGTGATTCACCCCGACTTTGAAAACTTCCAAGAAGAAGCTTATAACAGTATCAATCATGGTGGCGAATGTATTGGTAAAAGTTGCGTAGGCGAGTTCCCGAGTACATGGAACATTACTTATTCTGCAGATGCGGAATGGACGACTCGTCGCTCTAATTATCCTCTTTATGGTTGCGGTAACACCCAGACTCCCGAATACGGTGTTGCGGTTGGTGTGAATGGTTATCCGCACGATATCAAGACTCCCTCGGGCGCCGAGTCGACGACGCCTGACTATGTGCGTAGCGTGATTGACCAGACGGGTTACGCTTGGTACGGTGAATTCAAGGATTGCGCTTACGATGCAAAGTTGAACCCGCTTGGCCTTAAGGTGATGCGTGGCTTGGTGGCAGACCTTTGTTCCGATGCGTCGGGCACTTGGAGCGCCAAAATGAAGGATGACCAGAAGTCTTGCTCTAAGACATGTAAGACTCACTCCTGGTCTCAGATTGTCTATACGACTCCGGGCATGGTGAAACAGAAGCTGGTCTTCCCGCCTGATCCGGGTAATTGCAGTGCCGATGATCCGAGCAAGTGCGCCCTCGACATGTATGAACCGATTATTGAGAAAAATCGTCCTGCTTGCGATAATGGTTATTTTGAACAGTGGTATTTAGATGTCCCTGGCACGAATATGCGCACGAATACCATTTTGACCTTGGATAAGGATGCTGCTGATCCTGCTTACTTTGAAATTGACAGGAACTGGAACAACGGCGGCTACTTCCCGTTGGATTCCCTGGATGACAACCAGCTTCGCGTCATGAATAATAATGCGCTTGTTTTCCCGTTCATGAAAGAAAATCAGTTCGGCCCGCAGTCGCTGTCTATTTTCTGTCCGCCTTATAGTTACCAGTGGGCAAGCTCCCAGACCGATTACTTGGGTAGCGAAACGTCAGCCCTTTGCGATGCATGGCTTGCCAGTGGTGGCCCGAAGAACCCGGATGCTGCAATTGCTGCCGCATTGAGTGGCGCCGGAAAAAATGGTAACATGGGTCTTCGCCACTTGCGCAATTACGGCTTTACCATGATGGGTTATGCCGCATTCAAGTACAAGAAGGGCAAGAAAGAAGTCTTTAAGTTCACCGGTGACGATGACATGTGGATTTTCGTGGATGGCGTGTTGGTGGTTGACCTGGGTGGTACTCACCTTGCTGCTGCCGGTACGGCCGATATGGACTACCTGTCTCAGATGGGTCATGGTTGCCATGCAGGCGATCCGCTGTTCGACTCTTGCGCCGTGAAGCTTGCTTCTGATGGCTCTTGGCTGGATGAATCCTGGCACCATCTGCACTTCTTCTATGCAGACCGTCAGTCCGATGGTTCTAACCTGCGTATCCGCAGCTCCCTTTCTGAACTAGCCCCGTCTCGCTATGGCCAGCCCGCTATCGGTAGCGTGTCTGCAAAGCTTGACTCTAACGGCAACCAGACTGTGACCATGTTCTTGAATACGACTTTGAACCCCGAGACGGTTCAGAATCTTGCCACGTTTGGATCGACTGTGCCGGCTATTATTGTGATGCGTACAGAGACGGATCCGGCAACGGGTGTCAAGACGACCAAGACTTACGGTTACTATGTTACTAGCGTCAAGGAAGGTGCTAGCATGGGTTCTGCCGGCGTGCAGTATACCTTTGAAGGTGTCTTGATGGACGAAAACGGTCAGATCGCCGAGAACCCGATTATTGTGGGTGGCGACAAGATTGCGTTTAACTCTCCCTATGACCAGGAATTTGTGAATAGTGACGAATACGGAATCCAAAAGGCTGACTATGCGGCTCAAGGTGTCGATGAGGCTACCTGGAATTCCTTGATTGCTTGGAACAAGAAGATGACCTTCAAGATCACGTCTTCTTCGGGTAAGTCCGTGGTGGGTTATCCGGATACTCCGGAAGATTGGCCGAATGCTGAATTCAGAGCTCCGACCATTATCTCTCCGTTCGTGTTGGATTCTGCAATCGTTCGCCCCGACTTTACCAACCAGGCTAACATTCTTACCAATATCGCAGAAAGCAACGATGGCGAATTGCCGCTGGATTACACGGGCGACCTCTTGTTCACCTCTGTGCCGAGTGGCGTGGGTAAGGACAATAACCCGCTGGCCCTCACGAGCGACGAAAAGAAGCTGTTCTCTCAGACAAGTGCCGATGGTTCTGTGAGCGGTGTGACTAAGGCATATGTGGGTGGCAAGGAATCCGCAACTTCGATGTGCTATTCTGCAAATGGAACGGAAAGCTGCTTCAGCGTTTCTTACCCGGTGATGGGCCCGTTCCGCATCAACGTCCGCGTGTTTGACCACCTTGGTCACTTTGTGAGCCAGTACCAGAAGAGCATGAACGAAGATCAGTTCCATGCCGCTTTGGGTGCCGCTCAGGGTAGCTGTGATGATGGTTCTAAGTACTATGGCGAAACCGGTGCAGGCTTTATCTCTGTCAAGATGTATCCGGTGTCCCAGAACGGTAGAGCCGTTGCTACGGGCCCCTACATTTATCAGGTGACCTTCATTCAGGAAGCATATCGTCCCTGCATTAAGTCCGGTAACGGTACGTATGCTCAGACGGTTTACTACTCTCGTACCTCTGAAACTTACAGACGCGGTTACAAGCGCGCTAAGAACAAGTAGTAGGCTCGTTACATAAAAGATTTAAAGCCTCGGCGAAGCCGGGGCTTTTTCTTTTTTGTTGTCGTGTGTCGGAGCTAGTTAATCTTTCCGATGAGGGCGAAGGGTTCGGCGTCCGTGATGGTGACGGTGAACCGTTCGCCCGGTTGTAGCGGCCGGTCGCTAGTGATAGCGACGGGGCGGTAGGCGGCGTTGCGGGCGATGTAGGTGCCCTTGCGGTAGCCGGGCTTTTCGATGACCACGGTTTCGGTTTGGCCAATCCAGCGGGCGTTATTTTCGGCCGCGATGCGCTGGAAGGCTTCGGCAAGGGCGGCAGAACGAATGTGCTTGACTTCGTCGGGAACGGCGCCGGCCATGTTGTAGGCGGGCGTGTTCGGGCGGGCTACAAAGCGAGTGATATTGCAGACCGTCGGGCGGGTCTTTTCGAGAATATCGAGCGTGCATTGGAAATCCTGTTCCGATTCGCCGGGAAATCCGACAATCATGTCGGTGCTGAGCGTGAATAGCGGAAACTGGTTGAATGCTTCGGCAAGCATCACGTAGTCGTCGGTGGAATGCTTGCGGTTCATGGCCTTGAGAATGTTTTCGCTACCGCTTTGCACGGGCAGGTGAATGAACTTGTAGACGCGTTCGTCTTTAAAACATTCGATGAGCTTGTCCAGGTAAAGCATCATGTGGCGCGGGTTTCCCATACCAAGACGAATCTTGTAGTTGCCGGGGATTTCTTCTAAAATCTGCTGTACCAGTTCGGCTAGGTTGGTGCCGGTATCGAATCCGTAGCAGCCGCAATCTTGTCCGGTCAGCTGGATTTCGACACAGCCGTCGTTTACAAGGCTTTTTACTTGTTGGATAATGTCTGCGGCAGGGTAGCTGTGCAAACGGCCCTTGACGAGCCTCGTAGAGCAATAGGCGCATGCATCCAAGCAACCTTCTTCGATGTTGACGATCCCTACCAGCGACGATTCTCGCAGCGTTCTCTTGTCATCCCGGCCCTGAGCCGGGATCTCCTTTTCTTGCCCGAGCTCTTTCAAGCTCGTAAATATCACTTTATCGGTAATCTTGGCGGCTTCTTCTCTAAAGTCCTTAGGCGCACACCCTGTAATGAAAATCTTGGCGTCGGGGGCGCTGCTTAATGCTTCGCGCAGCAGCTTTAACGCTCCTGCGTTTCCTTTGACGGTGCAAACGTTCAGCACGAATGCCTGGGGCTTTTGCGCGTCGCTTGCTTTGACTTCGGGCATTCCAAAGACAATGTGGTATTCGTCAGTGAATACTCGCGCAATCTTTTCGCCGTCGCCAAAGTTGGCTGCGCAACCTTGGCTAATCACAGCGAGCAGCGGCTTGTTGGGGGCGCCTTCCATCGCTTTACCGATCGAATTTTTCCAGAGTGATTCCCTGGTAGTAATGGCTCAAGATTTCTTGATAGCTTTGCCCGGCCTGCGCACGTGCCCGCACTCCCATTTGGCACATGCCCACGCCGTGCCCGAATCCGGTGCCGGTAACAACCCATTCCTTGCTTTCTTTCTTTACGGTAAAGAAGGAGGACGGCAGAATCGTGCCGGCCTTCTTGAATAGCCAGCGGGTGCGGTCTGTCAGAACGTCAAAATATCCCTTGTCGGTTTCGACGCGGAGCGTCATGATTCGACCGCTTTTTAACTTGTCTTTAATCTTGATGGATTTGACCTTCTTGAAATCTTTTCCGTTTGTACTGCCAAATACGGCCTTTGCTTCGGTGGCGTTCGTCTTGAACAGCTTGGCGATTTCCTTGTCGGCAAAACGACGTTCCCACTTGATGTAGCTGGACTCATCGCACCAGGGTTTGCCATTGGGGCGCATGTCTGGTACAGATTTCAGGTAGGGAAGGTCGGCGCGGTTCCAGGTGGCAAGCGTTTCGGTAACGCCACCGCATGTAGAATGGTAGTAGGCGATAATGAATTCGCCACCATAAGTCATCACCACGCCTGCGGTTGCCTTGACGGCAGCATCGGTCAAGGGCGTTGCCGATTCTAGACCCTTGTACACTTGGTCCTTGGTGTCGGCGTATACGTCAAAGCCTACGGATTCGCGGCTGTTAAAATGCTTGTAGGCGTAAGTGCGTGCAGCCACCGCTTGCGCCTTTAAGGCTTCGATGCGGCTGCTGTCCAGCTTGCCGATTTCGTAGGGAATCACTCCGCGCAAGTAGTCTTCGACATCCACCGAATTGATAGCGTCGAGCTTGCCGTTTGTATTGCGGAACATGATGCTGCCGGGGTAGCATGCCTTGCCGAGGCTTTTCTTGTCTGCGGCGACGGCGAGGCATCCGCCATCTTCGCTGTTGAATTCATGGGCTATGTCTTCGGTGGAATTGCCGTCGGCCTCAAAACGCACCATATTGCCGTGCGGCGTGACGCGTACGGTTTCGCCTTGGTATTTCAGGAAGAGTTCCTTGACGCCGGTGTAAATGCCTACGCGAAGCGGGCGGTCCAATTCTTCGGGAATCAAGTGTTCCTTGAATGCGGCCGGCACATCGGTTACAGATGCTTCTGCTACAGGTGCTTTTTGTTCCACCTTCGGCTTGCTTTCGCTTTTAACGGCGGGCTTCGCTGTTACCGGAGGTTCTTCTGGAGGAGGCGGCAAATAGCTATCGGCAATCGCCTTTGCGGACTTGCTGTTCAGAGGCGTCCGTTTCTTCTTTTCTTTATAAGAAGAGTCGCTCTTTGCAGAGGCTGCAGGAGCGACCTTTTTAGAACTAATGTTTTCGGGACTATTGTTGGCGGGCGCAGGCTCGCTTGTCGTCGTCTCTTCAATGGGCGCGAAGTTTATTGGTCCTTCCGGAACTTCTTCGGCGCTCGCCGGCACTTCCGCTTTTTGCACGTCATCGGGTAAGTCGAAATCGTCGTCTGCAAGAGCAAACGATGCGCAGAAAGCAAGAATAGGGAGAATGAATAAAGAAGAATGAAAAATGGATTGCTTCGTCGCTTCGCTCCTCGCAATGACGTTTTTGCAATCCATTCTGAATCCTCTAAGTTCTGCCAACTAAGTTCGCTCTATCTTTTCTTCAGCTTCGCCTGCGTGTCCTTTGCCATTTTGCGCAGCTTAGACTGGTTCATGGTGCGGTCGGCAGTCGAAATCTTGTCTACGAACAAGTCGCCGTTCAGGTGGTCTGTCTCGTGCTGAATGCAGCGGCCAAAGAGACCGTCGCAGTCATGCAGTTCCTGGGGTTCGCCGTTGATGTCGAAAAAGCGTACGCAAACTTTATCGGGGCGAATCACGTTGCAGAAAATGTCCGGCACAGAAAGGCAACCTTCATCGTAAGGCACCGGCTTTGCATCAGGTTCGGCTTCCCATTCGGGGTTGAACATAATGTAAGGGCGCGGTTCCTCTTCGCCAGGAATGGCGGTGTCGATCACGACCAAGCGAATGTTCTTGCCAATCTGCGGGGCGGCAAGACCGCAACCCGGAGCCTCGTACATGGTTTCGAGCATGTCTTTGGCGAGCTGACGCAGTTCGGGCGTAATCTCGGTGATGGGCTCGCACTTTTTGCGGAGCACCGGATCACCGTAAGTTTTGATTTCTAGAAGAGCCATGGATTACTTCTTTTCTTCGGTCTTGGCGGCCGGGGCGGTTTCAGCGTTCAGAACGCGGAGAATGGCGGACTTTTCAAAATCGATAATGGTGGTAGAACCCGTGCGCACAGAGATCGTGGTGCCGGTTTCGTCGATGTTGGTGACGGTACCGATAATGCCTGCGGTGGTAATCACCTTGTCACCCTTCTTGAGGGCCTTGCGCATTTCTTCCATCTTCTTCATTTCCTTGTTCTTCGGACGAATGAAGAAAAGCCACATCACCACGAACAAGAGGATGAGCGGCAAGAAGCTGCCAATGGCGCTCGGCTGCTGTTCGGGAGCAGCTTCTTCGGCGAAGGCGGCAATGGAGGAAAGGGTCACGAGAAGTGCAGAAAGTTTCATGATTATACCTGTTTGGGGTGAATTGATTTTACAGGTGTAAATATAGCAAACTACTTCACCAGCTTCTTGTCGAGAAGCGGGTAAATGCGGTTGAGTTCCATCAAATCAAGGATGGTGTCAAAATCGCCAAAGAAGAACGGAATGGCCTCGATTTCGGGCAGAACATCTCCGTCTCCAAGCGGAATGGCCGCATTCAAAAGCTTGCGTTCCAGGAGCGGAAGCATCGTGCGCAAGGTAAGCGTTGCGCCGAACATGGCGCGCTTGCCCACCTTCAGGAGCGATTCCGTCTTGACGGTAAACGTTCCGTTCTTGAGCGGTTCCGTGCTTTGCTGGACCGTCTTGATGACGGCATTCAAGACCATCTGTTCGGTCATCGAAAGAATCTGCGGGGGAGTCTTCTTGTAACGTGCGCGGAACCGGATGGATTCGTACAGCAAGTGTACTACGTTGGCGTTCTTCACGTGAATCTCTTCGCCCTGGATTTTAAGGACTTCGAGTTCTTCAAGAATCTTCAGCAGGTCTTCGATGTTGTCTTTCGAAAGATTGAAAAGCTTTTCAACGCCGTCAATGACTTCGGCGTGCGAAACGTAGGTCTCTTCGTTTGCCTTGGCGCGAGTCGAAAGCGAATCCAGAATGTAGAGCAAGCTCGGGAGTGCCTTGATCTTGTCGCTTTTGCGCTTGTTGTCGCCGGCAATCTGCAAACGTCCTGTCAAGAACGATATAATCGATCTGAACCAGGCGGGTTCCTGCTCCAGCGATTCTTCCAAGGCGTCGGGCGTGATTTCAATCAGCTCGCAGTCTTCGGTGGCGGTAATAGTTTCGGTGTAAGGCTCTTTCTTTAAAAAGGCGAGCTCGCCAATTAAAGCGCCTGGGCCGTAGGTGTTGATGGCGGTACCGAGCGTGCTCTTGCCTTGCAGCTCGCCGTCTCGCACCACATAAAGGTTTTCGCCAGGGTCGCCTTCGCGGAATAGAATCTGTCCTTCTTCAAGCGTCATAGCACCCCTCGAATGTTGGTCTCGTAGCGTAGCGCTTTCAAGAAATATTGGACCCTGGTTTTATTGATTTTGAATAGGTCGCAATCGGGATTCTTCGGGTCGGACTTTACGAACCACTGAATTTGCAACAAATTAATCCACTGCGAAACATCGGCGTCGGGGAATTTCTCGTGAATGTAGCTGATCCAGTCGGGGCCAGTTTTTTCGGGCGAAACTTCCATGGCCGACAAAAACACGAGAATCTTTTTCTGCACAATGCTCAGCCTGTAAGGCGCGAATTCCGTTTCGGTTTCCTGGGCTCGGATATAATCCGTAAAAATGTGCAGGAGTTCCGGGTCGACAATCTTGCAGAACACGCGGCCGCTCTTTTGCGAAAGCTTGATCAGGTGCCTGCGTAAAAGCGACTTGAAATCTTCTTGTGCGGCCGTGGTCGAAATCTTGGTCAAGAAAGAGTATTCCCGAAGCAGTTCGGCGAGATTGAATTCCGTGTCTTGCGGCTTGTGGCTCAGGTATTCGGCGAGGCTCTTGAGAGAATTCCTGACGCGAGTCTCGATGGCGGCGCGCTTCAGCAGGTGGGTCTTTGCAGAAAGGTTGCGGATCAGAGCCAGCAGCCAGAGCGGAAGCCGCTTGAGTTCGGATTCCATGCACTCTTCGGTAACAAGCGTAATCTTGGAATCCTTGCTAGCCGACAGTTCGTACTTGAACGGTTCACGTTCAAGGAGTGCTGCCACCCCGACCAGGTCTCCCGGTCGCATGGTGAATACGACTGAATGGGGCGGAGTCGTTTCGCGGGCAACCAGTTCTCCTTCTTCAAGGATAACGATGCTCCTGTACTCACTGCCCGGTGAATAAACGACAAAACCCGCCTTCACGCTTTGGTGCGTGGGCGGGATTAATTGTTGACGCGAGGTTTGTTTCCCCATATTCATAGGAACGCCAAAGCCTCGAAGTAAGCTTGATTAAGCCTGACGTTCGTCGATACGTGCAGCCTTACCGCGGAGGTCGCGCATGTAGTAGATGCGAGCCTGGCGGACCTTACCGGCGCGGTCGAGCACGATGGAATCGATGCGGGGGGAGTGGAGCGGGAAAATGCGTTCCACGGCCACGCTGCCGGACATCTTGCGGACGGTGAGAGTTGCAGAAATACCGGAGTTCTTCTTCTGGATCACGACGCCCTTGAACGGCTGGATACGTTCCTTGGTGCCTTCGATCACCTTCACATTCACGGTGACGGTATCGCCAGCGCGGAGTTCAGGAAGGTCGGTCTTCAAGTTTTCGTTATGGATTGCTTCAATGTTCAGGGACATTTGTGTACCTCGTTTTTATTTGATGCCAAATTTAGTATCTTCTTCAAGATTTTTAAAGATGTCTGGGCGTCTTTCTTGCGTTCTTTTTAACGATTCTTGGC
>JAEEGJ010007722.1_pt1 | contig 30450 bp, 23 predicted proteins | sample 8958761 | NCBI WGS metagenome assembly JAEEGJ01 (sample SAMN16246546, study PRJNA631951) | gut metagenome | biome: gut microbiome; feature: rumen; material: RS-attached | host: Bos | place: Iran: Karaj | collected 2018-10
TAAAACACAGAAATACAATGAAGAAATTAGCATTAACACTCGCCATCGTCCTCGGACTGGGCATGGCTTCCTACGCTGAAGGCGGCGGATTGTTCGGCCATGGCCAGGCAACATCTGAAGAAAGCACATCGACAACGTTGTACAACCGCGGCGCTCTCGGTATCGGTTTCCCGAATCACAACGATCCCGGCAACCATCCTGCCCCGGTGGGCAGCGGCATTGCTGTCCTGGTCGGTCTTGGCGCAGCCTACGCTTTCGCCAAGAAACGCGAGGAATAAGAAACTGAGATTCCCCTCACGGGGGATTGAGTTACCGCTTTAACCAACAGCGGCGGCTTGGAGCGCTTGCAATTCGTAAGCGCTTCTCGCCGCCGCTGTTTCATTATTGCAATCCATCCTTCGCAACCGAAAACTCAAATTCTTTTTCATTCAACCCTCTTATTCAACAAGTTTTTATATCTTTGCCACTTAATTTTTCGGAAAGCCTATGATACCTTCCGGAAAAGTAATAAAATGAATAAAATACTATCATTGCTACTAATCTGTTTGCCAAACATAATGATGTTTGCACAACAGCTACCAACACACTGGACAGCGGTACACGTCGATGGCAACTCCATGACGATGACTGCTGAACTCCAATTTGATGGAGCGACTCAATCAAACGCAAACCTTGAAATCGGCATGTTTAGTAGTGTGGATGGAAACTGTCGCGCCACCAGAAGGCCAACTATCACTCCATTCGGCACCTGTATTTATGCATTCACTTTCCATGGTATTAACGGTGAAACCTACATTCCAAGGATTTGGAACCATGCGACTGACTCAGAAGTTACTTCTATGACCCCTCCAAATTTATCAGATTATCCCTATCATGCTGGTGATATATTTGGAAACGCCATTACCCCTATCCCGATAAACTTTTCATCCACCATGGGTGGAACCTACGTCCTCAGCATCACTCCCTATACCTCTGGCGAAAATAATCACTTCCACCTTATCGCTTCCCCCGTAGGAACGATAAATGTTGATGCAGTGTACAATCTGAACAGCAACACCTTCGACCTTTACTATTTCGACCAATCCAATGACCCTATGGAATGGATCAACTACAACATAGGGGCGAACCAAAACCCTAGCTTCACTACCCTCATACAAAACAGAGGCTACCTCTATGCCAATAGTGGAAATGGCAATGGAAATGATGTCGTCCTCACCTTCACAGGCACAGCTCTCACTGAAGCCTCCAAGACAATCGATCTGGACTACGACCCAGAAGCCCGTTTGGCGGGATGGAACCTCATCGGCAACCCCTTCGCCGTACAAGCCAACATCGACAGGACATCGTTCTATACCATGAATAGCTTAGGCACTGAACTTGAAGCTACCTCAAGAAATTACGTCGAACCGATGGAAGGCATCTTTGTCAAGGCTACAGGAGAAGGCGAATCAGTCACCTTCACCCAAGGCATCGGTGGCGATTTCAACAATGGTGGATCTATCAAACTTTGCGTGAGCGATAGCGATGGCATGAGCGACGTCGCCTACATCCGCTTCGGCCAAGGCAATAGCCTTATGAAGCTCATGCTTAACCCACAGCACATTCAAATTTACTTCCCAATGAATGATGCCAACTATGCCGTGGTCTATGCCAACAACATGAATGAGATGCCAATCAACTTCAAGACTGAGAAGAACGGCAGCTACACACTGAGCTTCACCACCGAGAACGTAAAATTCAGCTACCTGCACCTTATCGACAACAAGAACGACAACGACATCAACCTGCTAACCAACCCAACCTACAGCTTCGACACCCAAGCGACCGACTACACCAACCGTTTCAAACTCGTGTTCACTTTGGATAATGCCGATGACTGATAGCATTCTTCAGATACCACAACGGTAGGTTTGGCTTCCCAAATTGAAATATTAATATTCTCTGCGGGGAATCTTCTTTATTTTTCTCTTCAATGTCAACCATTCATTAAGTTTTCGTAATTTTGCACCCTAAAATAGGATTCATAGTAAAATGAAAAACAACTACAAGGAATATAAACAGCTGAATCTCACCGAGACAGCCAATGAAATCCGTGAGTTTTGGGAAGCCGACGACACCTTTCAAAAGAGCCTCGACAACCGCGACAAAGACAACGCCTTCGTGTTTTATGAAGGTCCGCCGAGCGCCAACGGCACCCCAGGCATCCACCATGTGATGGCCCGCTCCATCAAGGACGTGGTGTGCCGCTACCAGACCCTGAAAGGCAAACACGTCGTCCGCAAAGCCGGTTGGGACACCCACGGCCTGCCTGTGGAACTCGGCGTGGAGAAGAAACTCGGCATCACGAAGGAAGACATCGGCAAGAAGATCAGCGTCGACGACTACAACCGCGCCTGCCGCGAGGAGGTGATGAAATATAAGGACATGTGGGACGACCTCACCCGCAAGATGGGCTACTGGGTCAACCTCAACGACCCTTATATCACCTTCACCAACGACTACATCGAGACCTTGTGGTTCCTTTTGAAAGACCTCTATAACAAAGGCCTGCTCTACAAAGGCTACACCATCCAACCCTACTCGCCCGCTGCCGGCACCGGCCTCAGCTCCCACGAACTGAACATGCCCGGCTGCTATCGCGATGTGAAAGACCTTACCTGCGTTGCTTTGTTCCGCCTGAAGGCACAACAGAGCAAGTTCACGAAGCTGCCTTTTGGTGTTGATGTGCCCTTTGGTCAAGTGCAGGTAATTGCCTGGACCACCACACCTTGGACCTTGCCGAGCAACACCGCCTTGTGCGTCGGTCCGAACATCGAATATAATCTCGTCCGCTCGGTCAACCCCGTATCGGGCGAACCCACCTATCTCATCCTCGGCAAGCCACTGATGGCCTCTTTCTTCCCCGCTGAAGAAGAGAAGCCCAGCTTTGAGGACTGGAAAGTCGGCGACAAAAAACTGCCTTACGAGGTGCTGGGCACCGTGAAAGGCAGTGAACTGGTTGGCCTCGAATACGAGCAACTGATTCCTTGGGTCAACCCGGGCGAAGGCGCCTTCCGCATCATTCCTGGCGACTATGTCACCACCGAGGACGGTACGGGCATCGTCCACATCGCCCCGACTTTCGGTGCCGACGACAAGCGCGTGGCCGCCGCTGCTGGCATCCCGCCCTTGCAGATGATCGACAAGGACGGCAAGGCACAGCCAATGGTCGACCGCACAGGTAAATTCTTCCGCATCGAAGACCTCGACCCCAACTTCGTCAAGAACTACATGGACGTGGAAGCTTATCGCCCCTATGCCGGACAGTTCGTGAAGAACGCCTACGACCCCAACAAGACCGAAAAGGACAAGTCGCTGGATGTCGACATCGTGGTGATGCTGAAGGAAGAAGGCAAGCTCTTCAAGAGCGAGAAACACACCCACAACTACCCGCACTGCTGGCGCACCGACAAACCTGTGCTCTACTATCCCCTCGACAGCTGGTTCATCAAGACCACGGCCCTCAAAGACCGCATGATCGAACTCAACAAGACCATCAACTGGAAGCCCGAGGCTACGGGTAGCGGCCGTTTCGGCAACTGGCTGGAGAACCTCGTCGACTGGAACTTGTCGCGCTCGCGCTACTGGGGCACTCCATTGCCCATCTGGCGCACCGAGGACGGCAAGGAAGAAATTTGTATCGGCAGCGTCGAAGAGCTTCGCAACGAGATTGAAAAGAGCATCAAGGCAGGCTTTATGAAAGAGAACCCCTATGCCAGCGACGACTACACCAAGTTCGACCTGCATAGACCTTATATCGATGGCGTGGTTTTGGTATCGCCTAGCGGCAAGAAGATGTTCCGTGAACCCGACCTCATCGACGTGTGGTTCGACAGCGGCGCCATGCCGTATGCCCAATACCACTACATGGGTGACAAGACGGGTCTCCCCTTCCCCGCCGACTTCATCGCCGAGGGTGTCGACCAAACCCGTGGTTGGTTCTTCACCTTGCACGCCATCGCCACGATGTGCTTCGACAGTGTGGCCTACAAGAACGTCATCTCCAACGGCTTGGTGCTCGACAAGAACGGTAACAAGATGTCGAAACGCTTAGGCAATGCCGTCGACCCATTTGGCGCCATCGAGAAATTTGGTGCCGACGCTGTGCGCTGGTACATGATCACCAACTCGCAGCCTTGGGACAACCTGAAGTTTGACGAGGCTGGTGTCGACGAAGTGCGCCGCAAGTTCTTCGGAACCCTCTACAACACCTACGCCTTCTTCGCCTTGTATGCCAACATCGACAAGTTCGACTACAAGGAAGCCGACATTGACATCAAGGAGCGTCCTGAAATCGACCGCTGGATCCTTTCGGAGCTGAACTCACTCATCCTCGAAGTCGACAACGCCTATCAGAGCTATGAGCCCACCCGTGCGGGTCGCGCCATCTCCGAGTTTGTCGATGCTCACCTCAGCAACTGGTACGTGCGCCTCTCGCGCCGCCGTTTCTGGAAGAGCGAAGACAACCAAGACAAGCTGTCGGCTTACCAGACCCTCTACACCTGCCTCGAGACCGTGGCACGCCTCATGTCGCCCATCGCACCCTTCTTCAGCGAACAGCTCTACCGCGACCTGAACAATGTGACAGGGCGCAACAAAGCCGAGTCTGTGCATCTGACCGACTTCCCCGTCGCCAACACAAGCTACATCGACAAGGCTTTGGAAGAACGTATGGAGATGGCCCAACTCGTGTCATCTTTGGTGCTCTCGCTGCGTAAGAAAGCCAACATCCGCGTGCGTCAGCCCCTGTCGAAGATCATGATTCCTGTCAAGGACGAGAACATGAAGACGCAACTGGAGAAGGTGTCGCACCTCATCAAGAGCGAAGTCAACATCAAGGAAATCGAGTTCCTCTCGCCCGACAACAACATCCTGGTGAAGAACGTGAAGCCCAACTTCAAGACCTTGGGCAAGAAGTATGGCAAGCAGATGAAGCAAATCCAAGCCTACTTCACCAACATGAGCCAAGAGGAAATCCACCAGTTCGAAAAGAACAACGGCACCCACCTCAATGTGGACGGCGTTGACGTCGAGCTGACCCTCGAAGACGCTCTTATCTCTACTCAAGACATCCCCGGCTGGGCCGTCACCTCACAAGACGACCTCACCGTGGCACTCGACATGACTATCACCGATGAACTGATGCAGGAAGGCCTTGCCCGCGAGATCGTGAACCGCGTACAGAACCTCCGCAAGACCGGTGGCTTTGAGGTCACCGACCGTATCGATCTGCTCATCGAAAAGAACGAAAAGATTGATGCTGCCGTCGAAAAATTCGGCGACTACATCTGCACTGAGACCCTTGCCACTATCAACAAGGTGGATACACTGGAAGGCGTGGAAGCCGAAGAATTGGTGGAAGGCGTTAACGTGAAATTGCAGATACAGAAGAAATAAAGCCTCACTAAAAAACACAATCATGGACACTAACAAAAATGAACCACAAGTGCGCTATTCCGATGAAGATCTTGAGGAATTCAAAGCACTGATACTCGAAAAGCTCGAACAAGCTCATGCCAGCTTGGAAACCCTACAGGCCAACCTCTCGGGAGGAGAACACAGCACCGACGACACCGCCCCTACTTTCAAGATTCTGGAAGAAGGCTATGCCGTGGCAGAGAAAGAAGAAAATGCCCGTTTGGTGGCCCGTCAGGAAAAGTACATCCACAACCTGGAACTCGCCCTCATGCGCATCGAGAACAAGACCTACGGCGTGTGCTGCGAGACAGGAAGACTTATTCCCAAAGAAAGACTTCGCTGTGTGCCTATCACCACACGCTGCCTTGACGCAAAACTGAAAAAGAAGTGAAAAAACAAAACAACCGCGGCCTAATATGGTCGTTTGTGGTTATTTTTCTTATCTTACTCTTCGACCAAATTCTCAAGATTTGGGTGAAAACGAGTATGACCCTTGGCCAAGAGATTCCTGTCATCGGGAATTGGTTCAATTTATTGTTTATCGAGAACAACGGCATGGCCTTCGGTTGGTTGGGCGGAGGCGGCTTCTTGAAGCTGGCTTTGAGCATCTTCCGAATTGTGGCCATCATCGCGTTGTTTTGGGTTTTGGTTCGTCTGTCGAAGAAAAACACCAAGTTCGGGGTGCTGTTTGGCATCGCCCTCATCACGGCAGGCGCTATGGGCAACATCATCGACAGTGTGTTTTACGGGCGTATCTTTAGCGAGAGCACCTACACCCAAGTCGCGACCCTCTTCCCCGACGGCGGTGGCTATGCCGGCTGGCTGCACGGACAGGTGGTCGACATGCTCTATTTCCCCATCATCGACGTGGCGAAGGAAAACGCCTCGTGGCTGCCCAACTTCTTCTTCGGTCCCGATGGACATTTCATCTTTTTCCGTCCCATCTTCAACTTGGCTGATGCCGCCATCACGGTGGGCGTGTTCTATATGCTGATTTTCCAGTGGAAGTGGCTGAAGAGTTTGAATTAAAGTTTGTAATAGGATTTTCTTACTTGACTTATTGTCAACATTTTAAGTCAGAATTTTTGCCAAAAAAGTTTGTAATGGGCTTTTTGGCATACTTTTTTAATTGGAAATGCGTTATCTTTGCGTCATCAACATTCAAAAGTGGAACAAAATGAAAAAACCATGAAGACCATTAAATCGTTAGGCATTGTGTTGGGGCTGATGCTGGCAGTCGCCTTCACTTCGTGCCACAAAGACAAAACTGGCGTTTATGCGCCCAAGAAGAAAATCCAGCAGATTTATTATTCGTGGAGCGACACGGAAAAAGAGCCCTTCCAACATTGGGAATGGAACGGCGACAAGCTCAACTCCATCACGCATTACTCGGACTTCGACTTCAAGGCAGACACTTGGGTGGAAAACTTCACCTACGACAACAACAACCGCGTCACTCGCGTGGACAACTACACAAACTCCGAGTACATCACCTATGAATATGACGGCGACCACCTGAAATCGGCCACTGTGTTCTACCGCAACGCCATTGCCTGCACCTGGGCGATTAGTTACGAGGGCGACCACATCAGCAAGATGATGGGAACATTCTACGACGATTTCAAAAAAGACGGTGCCAAGCTGCATCTGAACCCCTTGACGCACCTGCTTCCTCCCAATGTTTGTGAAAGCGTCACCCAATGCGAACAAAGGTTAGCCAACCAACGCGGGACAAAAGAGACCTACACCATCGCCCTCCTGCTGACTTGGACGGACAACAACATCAGCAAAATCGCCTTTACAGGCGACGGCGAATACATGGACTTCCAACTGCAATACGACGACAAGAACTGCCCCTGGTACGGTTTCATGGGCGGTCTTGAAGATTATCTGATCAACTTCACTTCGGGGCACACCGGCTTCACCAAAAACAACGTGACCCGCATTATTTTGACGGAAGACAACTACGCCGACACCATTTGCTACGCATACCAGTACAACAACGACAAGTATCCCGTTTTGCAGACCATGTACGAAAATGACGACATTGACGACAAACAAGTACTCTATTTCGAATATTAAACGCTCAACGATATGAAAAAGATCCATTTTCTGACTATGGTCACTGCGGCTATGTTTCTGGCATTGGCCTCCTGCAAGCCGATTGACGACCCCAAAGAACTGACCAAAAATGTTAAGGTTACCACTGCTGACCCGACTTTCATCACGGGCCACACCGCCTCCTGTGGAGCGGAAGTCACTGCCGAAGATGCTGGTTTGTTGATAGAGCTGGGTGTGTGCTGGAGTCTTTCAGAAAACCCCACCGTAGACGACCACACCCTAAGCACCTACAAATGCTCAAAGCCCTATACCTGCCTATTGACCAACTTGGAACCCAACACGGTTTACCATGTGCGCGGCTACGCGAAATACGGCACGGAATACTGCTACGGCGAAGACAAGACCTTCACCACCCTCGGTGCCGATGCCCCCTCGGCCTCGCCCGTCACCACCATTGAAGCTACCGAAATCACTGCACAATCTTTCCAAGCCGGTGCCAAGGTGGAACCCTTTGGTGTATCCAACTATATGGCTGGCATTTGCTTTAGCATTCAACCCGATTTCACCATTGAGGACTGTGTCGGATATGAAATTGGCTATGACGATGAGAATGGCGTTTACCAAGTCTATTGTCAAGGCTTAAGTCCCAACACGACATATTATTACCGTGCCTTTGTAGCCTGGGACGAAGGAAGCAACCCTAATTTTAACTACTTTCCCAATGGCTATTCCTTCTTCTACGGCGAAACCTTTAGCTTCAGCACTCCCGAGACACCCTTAATGTTAGAACTCAGCACCTATGTCAACTACTACAGTTGGTACGACCACTATATCGAAGCCTATGGTAGTATGCACTGCAACAGGCCCGAAGTGGTTGATCAAGTTGGCTTCTGCTATAGCACCACCAACGAATATCCGCAGTTTGAATCCGACTTTTGCGTCACGGTTGCCACTCCAACAACAGGTAGTGAATGGTACGACTTCTATGGCAACATTTATAACGTGTCGGCCAACACCAAGTATTACATCCGTACATACGCCCGCTATAAAACCGATAGCATACGCTACGGAAACGTTGTAGAGTACGAAACATATTGATTTTTCAGGATGAACAGCCACACGACACGCACATCCTCCATTGCCATAGGCATCATCGCGAGTTGCGTCATCGGGCTGCCTAACCTATACGATAAATTCTTGATTGCCAGGTTTGTTGCTGCTGCAACAGGTCTGGCAATCCTTTTTCTATTCTCCCTCTTCGGCAAAAAACGCTGGCCAATTCCCAACACGCCCGTTTTCTACATCTATTTGTTGTTTGCCTTACTCTGTGGCTGTTCCATCCTTTGGGCCACCAACACAGCAGAAGCGGTCTTCGCTTTCTCAACCCAACTGATTACACCACTTCTGATCATCGTCTTTTTCAGCCTCTTTTCGGCAGACCACCACTCCACCCAAAAAGCCCTTTGGATCAGTGCAGCCATCATTTTGGCGGTGTACCTGTTTTTTGCTGTCATTCAATTGTTTCACGTGGAAAGTTTCAGTTTCGAGCAATTGTATCGTGTGAGCGGCATCAACGGGCACAAGAACCTTTTAGCCATTATGCTGTTTGTGCTTTCTGCTTTTCTGCTCACAGCTTTCTCCGTCTTTGAAAGCAAGTTGCTGAAAGGGTGCTCTGTCTTTTTGTTTGTCGTTGCCCTCACCGTCATCATCCTGCTGAAATCGAGGGCGGTGCTGCTTGGTTTGATTGTTGCTGCTGGCTTTTTCGGGATAATGATGATTGTTCGAGGATGTCAATTCAAAAATAGCAATGACGCAAAGCGTGTCAATAATGGCTACCGTTTGCCTCTGGTAGTTTCCATCATCCTCGTTTTTGCCTTCCTCACCGTTGGGCTGCGTTGGTTTGCCGACCGTTCCGTTCCGCACACCTCCGAAAAAAGTGAGATTGAACACCATATACTGAGTACCTCTTCCTTGGTGGAGCGCTGCCTCTTGTGGGACAAGACCTACCACATCGTTGACAAACATCCCATTGCAGGCTGCGGCATCGGCAACTGGCAAATCCTTTTCCCCGATGCAAGCCTCGAAGGACTTTACCGCGCCGACGTATGGAACGTGAACTTCACCAAGCCGCACAATGAATACCTTGGCGTGCTGTCGGAAACGGGCTATCTTGGACTCTTGCTTTACATCGCTTTCCTGACCTCATTAATTGTACTCTCTTTCTTCGCCCTATGCAAAACCCAAAGCCGAAGAGATTTCCTATATGGCGCCATCGTTTTGAGCATCTTTGTCGGGAGCTGCGTCAATGCCCTCTTTGATTTCCCCAACAGCCGCATCGAGCATGTCATCTGGATGGGCATCCTCATGGCCAATCTGCTTCAAATCATCACCCAAGGCCAACAGAAAACCCTCGAAAAAGGGTGGAATTTGGTCTTTTTCCTAGTTTCCATAATGTTGGTCACCATAGGTGGTTTCCGCTTGAAAGGTGAGCGCAACACCTTCGAGACGCAACAAGCTCTGAAAGCAAATGAGTGGAAAACGGTGGAACACCGTTGCCATCAAGCCATATCAGAGTTTTATACCATCGACCCTGTTGGGCTTCCCTTGCATTGGTATCTTGGAAAAGCGGAGAAGAAGATGGAAAATCCGCAGGCTGTCGAGAGTTTCCGCAAAGCCTACCACTATGCCCCCTACTGCAAGGAGAACCTCAATGACCTCGGTTTGGCGGAATATTACACCGCCCATGACCTCAATAAAGCGGAGTTTTATCTGAAAGAAGCCATTCGCATCAGCCCCAACTACATCTATCCGTATTTTAATTTGGCTTATATCTATCTAACTGAAAACGAACCGCAGAAAGCCAAAGCCGTGGCTGACGGTATCTATTTCGACGAACACAAACGCGAGGTGATGAAAGCGGATGTGGTCTTTTTCGAGCCGTTCAATGCCGAAGCCGCCCGCCGGAAAATCGATGCAGACTATGAGGCTACACAGATGTTGTATAAGACAATTTTTGACAATATGAAGAAATAAAAAATCCCGCCATCGCTGACGGGATTTTCAAAACCTGTCAAAGGTTATTATCTGTGAAACATAAACTTGTCCTTCATTTCATGGAAATAGGAGTACGGAGCACGTTTGGCTACCACAGGATCATTGCCGTAAGGCACGTAGCGAGCGATGAAGTCCATGATTCCCTGTTTCATCTCTGGAGTATAGTGCTCCGTGCTGTTGATGTCGTGGTTGTGGACGCCAATGGGATTAATGATCATTTTGGAGTATTGCTCGTTGATGAGGTCGGGACGTGCAGCAGTCCAGGGGTCGTCCTTGCTATAGACAAAGAGCAACGGGCAATTGGTGGTAGGGATGAAGCGGGTGCGGATGTCCGTCAGCAGGGTGCTGTCGTAAGTCTGGTAAAGCCAACAGTCTTCATTCTTCAGTTCGCATGGGTTCTTCAGGACTTCGTTGATGTCGAAAGCGGTGCCTTCAAGCTGACTGGCATAGGCATCGTAATCACATATATATTGTCCAAGTTCCTTGGCACACTGAATGTAGTAGGGGTAAATATAACTTTGGTCCTCATTATCGAATACTTCTTCAAAGATGGTGGTGAGGAACTGGTCGTCGGGCATGTCGAGGGCTGGCAACTGCCTTGTAGCAGGCGTTTTGTAGGAGAAGAAACTGAAGAAATATCCCAAACAGCCGTTTACGTACCCGGTAAACGTTAAGTCGGTGTTGAGGTGGTTGGCTTGAAGTAGTTGAAGTAAACGGACATAAAGACCTTGCTCCCCGTTTTGAAGCAGTCTACCCATGAGTGCAATCATCTGGCTGCGTTCTTCAGGTGTGCCGCTTTCTTCTTGCATGTAGTGACCTAAGGACAGATTATTAAGCGAATTCATGAAAGGAGCGCAGAAGGCGGTGGTGACTGTGATGTCGTCGGGATAGAAATAACGCAGGAAGAGCGACGTCATGCCGTCCTTGCTGGTGCCCGTGCTGACCCACTCGCGAGGCAACAGAGGTTTCAGTGCTTGAATGATGGCGTGGTGGTCGGCAGCCGCTTGACTGACGGTCAGGTAGGTCCAACGGTTATCATTAGCGGGCTTTGAGTTGCCGAAATAACGGTGCTCCACCATCACCAAGTTGGCATTCATGTTGTAGGCTATGTCTATAAAAGGAAGCTGCCTGAAATGGTCAAAGAGGGTGTATCCGCAGGTGTAGAGCACCGTGGGACGGTCGCTGCCTACATAGAAGAGAAACGCTTTTTGACGGAAGGTACCGGCGGCGGGGTTGTTGTGGTCAACCGGCTGGTTGAAAGTCACTTGGTAAAGTTCCGAGTAACCAGCGGGATTCGAGTTTGGAACGATGGTGTCAACGCTGTTGACGATGTCGAGCGAGCGCAACTGGCGGCCAAAGGGCGAGCCAACGACGGGGTCAGAAGGGATGGGATCTTTCTTGCAGCCTACGGTGAAAAGGGTGGCTGCTGCCAGCAGCAATGCTGCGATGATGTTTTTTGTTCTCATGATTTGGTATTTTGTAAAGTCTGATATTTCTGTTTTCGGAACGCAAAAATACAAAAAATCCCGCCAATAAACTGACGGGATTTTTCAGTTTTACATTGTAGAGACGCGCCATGGCACATCTCTACCAAATTATGCCTGTTTGCGGGCTGCAATCAGCAGTTCCAGCATCTTGATAGCTGATTCGCTGACGGGGGTGCCGGGACCGAAGATGGCCACAGCACCTGCATCGTAGAGGAACTGGTAGTCCTGGGCGGGAATCACACCACCCACGGTGACCATGATGTCGGGACGACCGAGTTTTTCAAGCTCTTCGATGACTTGCGGCACAAGGGTCTTGTGACCTGCGGCCAGCGAACTCACGCCCATGATGTGGACATCGTTCTCAACGGCTTGCTTGGCAGCCTCGGCAGGCGTCTGGAACAAGGGACCCATGTCGACGTCGAAACCGATGTCGGCATAACCCGTAGCCACCACCTTGGCGCCACGGTCGTGACCGTCCTGACCCATCTTGGCGACCATGATACGCGGACGGCGGCCTTCCATCTTGGCAAACTCGTCAGCCATACGGCAAGCCTCTTCAAATCTTGCATCGTTTTTCGTTTCCATAGAATACACTCCTGAAATTGAACGGATTACTGCTTTGTAACGACCAGCGACTTTCTCGCAAGCCATTGAAATCTCACCCAAGGAAGCGCGACACTTGGCAGCTTCGATGGCCAATGCCAGCAGGTTGCCTTCGTGGGTTTCGGCGCACTTGGTGATGGCATCAAGGCAACGTTGCACATCGGCCTCATTGCGGTTGGCGCGAAGCTCTTTCAAACGTTTGATTTGCGACTCACGCACAGCGGTGTTGTCGATTTCCAAGGTCTCAATCGGGTCTTCGTGGTCGAGGCGGTACTTGTTGATACCGACGATGGTCTCGTGGCCTGAGTCGATTTGAGCCTGCTTGCGAGCCGAAGCCTCTTCGATACGCATCTTCGGCAGACCCGTCTCGATGGCTTTGGCCATGCCACCCATGGCTTCCACCTCTTGGATATGACCCCAAGCACGGTGGGCAATTTCGTGTGTCAGGCTCTCCACATAGTAGGAACCCGCCCACGGGTCAACCACACGGCAGACATTGGTTTCTTCCTGGATGTAGATCTGGGTATTACGGGCGATACGTGCACTGAAGTCAGTCGGCAGGGCGATGGCCTCGTCCAAGGCATTGGTATGCAACGACTGGGTGTGACCCAAAGCGGCGCCCATAGCCTCGATGCAGGTACGAGCCACGTTGTTGAACGGGTCTTGCTCGGTGAGCGACCAACCAGAGGTCTGCGTGTGGGTACGCAGGGCCAGCGACTTGCTGTTCTTCGGGTTGAAGGTCTTCACGATCTTGGCCCAAATCATACGGGCAGCACGCATCTTGGCAATCTCCATGAAGTGGTTCATGCCCGAGCACCAGAAGAAGGACAGACGCGGCGCAAAGGCGTCGATGTCCAAGCCCGCCTTGACACCGGTGCGGAGGTAGTCCCAACCGTCGGCCAAGGTGTAGGCCATCTCGATGTCGGAGGTGGCACCGGCTTCCTGCATGTGGTAACCCGAGATGGAGATGCTGTTGAACTTCGGCATGTTCTGCGAGGTGAACTCGAAGATGTCGGCGATGATGCGCATCGAGAACTCAGGCGGATAGATATAGGTATTACGCACCATGAACTCCTTCAGGATGTCGTTCTGGATGGTACCTTGCAGCTCTTCGTACTTGACACCCTGCTCCAAGGCAGCGACGATATAGAAGGCTAGGATCGGCAGCACAGCGCCGTTCATGGTCATGGAGACGGACATTTTGTTCAGCGGGATCTGGTCGAACAGCACCTTCATGTCTTCGACGGAGCAGATGCTCACGCCAGCCTTACCCACGTCGCCCATGACGCGTTCGTGGTCGGCGTCGTAGCCACGGTGGGTGGCCAAGTCGAAGGCCACGGACAGACCCTTCTGACCGGCCGCGATATTACGGCGGTAGAAGGCGTTTGACTCCTCAGCGGTGGAGAAACCGGCGTACTGACGGATGGTCCAGGGACGCATCACATACATGGTCGAGTAAGGTCCACGGAGGAAGGGGGCGATGCCAGCGGCATAGTTGAGGTGCTCCATGCCTTCGAGGTCTTTTTCGGTGTAGGCAGGCTTCACCATGATGTGTTCATGGGTCTCCCAAGGCTCGCCATTCGGCAGGATGAGGCCGCTGTGCTTAGGTATAGCGTTGATGTTGATGTCTTTATAGTTGGGTTTCATCTTCTTATCCTTTCTTTTTACGCGGGGAAACACTCACCCTTTAGTCGTCATGGCGGAGGAACATCCGCCATCTCCTGAACGCGGAGTAGTATTCCTTGCGCTCGGGAGATTGCGGGTCAAGCCCGCAATGACGGCAAAGGCCGTGTTGTGTGTCCCCTGGTTGATCATTTTGTTATACCTAATTGCTTTTGGAACTCCGTTAAGGTCTCAAGCACGTTGCTCTTGACGTGGATGAAATACTTCAGGCCAGCCTCTTTGAGGATGTCGGCGGTGCCTTCGGGGTTACCGGCGAGCACCACGATGGTGTCGTTCTTCAGCTCCTCGTAGATCTTGAGGGCGTTGCCTTCACCGTATTCCTCGTCGGACGAGCAGATGACCAGAATCTCGGGCTTCACCTCGCGGGCAGCGGCGATGCCTTCGTCCAAAGTCTTGAAGCCTGGGTTGTCGACGACTTGGAAGCCAGCGCAGGCGAAGAAGTTGGAGGCAAAGTTGGCGCGGGCCTTGCGCATGGCGAGGTTGCCGTAAGTAAACATCCAAGCCACAGGACGCTTGTGGTCTTGGGCATAGACATCGGTGGCGAAGCGCAGCTTCTCGAACTGCTGGGCGGCGCGGAAGGTGACGATGGTCTCGACCTCAGCGTTGGCATCGCGACGGTCGTTGGCCTCGAAGACCCAAGCCTCGGGCGTGAACTTCATCGTCTCGGTGAAGTTCGGGAACTGGTTGGTACCCAGGATGGTCTCGCGGCGGGTGGCCACGTTGCTGAACTTCTTGGCGGCACTCTCCTTGATAAGGCCTTGGATCATGCCCTTGCGGACGGCTTCGAGATAGCCGCCTTCGTCTTGGATCTTGTTGAACAAGTCCCAAGCGGCGGTGGCTAAGCTCTCGGTGAGGTTCTCGATGTAATAGGAACCTGCAGCGGGGTCGGCGACTTTGTCGAAGTGGGCTTCTTCCTTGAGGACGAGCTGTTGGTTGCGGGCGATACGGTCGGCGAAATCGGTGGGGATCTCAAACGGCGTGTCAAACGGCATCACGGTGAACGAGTCGACGCCACCGAGTACGGCTGACATCGTGCCCGTAGTGGTGCGCAGCATGTTGACGTAAGCATCGTAGAGGCTCATGCCCAACTCGGCGTTGGTGGCATGGATGTGCATCTTGCAGGTTTCTGCGGTCCCTGAGCCCGTCGAAGGGCCGCCTTCCCCACAGTATGCTTTCACGATATTCGCCCACAAGAGACGATACGCTCTCAGCTTGGCCAGTTCCATGAAGTAGTTCTGACCGATGGCGAGGTTGAAGCGCATCTTGGGTGCGATCTCGTCGATGGTGAGGCCTTTCTCGGTAAGTTTGTCGAGGTATTCGGCACCCACGGCGAGGCTAAAGGCCATCTCCTGCACGATGGTGGCACCGGCGTTGGTGAACACATGACCATTGACGCCAATCGTTTGGAAGTTAGGCATATCTGCTTTGACGACGATATAGCCCAGTTCCATGTCTGCACCCTCGTTGATGTACCACACACCGCGACGCAGGTAACGCGTCAGCGGGTCATAGTTCAATGAACCCTTGATGTCCGGAATCTTCGACAACATCTCAAGAATCGGCAAGTGATACTTGTTGTTGTAGAAGTTGATCTCCACGGCCTTTTGGTCGATGCCGTTGAGCAGCGTCGAGATAGCGATGGTGTCGTAAGGCTTGTCGTACTCCAGCTTGAAGCCGATGCTGTTGGCGCCGCGGCTGATGGCGTTGAGGGCGATCTTGTTGGCCTCATGGACGTCCTTCACGGTGATGTCCTGACGGACAAGCCATTCATTGCCTTCGGCCTTGTTGCCACGGACGTAGGGGAACTCGTTGGGGTTCTGACCCGTCCAGGGGATGTCGGCCAGGTTCTCGGCACGGTAGTAAGGCCTCACGTTGAAGCCTTCGGCCGTATGCCAGACCAGTTTCTTGTTGTAATCTGCCCCTTTGAGGTCCTTCTCGATGACGGCTTCCCATTCTTCGGTCGTCACGGGTGGAAACTCCTCAAAGAGTCTCTTTTTTTCTTCCATGTTGTTGTATTTAATTGATATTCTGTTTATTGTTGTAAAAGCTTTTTCAAGGCACGAGGAGCACGCACCGACCAATACTCCATATTGCGGGAGGAATGAAGGTCGGAACCAGCCAAGTTATAATAATTGTGCTTCAAAATCCAAAGTGCCTTGTCTTTGGCTTCAGAGCCGTAGGCACCCGCCAATGAAGAAAGGTTCAATTGGAAACGGATGTCCTTACTCTTCAGCTCAGTATAACGCTTCTTGCCCATATAGACATAGCGTTCAGGATGCGCCAACACGGGATAAAAACCCTTTTGCTTAATGCGAAGCAGAATCGAGTCCATGTCCATGGGTGGCGTGAAATAGGAGGTTTCCACCAAAAGTTGGTTACCCTCATCACCCAAAGACAACAGGTCACCTTGATTCAACCTTTCTTCAAAAAGCGCATCCATCATATATTCTGCTGCAAGATGCAACTTAATGGGTCCTTGATAAGCCTCACATAGCTCAGCGAAACGGGCTTGAAGTCCTGCCGTCGTATTGGGAATGTCTTCCATGATATGAGGCGTACACCACACTTCGGAAATGCCCAACTGTTCGTATCGTTCCAATACTTTCAGCGACACTTCCATCTTCTTCACGCCGTCATCCACGCCAGGCAGGATATGGGAATGATGATCGGCGAAATTGGCGAGCAGGGAAGAAATCTTAGGGAATAACATAAAAGCTAACAACCAAAGAGTTTATTCCTCATCTTCGTGATAATACCCACTTTTGCCGTTGGCATGGTAGCCGTATTTACCACCATACTTGTAGCCGTATTTGTAACCATAGCCTCCATAATGGTAGCCATATCGTCCGTCGTTGCCCGTGGCACCATTGAGCACCAGACACATATTCTTGAATTTGTGCTGTGCATAGATATTCTCCAACTCGGGAATCAAACTGCGTTCCATCAAACCGGCACGGACCACAAAGATGGTTCGGTCGACATACTTATTGATGATTTGCGGATCGGCTACGATGTCAACAGGAGGACAATCGATAAGCACATAGTCGTACTCCTTGGCAAAACGTTCAATCAAAGCGCCAAAACGATCATCTTCGAGTAACTCTGTCGGGTTAGGGGGAATGGTACCCACAGGCAAGTAATTCAAAGTGGGATATTCCTGACTTGGCAGGATGAGCTGGTTTATGTCTTCTTCCTGACGGCCAAGGTAGTTGGCAATACCTTTCTTCGGTGAGAAGATATAGGCCGACAGGGAAGCATGGCGCAAGTCACCATCGATGACCATCACTTTCTTGTCCTTGATGGCCAAGGCAATAGCTGAGTTAATGCAAATGAAGGATTTACCAGAACCTGGGTTGAAAGAGGTGAACATATAGACGTTGGAGGTTCTATCCTTGCTCATAAACTCCAAATTGGTGCGGAACACACGGAAAGCCTCGTTGATGACATTACGGCTACCTTTTTTCACTACTACGCCGCCTGCAAAGCCTTCCTTGACCTCTTGGTCTTTCTGTTCCTCACGCTTCTTTTTGGCTTCTCTCTTCTTTTTCTTCTGGTCGGCTGCACTATAGGCCAACGGTATCTCACCCACAAAGGGAAGAGAAAGTTTCTCCAGATCCTTGCGGCCGCGAATGGTGGTATTGAGTTGCTCTTTCAGGAAAAGAATAAGGGCAGGTATCGCCAAACCGAGAAGGATGGCAAACAATCTAATCATTGAAACTTTAGGTTTGGTGGGGAAAGCCGAACCATGAGGTTGTTCTATGACTCTTGTATTATATGCCGTAAAAGCCTGTGAAAGTTGATTCTCCTCACGTTTCTGCAAAAGGAAAAGATAAAGTGATTCTTTCACCTTCTGCTGACGTTCCACCGAGAGCAAATACTTCGCTTGACCCGGATTGGCAGCAAGGCGCTCATTAATCTGACGCTCCGTACCCTGCAAACTAGCTAATTGGTTATTGAGGGTTACCAACTGGTTATCGATACTGGAGATGATGGCTTGCCGCATTGCCGAGAGGTTTTCATCCAAATCAAGTACCAAAGGATTTTCTTCACTACTGTTAGCCACCAAGCTGTTGCGGCGAAGCATCATTGAATTATAGGAATTAATCTGACTTTCAATATTACTGCTGTTGACCCCTGAATTCACAGGCAACAACTGATCCTTCACGGCATCACTCGCCAACATGTTCTTGATATAGCGTGTGATGGTTATCTGGTTATTAATCTCCAGAATACGATTGGAAGTGGCACTGTTTTCCGACAAGTAAATTCTAGAGACCGCATTGACATCGGGCAACAGGTTTTCACTCTTATAAGTAGAGATGTCACTATCCACATTGCCCAATTCCTGCTCAATCAATTTCAGACGATCGTCGATAAACATGGAAGTGCTCACCATAATCTGGTTCTTGTCCTTCAACCAGTTGTTGTTGTAGACGGTAATCAACATGTTGATGAAGTCGTCCGCTCTCTTTTTGGAAATATCATTGACAGAAATCGTCATGACATCCGCACTTTTATCCGTCAAGGCAATGGACAACTTCATGGCATACATTCTGGCAGTACTTTCAATATTCGAATGACTTACGTGGATGACATCAAATTCTTTTTCACCTTCACTAAAGTAGTCTGTGGGATGTACACACATCAAACCAATGGGTGTATTGACCGTATCACCAAATTTGGCCAAAACATCACCCGACACTTCCTCACCATTCAGAACAAAATTGGACAACATCGCCCCTTTGCCTTTGTCTGTGATATTCAAATCGAATGACGCAAAGACGTTATCAAAACCACCCAACAAATCCACATTCACTGGAAGGGTGTTGTCATACAGCAAGATAGGATGAAAACGACCGTCTATTGTATAATTCATGTCCAAGTGCAGACGACGCACTGCCTCCTGAATATTGTCAATGGAATTGAAGGTAATCAGTTCGTTGCCGATTTTCGTCCCATTGTTGATCAAGCCCATATCCGAAAAATCACTGACATTAATGGCTGACCTGCCTTTTTCATCCGACTTCACCAACACCTTGGCAGTACGGGTATAGACGGGGACAGTCTTATGGAGATAGAATGTTGCCACACCCAAAGCCAACACTACAGAGATGAGGAACCAGTACCAATGGGACAGGCATAGATAAAAAATAGCCTTTATATCAACGGGTTTTTCGTTTTGCTCCCCCTGATTCGTTGAAGTTTTTTTATTCTCTTGCATAATTCAAAAATATTGGCGTGATTGTTTTATTGAGCGAAGATTTATTAATTAAAAAATCAGTTGCCTCCCCATCTTATCATAAGGACTGAAACCGTGGTAGCCACTGATGCAAGCAGGGAAACAACGGAAATCCAGAAAGAAGCGGATTGAACCGTATTGGCATTGACTGTCGATTGGTTCGCACGCTTTTTGTTGGGCTCAACATAGATATAATCGTTTTGATGGATATAATAGGCTGGGGAATGCTGCACGTCGTCAAATGAACGCATGTCAACCGTATAAGCGGTGAGTTTGCCCGAGGCATTGGGGCGAAGCACCAAAACATTGTCGCGTCTGCCTTCGATGCTCAAATCGCCCGCCATCGACAAGGCATCCAACAAAGTGATATGATCACGGGTAATCAAGTACGAACCCGGAGATCTCACCTCACCCATTACCGAGAACCGTAAATTAATAAACTCTACTGTCACCACAGGGTCGTTGACCAAATTGCGGTTAATCAGTTCCGACTTGATGTAAGCCGCCAACTCATCACGGGTCTTGCCTGCCACCTGAACCGCGCCCAGTACCGGAAAATCGATGGTACCATCAGCCTTGATGATGTATCCTGAAGATCCGTGAGAGGTACCTGTATTGATATTATCACTATTTGATCCCAAAGTACGTGTTATATAAGGCAAATTGAATAGCGTGGTCAATTCTGGCACCTTAGTGTTGACAATGATGGAAATCTTGTCTTCTGGGCGTAAACGAATCTCGGGAGCGGGCTGCTCATTTGTGTATGAGGTTTGCTGCTCTTGGATATCCTGAAAATAGGTAATCCTCTTCGACATATCGCATGACGACAAGATAAGCAATAGGACAAAGAGAAATAGATAATTTGTTTTCAAAAACTTACGTTTGTTTTCTTTGTAAATAGGCATAATACAAATAGCTTTAGTTCATAATAAAGGCTCGTGAACACAAGATGGCATTCACGGTTCAAAGGTACGACATTATTTTGAATTGCAAGTCTTTTTCGGAAAAAAAACGGTTTTTGCTTTGTAATCACTTGATACAAAAACTCTTATAATATCCAAACAAGCTTTCGTAAGCATCTCATCCACAAGCTGGCAATGTAAGCTCTTGAAGTCACGTCATTCCTACACTAAACAATGCAGGCATCAGCAGGTATGTCATCCCCGCGCAGGCCCGTGGGCAAAGGCATGGGATCTATACCTGTTGAGGCCGTCCTTTAAAAGCTTTATCTTTCCGCTCGCATCGGGTTGTGGAGAAAGTCCTCATACGCCAATCGAATGCCATCCTCCAACTCAGTCTTGTAGGTCCAACCCAGAGCCGTTGCCTTACTCACATCAAGCAGCTTGCGCGGCGTGCCATTCGGCCGACTAGTATCCCACTTGATCTCGCCATCGTAACCAACAACCTTGGCAACAAGCTCCGTCAGTGCTTTGATGGTCAACTCCTTGCCCGTTCCCGCATTAACGGTCTCATCACCCGAATAATGGTTCATCAAGAAAACACAAAGATTGGCCAAGTCATCCACATAAAGGAACTCTCGTAAAGGTGAGCCATCCCCCCAGCAGGTCACTTCCTTCAAGCCGCCAACTTTGGCCTCATGAAATCTCCTTATCAATGCAGGCAGCACATGGCTGTGTTCAGGATGGTAGTTGTCGTTGGGACCATAGAGGTTGGTCGGCATCACCGAGATATAGTCGGTACCATACTGGCGGTTGAGAAACTCGCAGTATTTCAATCCCGAAATCTTGGCCAAGGCATAGGCCTCGTTGGTCTTTTCCAGTTCGCCTGTGAGCAGGCAATTTTCCTTCATGGGTTGCGGAGCCATCCTAGGATAGATGCACGATGAGCCGAGAAACTCCAACTTCTTGCAGCCGTTTTTCCACGCCGAGTGGATGACGTTCATCTCGAGGATCATGTTGTCGTACATGAAGTCGGCGAGTGCATTCTGGTTAGCCACGATACCGCCGACTTTCGCCGCTGCAAGAAACACATACTCAGGCTTTTCCGCCTCAAAGAAGACCTCCACTTGGTCTTGCCGACAGAGGTCGAGTTCTTTATGAGTACGCGTGATGATATTGGAATAGCCTTGACGTTGCAATTCACGCACAATGGCACTTCCTACCATGCCTCGGTGGCCTGCTACATATATTTTGCTGTCTCTGTTCATGCTCATTCCTCCATGTGGGCCTTAAGATAGAGCTTTTTGACGAAGCGCATATCATGGTCGACCATGATTTTGATGAGGTCTTCAAACGAAGTCTTGCGGGGATTCCAACCGAGGAGCGTCTTGGCCTTGGTCGGGTCGCCAAGCAGCTGTTCCACCTCAGCAGGGCGGAAATAGCGCGGGTCCACTTCTACCAGCACCTTGCCTGTGGCTAAATCAATGCCTTTCTCATCCACACCTTCGCCTTCCCAGCGCAGTTCGATGCCCACATGCTTGAAAGCCAAGGTGCAGAACTCACGCACCGTGTGGTACTCGCCCGTAGCGATGACAAAATCCTCAGGCTTTTCCTGCTGCAAAATGAGCCACATGCATTCCACATAGTCTTTGGCATAGCCCCAATCGCGAAGCGCATTGAGGTTACCCAAGTAAAGTTTGTCCTGATAGCCTTGCTTGATTCGAGCAGCGGCAAGGGTAATCTTGCGCGTGACAAAGGTCTCGCCACGACGTTCGCTCTCATGGTTGAAGAGGATGCCATTCACGGCAAACATGCCATAGCTCTCACGGTAATTCTTCACAATCCAGAAGCCATACTGCTTGGCCACGCCGTAGGGTGAACGAGGATAGAATGGAGTCGTCTCTTTCTGCGGCACCTCTTGCACCAAACCGAAGAGTTCGGATGTAGAAGCTTGGTAGATCCTGCATTTCTTTTCCAGGCCCAGGATGCGCACGGCCTCAAGGAGGCGCAGCGTGCCTACCGCATCGGCTTCGGCAGTGTATTCCGGGCAATCGAACGAGACTTTTACATGGCTCTGAGCAGCCAAGTTATAGATCTCGTCGGGCTGCACTTTTTGGATAATGCGCACCAATGAGGACGAGTCGGTCATGTCGCCGTAATGCAGAGTGAGGAGTCGCTTGTTCTTCATGTCGCGCACCCACTCGTCGAGATAAAGGTGCTCGATACGACCCGTGTTGAACGACGACGAGCGACGGATGATGCCATGCACTTCATAGCCTTTTTCCAAGAGCAACTCAGCGAGGAAGGAGCCGTCCTGTCCTGTGATGCCAGTGATTAATGCGGTTTTTGACATATTATTCTATTGCTTGTTTAATACAGTCAACGATATAGTGCACATCCTCGTCCGATACGTACGGTCCGCTGGGCAGGCACATGCCCACCTTAAAGAGGCCTTCCGACACGCCGTTGACGTAGGCAGGCGCATCCTTGTAAACGGGTTGACGGTGCATGGGCTTCCACAGCGGGCGAGCTTCGATGCCCGCCTGGTCGAGGATGACGCGCAAGGCTTCCACATTGTCGTTAGGCTCGCAGTCGGTGTGTGCACTTTCGGAGGCATGCACTACGCCTGCAGCACCACCCACTGCACCTTGCACGATGGCTTTATAGGCATTCTCCTGACCTTTGATGCGAACACTCGGGTCTATGGTGATGGTGTTCAACCAGAAATTGCTGTCGTAACGCTCATCCGGGTTGCCATGGACTTCGATGCCTGGTATGTCCTTCAACAGCTCCTTGTATAGCTCAAACACATGCTTGTGGTGGGCGATATGGTCATCAATGACTGTCATCTGACCGCGACCGATGCCTGCACAGATGTTCGACATACGGTAGTTGTAGCCGATAGCCTCATGCTGATAATACGGATAGGCCTCACGGGCTTGGGTGGCCAGCCACATAATTTTCTGCCAAGCCTCCTGGTCGGGGCAGATGAGGGCGCCACCGCCAGAAGTAGTAATCATCTTGTTACCATTGAAGGAGAGCACACCATATTCACCGAAGGTGCCCAAAACCTGCCCTTTCCAACGACTGCCGAAGCCTTCAGCAGCGTCTTCAACGATTGGGATGTCGTATTTCTCGGCGACGGCCATGATACGTTCGATGTCGTAAGGCATGCCATAGAGTGCCACAGGCACAATGGCCTTTGGCTTCTTGCCTGTCTTGGCGATACGGTCCTTGATGGCCTCTTCCATCAGCACGGGGTCGATGTTCCAAGAGTCTTTCTCTGAATCGACGAAGATAGGTTTTGCGCCTAGGTAGGTAATAGGGTGAGATGAGGCGCAGAAGGTGAAGGATTGCACGATGACCTCATCACCAGGGCCCACGCCGCAGGCAATTAGGGCGAGGTGGACGGCCGCCGTGCCGGCGGAGAGGGCAACGACATGTTTGTTAAGCAAGGTCGTTGAGCCTGTCGAAACGCCGGTTTTATTGGTCGGCCCTTCGACGGGCTCAGGGACCTTTACTCCATTTACAAATTGTTCCAAATCCTTCTCGAATCCATTTACATTCGGTCCCAACGGCACCACCCAATTGGTGTCAAAGGCTTCCTGGATATACTTTTGTTCAAGACCTGCTTCGCTCATGTGGGCTAAGCAGAGATAGATGCGTTTGCGTTCCATAAAAGGTGTTCTTTTGTTTTTACGGGGCAAAGATAAGGTTTTTTTAATTGATAATTGACAATTGATTGTTTAGAGTTTAGAGTTTAGAGTCAGTTGTGAGTTGAAAGTTGAGAATGTTTAGAGAGTGTTTAGAGAGTGTTTAGAGACTATCGTGAGACACTGCTGCTTTTGGACTACGCCCGATTCGTGATGTAGCGTGTCTCCGACACGCTGTGGATGAGCCTAGACCCTACTGTTACTCCCCCACACTGTGTATGGGGTAAATAGGAGTGTGTGTCTCCGACACACCACTTACTCACCTAGATGAACTTCAAAAGCCTAAAGACCATAAAAAACGGCCAGCCCCGTCAAGGGGGCCAGCCGAAACGTTTCTTCAATAGAAAGAATCCAGCACATAAGAATAGTACCAACCACGGCAAAAGCCAGAGCCAAAGTCGTTGACGCGACGTCCCGTCCCCTCGACAAGCCTTGGACTCAACGGCTGCCATCCCTGTTACCGATGCCTCCTGTTGCTGCGACACCGTGTCGGAGTGCTGCACTAGGGCTGCCAACGTCGCTGACGACCGCTCCTCATGGCTGACCTCGGCCCGCGCCGCCTTGAAGCGGACTGTGGGCGGAGGATTACCCGTGACGGGGAGGCTGTCGGCTAGCCACTCCACGACGAGATCGTCGAAACGGATGCTGAGCTGTTGCCATAAGGTGTCACTGAGCATCAGCTGACACTCCTGCCGCTGCGCCATGGCGATAGTCTCGGTGCTTTGACGGTGGCTGCGACAGGCAGTGTTCCATAAAACGCTTCGCCGCAATCGAAGATAAGGCGAAGCAAAGATTTATGACAGATTTATGTAAGATTTGTTTCTTAAATCACCTCCCCAGCATACTCCATCTTCCTCCCCAGCACCGTGCAAAAGATTATCTTTATGTCTTTGATGAACGAATAGTGTCTGTAGTAATAGCAGTTGAGCCGCACCTTGTCAGGATAGATAACCGTGTCGTTATACTCCACCGCTATAGCATGCGCGTCGTGTGGGTCGCTTTGTTGCTGTTTTTGGACCAGCTCAAACCACATTAAAGTTTGTGATGAAACCAGTGGTAAAGCAGAAATGTTCGCCAATACTGGTCTTTCATGAATTTACGTTGGATGTTATTGTCCTGTTCTAACATGGCACTGTCTTGATAAAGCACCTGCCTCAACGATTTCACCCTAAGGTTCCTATCGCTCAGACACGCTACCAGTTCAATTTGGTCAACATTGGCAAACAAATGCCACAATCGGCGTATGTCCATCAGATTTTGACAATTCAGTTTCACGTTCTCGATGGTCTTCCAGTACACGTCCGAATGGATGCAACCGTCTTTAGGCTGCATGGCTCCATTTTCCCTATACACGATCTCTTCCTCCACGTTTGCCTCATAAAACATCGGATACACAAATTTGCACCTTCTATGATGATTACAGCATTGCGACGTTCCTTCCTTGTCTGGAAAAGTTCCATCACATGATGCCGCCAAATTCTCAAACGTCACGGTATGCGGGCGTGGCGGAACCTGAACATCGGTCACTTTGGTGAAACTTTCGGTCCTAACAACCTCATCGACGGTGAGCGGTGATACATTCAGTTGTGTGTAGTTATCAAACTCGTCAGCCGAACAACTTTGAGGTATGATATGCTCCAACGTAACCTGTTGGTTTTGCATGTGCAGATCCCTCATGCAGTAGCAGCAATAGTTCTCTTGGCTGTCGAGGGAAAGTCGCTGAATTTCGCTTTTCGCGCCAGTAGTATTAAACGAACCATCGTAATCGACATTCAGGAAGCAATAATGCCCATTACCATCGTCTATGCGGCATTCTTGGTCCAAATAGTTGTCTGTGATGGCATGCCCGGCCTGTAAATACCGATGCTTATCGATGTATCTCATCCCCCATCTCCTCTATTCTCTTGGCAAGCAATTCGTTTAGGCGGCTCTCGTTGCCATTCAACTTTTTCAGCAGTAACGACCTCACGTTTTGCGCCTGCTCCCCTATGTTGTTGTCGACATAGTAGGCCAAGGTATCCAGCAAATTGTCTATTTCAACATTCCTTGCTTCAACACCCATTACATCTTCAACACCTGTGTTGTAGTCCAAACCGTAGATATCGTTGATAACGACAGGATGATCATCGCCTAATTCCATGCGCATAATCCTACATTCACCTTCACTGTTCTGCAAATTGGTAAGCACCATGGGCGAATGGGTTGACACGATAAACTGTATGCCAGGGAAAGTCTGGTGGAATACATTCAACACATCTTTTTCCAATTCCGGATGCAGATGCAAATCTATCTCGTCGATAATCGCCACACCCACCGGCTCCTTGTCACCATTCAAAATATAGGATCGATAAGCCATGTCGAACACTATAGAATAAAGCCTGCGGTAGCCCGCCGGCAAATCCTGCAACAGCGACGAGCTGCCATTCCTGAAGTGCAGCAACAACTGGAATCCTTCGTTGGTTTGAGCTGGCCCCAAAAAGTCAATTTCATGACCCTGCGCGCCTATGCCTGGCAACACCTCGGCAAATTGCCTCAAACGGTTTTCCACAAAGTTCATTTCTTGAAACGGTACATCAGTGACTCTCTGAATCCTTGCCTCTTCCTGTTTCAACTGCCCATATTCTGAATTGCCCCTCAACGTGACAGCATCGTATTTTTCCTCCATCTCCTTTAGCTTTGACGACACTTCTAGCATCAACTTATAATACGGCTGAACACGATTATAACAATTACAAAAACGCGTCTCCCATATTGATGTGCAGGCTGCCTCATCGTCCCATTGGTAGTAGCCGAAATTGCGGGGCATCACGCCATTGTTCACTATGTCAAGTGCATACTTCACTGTTTTCACGTACTTGTGGGGATATGAATCGGAATAATAAGCCAGCAACGGTAGCGAGGCGCCTTCCACTTTCCATTCGTACATAAACTTAGCGAATGCCTCTTTATAGTATCGCTGATATAGGGCAGCATTGGTTTGGTTGCGTCTGTATAGTTTCCAATCGAGTTCTTGGTTGTTATATTCAGCCTTGGCACTGATGGTCGCATCCAGAGCGGGTTCTCTCAAATCGGTGTCAAAACGATAGTCTGCTTCTTTAAAACCCCTCACGTTGAGCGTGTTGTTTCCTTGTGACAGAAACTCCTTGCCCAACGAGCGATTGTTAGAGAAAATGAAACTCACGACCCTGTGAATGGCGTGAATAAGGGTCGTTTTTCCTGCTCCGTTTCGCCCTATAAACACATTTACACCAGGTGCAAATTGGCAGGAGAATTGCTCAAAACACCTAAAATCCTTAATTTCTATCTCCTTTAGCGTCATAACCAAATATTTATGTTTGCAAGGGCAAAAATAATAAAAAACAACAACTTGGGGTCAAAACATGATTGAAAATGATAAATGACATTTAATAATTATTTATTATTCTGAAAATTATTGAAATGCTTTTCCAAATACCTCACAATATACTTTTAACCAATATTAGGCTCCACTTATTTTATCTCCACCACCCAATCATTCTTAGCAAACATCTATCCGTATTGTGACTGCAACATCTTGGGGTCAACAATCTCGCCTTTTAGCCACTTGATAATGGCTAATGGCAAATTCACGCCCGCTTCATAACTGAATGGGAAGCCACCGCCGAAACGGGGATTCGATTGATGAGCTAATAAGCAGAAACTCGGTGAAAAATAGGTTATTTACTTCGGCACCACCCTCACCCTCACAGTAAGCCCGTCAATAACACCAGACAAATCCGATTCTATTCCACGAGGGTTTCGTATCAAGGCATCTGGGTCGTACACGAAGCAATATAATAATTTGCAATCAGGATGTTTTTTGTAGTTGGCTATATCTATAATCAGTTGCTCTCCTATTTCTTTGTCTTTTAAACCATCTCTAGTTTTCTTGACTTCTATAATGATTCCCTCATTCTTTAGAAGAAAATCCATTCTCTTGCTGCTACCAGCATAAGAAGGACACCACTCTTCAGGTCTGACATCGGTAAAAAACAATTTTAAAAGAGCCTCAAGTAAGTCCTGAACATCATATTCGTCCCTAATTATCAGTGTTTCTCTTCCATTATGGCGTCTTTTCAGTTGATTTGTCACTAAATGAAATTTTTCAAAAAGGTTTTCCAGCACTAATTCAAAATCGAATTCCTTTTTTGATATTGGTGGTACGGCATCAATTGCTTTCAGAATAGCCAACAACCTTTTACAATGTATATCTCTATGGTTTAATTCCTGTACAAGTTTATGGAAATTTATGGACTGCTGATTATTAGGATAATTATTATTCAAGAACACATCAGCAATTCTTTTCCACTCCTCAAACTCTTTAAAAGGCACAAATCCATATCCAGGAGTTTCTTTAGTTTTCTGAAGCAAGTCCTCACCTTGGTTTATTAAATCTTGTAGTGTTATATTCGACATGTTTTACTTTTTGATAATAATCAACGTTACTTACCAAATTACCCAGCCTTATTCTCTTCCTTGTATGAATTGGGTTTTAAGAACGCCCAAACATCCTCTAATATTCTTGATAATTACCTTATCTCCACCAAATAATCATTCTTAGCAAACATTTTGCCATAAGATAGTTGAAACATTGATGAATCAATTTCATTCCCTTTGATCCATTCAATAATCGCTTTCGGCATATTCATGCCCGCATCGTAACTAAAGGTGACAAAGCTGTCGACAGCCGTTGTTATCCATTGGCTTTGTCGAAATCTACAATCTTGCAGCTCTGAAAACCGGGCTCCTCCCACCCTCCACCGGGCTGGGTGCGTGGGCCCGGCCGATTGCGGAACAAGTCCGCAATGATGGGAGGGGAAGCGCCCGCTTTGTGCGAAGGGTCCGATGATGTCGGCCTAGCCAACCAGCCAAGCCGTCTTCTTTTCCAAACAGCGGCCGTCCGATAAGGACCAGCCGCCGAAAGATTTAACCCATATAACGCTCCGCCAAAATCGAAGATGAGGCGAAGCAAAGATTTATGTTAGATTTGCTTTAGATTTATTTCCCAAAAAATCAACTTCCCCACAACCAAATCCCAAATAATTATCAATTGTCAATTATCAATTTCAAATCCTCATCCGTTCAATCCGTGTAAATCCGTGTTCAAAAAACCTCTGTGTTCAAAAAAACCTCCGCAATCGAAGATAAGGCGAAGCAAAGATTTATGATAGATTTACGAAAGATTTATTTCCAAAAAACCACATTATTTACTTCCTCTCGAACACGGATCCCACGGATTTCCACGGATCTTTGCGACACCGTCGCAAAAATCATCCGTCCAATCCGTGCAAATCCGTGTTCAAACAACCTCCGCCATCGAAGATAAGGCGAAGCAAAGATTTATGATAGATTTATGTATGATTTATTTCCCCCAAAAACCGACTTCCCCACACATAAATCCTAAATTATCACTTTTCAATTACCAATTATCAATTTCCAACTCCCTTCCGTGTCAATCCGTGTTCAAACCTCACCTCGTCGTTCCCCAGACTATTACATTTTATCCTAATTGTAATAGTTTTGTAACCCACTCGTTAAAATGAATACAGGTTTTTCTTAGCTCATCTATACCAATTTCATGGGCAATCATTGAACCGACAGCGGGTTTATTGAATTCATAATCAGGAAAAACTCTAATAATGCGTTTTGACGGAGCAGTATCCGAACCTTGATTAATCAACTCAGGATTTCCGAACTCTTCTGCAATAGATTGTATGGCATTGATAGCATCCGGATGTTCAAAATACTCTATTTCGAACATTTGCGGATTGACGAATAACAATGCTTCGAATTCATGCAATTGAATGTATGGTAAAAATCGCCTATCACCAATATCTTGGTAACAAGCCTCTTCAATTATTGCGACTTTTTGATAAGGATCTATTATATGCTCAGCGGCTTCAAATCCTGGAAAGTCTTCAGGCAAGGCATAATAATCGAACATGGTTGTAAAAGCCACATCATCATTATCGCTTTCTTCTTTAAGCCAACGTACAATATCATTATTCGCCTTGGCGTAATTGGTCATTCCGCCTCTGAAATCTCTGCCGTGCTTTCTACCTGTCAACACACGTCTCACATCGGCATACACACCGTAACTAGCCAGATACGGTTTCAATGTATTGTTGACAAACGATTCCTCCGTCTGCCCTTCAGCGGTCACATGTAGGCGTTTCATGGTCGACCTCCTATCACGTTTTTATCCCAAAGTTCACTCGTCGTATATTCTTCCACCC
>JAEEGJ010007723.1_pt1 | contig 30450 bp, 20 predicted proteins | sample 8958761 | NCBI WGS metagenome assembly JAEEGJ01 (sample SAMN16246546, study PRJNA631951) | gut metagenome | biome: gut microbiome; feature: rumen; material: RS-attached | host: Bos | place: Iran: Karaj | collected 2018-10
TTCGTCAGTCGGGCTTCTTTCGTTTCGGGCTACGCCCCCTCCGTCGGCTTCGCCTCCGGATTCGACGTTTTTAAAGTAATGTGCGCAAATTGTGGAAAGAAAGGGGGAATTCGGGGGGAATTGCGTTCGTTAGATTTGAAATTATTTTAGTAACTTCGCGCGCAGAATCAGTAACCAAGCCTATGATGCCAGCGATCAAGGGACATATCTCCCAAATTATCGGTCCGGTAGTGGACGTCCATTTCGATCTGAAGAGCCTCCAGCAGGAGAAATCTCTCCCTGCTATCCACGATGCGCTCAAAGTCATCCGCCCGAACGGTCGCGAGCTCATCATCGAGGTCCAGCAGCACATAGGTGAAGACACCGTCCGTTGCGTCGCAATGGACTCGACCGACGGCCTGAAGCGCGGTCTCGAGGCCGAATGCCTCGGCACCCCGATCACGATGCCGGTCGGCGGCCAGATCCGCGGCCGTGTGATGAACGTCACCGGCGAGACGATCGACGGCCTGGGCGATCTCGGGCGCGAAGGCGCGCTCCCGATCCACCGCGAACCCCCGAAATTCGAAGACCTGACCACCTCCCAGGAGGTGCTCTACACCGGCATCAAAGTCATCGACCTGCTGGAGCCTTACCTCAAGGGCGGCAAGATCGGCCTCTTCGGCGGCGCGGGTGTCGGCAAGACCGTCCTCATCAAGGAACTCATCAACAACATCGCCAAGAAACACAACGGATTCTCCGTTTTCGCCGGCGTCGGCGAGCGTACCCGCGAGGGCAACGACCTGCTGCGCGAAATGATCGAATCCGACGTCATCAAATACGGCGAAGAATTCGCCAAATCGATGGAAGAAGGCCACTGGGACCTCTCCAAGGTCGATCGCGACGCCCTCGAGAAGTCGCAGGTCGCGATGGTCTTCGGCCAGATGAACGAACCGCCGGGAGCCCGTAGCTCCGTGGCCCTGAGCGGCCTGACCCTCGCGGAATCCTTCCGCGACAGCGGCAGCGCCGACGGCCCCAAGGACATCCTCTTCTTCATCGACAACATCTTCCGTTTCACGCAGGCCGGCTCCGAAGTGTCCGCCCTGCTGGGACGTATGCCCTCCGCCGTGGGCTACCAGCCGACGCTGGCTACGGAGATGGGCCAGATGCAGGAGCGTATCACCTCCACCAAGAACGGCTCCATCACCTCGGTCCAGGCCGTCTACGTGCCGGCCGACGACTTGACGGACCCGGCCCCGGCTACGACCTTCTCGCACCTTGATGCGACCACAGTCCTCAGCCGCAAGATCGCCACGCTGGGCATCTACCCGGCCGTGGACCCGCTGGAGTCCACCTCCCGCATCCTCGACCCCAACATCGTCGGGCAGGACCACTACGAGACCGCGCAGCGCGTCAAGCAGATCCTGCAGAAATACAACGAACTCCAGGACATCATCGCCATCCTCGGCATGGACGAACTCTCCGACGAGGACAAGGTGACCGTCAACCGCGCCCGCCGCGTGCAGCGCTTCCTCAGCCAGCCGTTCGCCGTGGCCGCGGCCTTCACCGGCTGCCCGGGCGTGATGGTGGATATCGACGACACGGTCAAGGGATTCAAGATGATCCTCGACGGCGAAGTGGACTACCTCCCCGAGCAGGCGTTCCTGAACGTCGGCACCATCGAAGACGCAATCAAGAAGGGCGAAGCCCTGCTGGCCCAGGCCAAGCAATAAGAATATGGCAGACAAGACGTTGACCATACGCATCCTCACCCCCGAAGGCAGTCTCTTCGAGGGGGCGGCGACGGCAGTCTTCCTCCCGGGCTCGCTGAGCCCGTTCGAAGTCCTGCCGGGCCACGCCCCCATCATTTCCGCGCTCAGCGCGGGGGACGTGCGCGTGCTGACGGGCACGCAGGAGCAGCGCTTCGCGGTGCGCGGCGGCGTGGTCAAGGTCAAGGACAACGAAATCACGGTGTGCGCGGAGACGGCATGAGAAAGTTGTGGCTCATATTGCTTCTGCTGCTGCCGCTGACGCTCGCGGCCCAGCCTGACGCGCCCGAAGCGGCGCAGGAAGAGAAGGGCCTGGACATGAACGCCTATCTGTTCGGCCATGTCGGCGACGCCTACGAGTGGCATATCACCACCATCAATGGCAAGGAGATCGCCATCATGCTGCCCTGCATCGTCATCGAGGACGGCATTCACGTCTTCACCCTCCACCACGCCGCCGAGCACGGCTACAAGCTCAACGAAGACGGCAAGCTGGTCAACGCCCTGACGGGCGAACGCCCGCTCGACATCTCCATCACGAAGAATGTCTTCGGCCTGATGATCGACAGCATCCTGCTGGTCGTGCTGATCCTGCTCTGCGCCCGCTGGTACAAGCGCCACGACGTCCTCAAGGAGAAGCCCACGGGCCTCGCGGCCCTGCTGGAGCCCGTGATCGTGATGGTCGAGCAGGACGTCATCAAAGACGCCGTCGGCCCGGAATACAAGCGCTTCTCGCCCTACCTGCTGACGGCCTTCTTCTTCATCCTGATCAACAACCTGATGGGCATCTTCCCGGTCTTCCCGGGCGGCGCCAACATCACGGGCAACATCGCCGTGACGGCCGTCCTGGCGATCTTCACCTTCATGATGGTCAACCTCTTCGGCAGCAAGCACTACTGGAAGGAAATCCTCTGGCCGGACGTGCCGCTCTTCCTGAAGGCCATCCCCATCATGCCGCTCATCGAGATCCTGGGCATGTTCACCAAGCCCTTCTCGCTGATGATCCGACTTTTCGCGAACATCCTCGCGGGGCACATCATGCTCCTGAGCGTGATCGCGCTGATCTTCCTTTCGGTCGCCCTCGGGCCCGTGCTGAACGGTTCGCTGACCGTCATCGCGGCGCTCTTCGGCGTCTTCCTGGATTGCCTGGAACTGCTGGTCGCGTTCATCCAGGCCTATGTATTCACGATGCTCTCGGCCGTCTTCATCGGCCTGGCGCATCCGCAACACGGACACGAAACCAACTAAAAAAAGAATCATATTATGTTAGGTACTCTTCTTCAAGCAGCTGCGCTCGCCAAGTTCGGCGGCGCCCTCGGAGCCGGCATCGTGGCCCTCGCGGCCGCTATCGGTATCGGCAAACTCGCCCAGTCCACGATGGAAGCCTCGGCCCGCCAGCCGGAGATTGCCGGCGGCCTGCGGACCACGGCCATCATCATCGGTGCGCTCATCGAAGGTGTCTGCCTCTTCGGCGTGCTCGTCTGTCTGCTTGCCATCACGTCGAACTAATCGTATATGTCGCTGATTACACCGGATTTCGGCCTCCTCTTCTGGATGGTCGTGATCTTCGGGATCGTGTTCTTCCTCCTTGCGACGTTCGGATTCCCGGTCATCACGAAAGCCGTCCAGACCCGCTCCGACCATATCGCCGACTCGCTCAAGGCCGCAGATGAGGCCCAGGCGCGTCTGGCGGGCCTGGCCCAGGAGCAGGCCAAGATGATCGAGGAGACCCGCCTGGAGCAGAGCCGCATCCTCAAGGAGGCGTCCGAATCGCGCGAGCGCATCATTGCGCAGGCGAAGGAGGAAGCCGCCGCCGAGGCGGCCAAACTGCTCGACCACGCCAAGGTGGAGATCGCCGCGGAGCGCGAGAGCGCCATCCGCGACATCCGCCGCCAGGTGGCGATGATCTCGGTGGAAGTGGCGGAAAAGATCGTACGCAAAGATCTCGAAGGAGACGACGCCCAGCAGGGCCTGATCGACCGGATGGTCGATGAGGCCGCGCAGGCGCAGATCCCCAACTGACGGTAGGATGAACACGGGAATCATAGCCTCTCGGTATGCCACCGCCCTGCTCCGCTACACGGAGGAGACGGGCGGCGGGGAGCGCGTGTGCGCACAGGTGCGCCAGCTGCTCCGCCAGCCCGGGGAGCGTCCCGGCAAGCTCGAGCCCGAGCTGGAGCGTCTGACCCGTCTGCTGGTCAAGAACGGCCGCCTCGAGGACGTACGCTTCATCTTCCGCAGTTTCATCGCGATGTACTACCGCTCCCGCGGGATCCGGGTGGCCCATCTGACCACCGCCGTCCCGTCGCCGGAGCTGGAGCGCAAGCTCCGCACCGTCCTGGAGAAACAGTTCGGCGGTGATGTCCTGATCGAATCGGACGTGAATCCCGAGCTGCTCGGCGGCTTCACCCTGGAGGTGGACGACTATCTGCTGGACGCCAGCGTCCGCCGCCAGATCGAGACCATCCGCCGGCAATTCGTCATCTCAAACAACAGAATCGTATAATGGCGCAAAATACAATCAAGGCGAGCGAGATCTCGGATCTCCTGCTGGACCAGCTCCGCGGGATCGACAACTCGCTCCACTACGAAGAAGTCGGCCACGTCCTGACCGTCAGCGACGGTGTGGCCCGTATCTACGGCCTCGCAGGAGCCGAGGCCGGCGAACTTCTCGAATTCGACAGCGGCGTGAAGGCCGTTGTGATGAACCTCGAAGAGGACAATGTCGGAGCCGTCCTCCTCGGCCCCACCGACCAGGTGGGCGAGGGGATGAACGTCCGCCGGCTCGGCCGCATCGCCGGCATCCCGGTGGGCGAGGGCCTCGTGGGCCGCGTCGTCGACCCGATCGGCACGCCGCTCGACGGACTCGGCCCCGTGGAGGGCGAGACCGTCCGGATGCCGCTGGAGCGCAAGGCGCCCGGCGTCATCTTCCGCGAGCCGGTCACCGAGCCGCTCCAGACCGGCCTCAAGGCCATCGACGCGATGATCCCGATCGGCCGCGGCCAGCGCGAGCTGATCATCGGCGACCGCCAGACCGGCAAGACCGCTGTCGCCATCGACACCATCATCAACCAGCGTTCCGAGTACCTCAAGGGCAATCCTGTCTACTGCATCTATGTGGCCGTCGGCCAGAAAGGCTCGACCGTCGCGTCCATCGTCCAGACCCTCCGCGCCAAGGGTGCGATGGACTACACGATCGTCGTGGCCGCCACGGCCGCCGACCCTGCCGCGATGCAGTACTACGCGCCGTTCGCCGGCGCGGCCATCGGCGAATATTTCCGCGACACGGGCCGTCACGCCCTCGTCGTCTATGACGACCTCTCCAAGCAGGCCGTGGCCTACCGCGAGGTGTCGCTGATCCTGCGCCGCCCGTCCGGCCGCGAGGCCTATCCGGGCGATGTCTTCTACCTGCACTCCCGCCTGCTGGAGCGCGCGGCCAAGATCATCAGCCAGCAGGAGGTCGCCGAGCAGATGAACGACCTGCCGGAATGCCTCAAGGGCAAGGTCAAGGCCGGCGGCTCGCTGACGGCCCTGCCGATCATCGAGACGCAGGCCGGCGACGTGTCCGCCTACATCCCGACCAACGTGATCTCCATCACCGACGGTCAGATCTACCTGGAGTCCTCGCTCTTCAACGCCGGCTTCCGCCCGGCCATCAACGTGGGCATCTCCGTGTCCCGTGTGGGCGGCGCGGCCCAGAAGAAGTCGATGAAGAAGGTGGCCGGTACGCTCAAGATCGACCAGGCCCAGTACAACGAGCTGGAAGCCTTCTCCAAGTTCTCGTCCGACATGGACAAGGTCACGGCGATGACCCTCGACAAGGGCCGCAAGAACAACCAGCTGCTCATCCAGCCGCAGTACAGCCCGATGCCGGTGGGCGAGCAGGTCGCCATCCTCTACTGCGGTACGCACGCGCTGATGGCCGACATCCGGATCGACCAGGTCATCGAGTTCCAGGGCCTGTTCCTGGACCGGATGCGCGGCGCGCACGCGGACATTCTCGCGGCGCTCTCCGAGGGCAAGATGCCGGACGATGCGCCCGCGGTCATCGAACAGGAAGCGGCCGACATCTGCCGGCTGCTGAATCAAAAAGCATAAGGAGAGAGAGGCGTGGCATCACTTCGGGAGATCAAAGACCGGATCGGATCGGTCCGCAGCACGCTGAAGATCACTTCGGCGATGAAGCTCGTCGCTTCCGCGAAATTGCGGAAGGCGCAGCGGGCCATCGAGGCCCTGCGCCCGTACGAGCGTACGCTCGCCGAGGTCTTGGCAGCAGTTGGGCCGACAGGGACGCCTTCGTCTCGGCGTCCATCCTCGCTTTCCGCTATCGCGGAAACCGGATTCGGCGCCACGAATCCTGCTGCGGCTGAGCCTTCGACGGAAGGCATCCCTGCCGGCGACAACAAGGGCACGCCGAACCGCACCCCCAAGACAGCCATCGTGGCGATTGCGTCCAACAGCTCGCTGTGCGGCGGGTTCAACGCCAACGCCGCCCGCCTGGCCCTGGAGACCATCCGCGCCTGCGAAGGCGCCGTGGAGGTCTTCCCCCTGGGCCGCAAGATGGCCGAAGCGCTGAAACGCGCCGGCTATACCGCCGACCAGGACTACAACGACCTCGTCGGCCACCCGTCCTATGAGAAATCCGCCGCCCTGGCCCGCACCCTCGCGGAGCGCTTCCAGGCGGGCGAACTGAGCCGCGTGGTGCTCGTCTACAACCGCTTCCGCTCCGCCTCCTCGCAGGAGCCCGTCGCGGAAGACTATCTTCCGTTCGGCGGCGAGATCCTTCGCTGCGCTCAGGATGACAGCGGGAGCGCCGCGGACTACATCCTCGAGCCGGACGCCGAGGCGCTCGTCGCCCAGCTGCTCCCGCAGGTGATGATGCTCAAGTTCCACGCCGCCGTCCTTGACTCCGCGGCAGCAGAACAAGCCGCCCGCACCTTGGCGATGCAGACGGCTTCAGACAATGCCGAGGACCTTCTCGGCGAGCTTACGCTCGAATATAACAAAGGGCGTCAGCAGAAAATCACCGCAGAGATTCTCGACCTGCTGGGGGGCGCCGCCGGGTAAAAGAATCTTTATCTACCGTTGTTCAGCAGGTAATTGAAGGAGCCGAGCGCGTCAAGCTTTCCGCCGGCCGCACGGCCCTGGCGGTTGATGGCGTTCGGATCGGAGCCATTGATCATGGCCCGCTTCAGCATCGTGTTGGTGAATCCCTGTCCACCGAAATAGGAGACGATCAGCGCAGCCACGCCGGCAGCGTGCGGCGAAGCCATCGAGGTGCCGGGCATGAAGGCGTAGTTGTTCGTCGGGACCGTGCTGAGGACCCATTCCTGGGCGCGGGAGCTCGAATCGGATCCGCCGGGAGCGAGCAGGTCCACCCAGTCGCCATAGTTGGAGAAACGGGCCATCCTGCCGTCCGGGCCGAAGGCGCCCACGGCGATGACCGGCTCATAGCTGGCCGGCGTGCCGTAGCGGTAGCCGTCGTTGCCGGAGGCGAAGAAGATGACGCCGCCCGCCATCGGGCCGGTCTGACGGCCGCGGGTGTCCATGCCGGCGTTCGCGATGAAATAGTCGATGGCCGAGCGGAGCGCGGAGCTGGTGGAGTTGAACTGCTGGGCGGTGCGGCGCGCCTGGCTCTCGGAGCGGGCGACGTAGCCCCAGCTGCAGTTCATGATCACGGCGCCGTGGTCGGCGGCCCAGACGATCGCCGAAGCGTCGTCGCCGGAATCGGAGCTTCTCGGGCCGAAGATCGGCAGGGTCATGATGCGGACGCCGCCCTGGCCGTTGCGGCCGCCGGCCACGCCGCAGACACCGATGCCGTTGTTGTTGACAGCGGCGATGGTGCCGGCCACGTGCGTGCCGTGGTCGTCGGCGAACATCTGGGTGCCGGAGTAGCCGGACACGAAATTGTGGCTGCCTTCCGAGGTGGAGAGCACGACGCCGGCCAGGTCCGCATGGTTGCGGTCCACGCCGCCGTCAACGACGGCCACGATGACGTTGCGGGAACCGCCGGTGTAGCGGTCCCACACCGGCTCGACATTGATGTCGGCACCGGCCCTGAAATTGCTCCGCTGGGCCGTGTTGATGTAGTTCCACTGATAGTTCAGGTACGGGTCGTTGAAGTTGGAATACTTGACCTTCTCGAGCGGGAAGTCCACGGCTTCCACGCCCGGCAGGGTGCTCAGGTCGTCGCCCGCTTTGGTCTGGGAGACGGCCGGGTCGTAGGTGACGCGGTACCAGCGGTGCAGGCCGGCGGCGCGGTGACGCTCTTCGAACTCGCCGGCGTCCGGGAACACACGCTCGATCTGCTGGATGCCGATGGCGTCGAACGCCTTCGTGCGCGGGGTGTCCGCGAAGCCGTCGGCAGCATCCTCGGTCACGAGCACCACGGCCGTGCCGGGAACGAAAGCGGAATTGGCCGGCGCGGCGGAAGCATCTTCGGCCGGCTTCAATCCGTCGGTAGTACATCCTGTAAGGATCAGAAGCAGAGAAGCTAATAAGCTTGAATAGTGTTTTTTAGACATAGTTTAGATAATTAGAAAAACTTAATAACTATACACTGCCCGGGGGCGCTATTTCTTGGCGATCGTAAATACTTCTCCGTTGACGTGCAGGGTGTAGGTACCTGCCGGCAGTCCCTTCATATCGATATCCACCGGCTGGAAAGGACCGGCGGTCACATTCTCTGATCCATAAACTTCGTTGCCCCGCCTGTCGTACAGGCTCACGGTGAGCAGCCGCATCGCGTCGGGACGCACGTGGAGCCAGTCTTCGACCGGGTTGGGGTAGATGTCCAGCGTCCTGGACGCATCGCGTCCCAGGATGTGGAGTTCGACGTCGCAGGCGGCCTTGCGCGCGTCGGCGGCCGAGACGGTCACGACGGCGTGGCCGAAGCCGCCGGCCTTGACGGTCAGCTTGTTGTCGGCCGTCAGGCCTGCCTCGGCGACCGGGTCGCCGGAGACGGACAGGGTGTAGACGGGCGCTTCCCCGTCCGGGTCCTGGAAATATTTGTCAAGCTCCCATTCGAAAGTCTGGAGCTCTTCGTCCGTAGCGTCCAGGAGGACGTTGCCCAGCGGCAGCGCCAGCTCCGGCGCGTGGTTGGGGAGGATGGTCAGCGGGAATGTCCGGCTGGCCTCGGTGCCCACGCGGATGGTGTAGCTGTAGGTGCCGGGTTCCGCCTTGAGCGCGTCGAGCTGCAGTTCGACGCGGGTCGCCGAGCAGAAGGCCGTGAGTCCGGGGCAGTCGGTCTCGAACGTGACGGGCAGGCGCTTCTTGTGGTTGCCGCTGATCCTGACCAGGGTCCCTTCGGTAAGGTGGGACTTGACCTCCCACGGTCCGCTCTGCTCGGGAAGGAAAGCGATCTCTCCATCCGGGAGCCCTCCCTGCTCGATCATATACTGGAATGCGCCGTAGGCGTCCAGCATGCCGCCGCCGACCACGCGGCCCTGCAGGTTGAGGAAATCCTTGTTGGCGCCCTCCAGCATGGCGCGCCGGAGCATCTCGTTGGTGAATCCGGGCCCGCCGAAGTAGGAGACCAGCAGGGCGGCCACGCCCGCGGCGTGGGGAGAAGCCATCGAGGTGCCGGGATAGAAGTCGTATTTGTTCTTGGGTACACTGCTGAGCACCCATTCCTGCTTGGTGTAGTTGGAATCGGATCCGCCCGGGGCGACGAGGTCGACCCATTCCCCGTAATTGGCGAAGCGGGCGATCCTGCCGTCCGGGCCGTGCGCGGCCACGGCGACGACGCGGTCGTAGATGGCCGGGACGCCATAGCGGTAGCCGTCGTTGCCGGAGGCGAAGAAGATGAGGCCGCCCTTCATGGGGCCGATCTGGTTGCCGTTCTCGTCCAGACCGGCGTAGTCGGTGAAGTAGTCGATGGCCGACTTGGTCGTGGAACTGCCCCGCAGGAAACGTTCGGCCCCCTGGCGCGCCGAGTTCTCCGAGTAGTAGACATTGCCCCAGCTGCAGTTGGCGATCACGGCGCCGTGGTCCGCCGCCCAGACGAGCGCAGCGGCGTCGTCGCCGTAGTCGCTGTCTTTCTTGCCGAAGATGTGGCAGGTCATCAGGCGGACGCCGCCCTTGCCGTCGTGGCCGCCCGCGATGCCGCAGACGCCGATGCCGTTGTTGTTGATGGCGGCGATGGTGCCGCCCACGTGGGAACCGTGGTCGTCCGCGAGCAGCTTCTCCGGCTCGTAGCCGCGCACGAAGTTGCGGCTTCCTTCTTCGACCGAAAGCACGACGCCGGCCAGGTCCTCGTGCGACCCGTCCACGCCGCCGTCCACGACCGCGACGATTACATCCCTGGATCCTGTGGTGAACTGCTCCCAGACCGGCTCTACGTTGATGTCGCAGCCGGCCTTGAAGTTTGAGCGTTGAACCGTGTTGCTGTAGTGCCACTGCTGGCCGAGGAGGGGATCGTTGAAGAGGGACATCCGGGCCTTGCGCGGCGGGAAGTCCACGGATTCCACGCCCGGGAGCGTGCCCAGGTCTTCGCCGGCCTTGGTCTGGGAGACGGCCGGGTCGTAGCTGACGCGGTACCAGCGGTGCAGGCCGGCGGCGCGGTGGCGCGCCTCGTAGGGCCCGGCGTCCGGGAAGACGCGCTCGATGCTCTGGACGCCGATGGCGTCGAACGCCTTCGTGCGCGGGGTGTCTTCGAAGCCGTCGGCCGCATCTTCGCTCAGATAGAGCAGGGCCACGGCCGGCGCGGCGTCTGTGCCGCCGGCTTCGGCGGTCCTTTCGGAGGTGGTCGGGATCTCATTGACGCTGCATCCGGCCAATGCCAGGATCAGGCTTATGAAGAAGAAAGAAGAGTGTCGTTTAGTCATATTCGCTTGTTTGAGGAGCCCAAATATATGTAAAAATCTCCTCAAACAGTTTTGTTTCTTTTATGAAATCGGCAATTCTTGGGCCTGGAAGGCCATTTTCAGCAGGGTTGGCCGCACTATAGGTACCGTGAGATAACCCTTTGTAAGACAAGGATATGTAACATCTGTGTTATATTCTCTCCCGGGGCTTTTTTCCACTTTCAAAATGAAATCTCCCGGGGGCGGAGAAACCGCATCCGGGCGCCGATCCGGTTCTTTGGCGCGGCGGGCGGAGCCATACAGCCCCAATCTGAAATCTCTATTGGACGTAGCTGTAGGCTGGGGTCGCCGGTCGCCGGTCGCCATAACACGCTATAAATCAGCTATTTAAAAACAAGTGAGAGATTGCGAAAATTTTTTTTATCTTTTAATCCGTAAGTTTAAAACAGACTTTGGTTTCAATCCGAAATTTAAAATCTTCAAAACTCGCGAAATCATCCTTTTTTACCCTCGAATTCGCTCACAGGCACAATTCTTTGCAAGATTACAGATTTGGAATTGTAAAAAATTGTTCCGACATTGCAGCGTTTATTTGCCTGCCGTCGGGCTGATTTGGCATTGCCTGACGGGTCGGATTGAAACGAAAATACAGGTTAGTATAGTTTATTGTTTAATTAAAGTAAATGCTTATGAAAAAAGCAAAACTGTTCTTCAGCACCCTGTTCCTGCTGATTGGCGTGGCGCTCTTCGCACAGAATGTCACCGTCAAGGGTACGGTCAAGGATGCTTCTACCGGTGAAGAAATCCCGTTTGCCTCGATCCAGGTCAAGGGGACCAGCACTGGAGCCAACGCAGACGTGAACGGTGCTTACAGCATCTCCGTTCCTTCCAGCGCGACGCTTGTTTTCTCTGCCATCGGCTATGTCAATGCCGAGATCGCTGTCAACGGCCGCGGCGTCATCGATGTCGCCCTCGCCCCTGACGCCGAGGCGCTCGAAGAGAGTATCGTCGTCGCTTATGGCGTCCAGAAGAAGTCTTCCTTCACGGGTTCCGCCTCGCAGCTCAGCGGCGACAAGCTCGCTAAGATGCAGACCACCAGTGTCTCCAAGGCTCTTGAGGGTGCTGTCCCGGGCCTTATGACTTCCAGCAGCACCGGTGCCCCTGGTTCCAACGCCAGCTTCCAGATCCGTGGTGTCGGCTCCGTCAACGCTTCTACGGCTCCGCTCATCGTGGTGGACGGCGTCCCTTATGAGGGCTCCATGAACTCCATCCCTGCACAGGATATCGAGTCCATCACCGTCCTCAAGGATGCGGCCGCCAACTCCATGTACGGTGCCCGTGGTTCCAACGGTGTCATCATCATCACGACCAAGCGCGGCTCTGCCGGCAAGGTGAACATCACCTTCGACGCGAAGCTGGGTGTCAACACCCGTGCCGTTCCGGAATATGACATCGTCACCGATCCGGGTGAGTACTATGAGCTGATGTGGGAAGCCGCACGCAACAGCGTGTATTACACGGGCGTGATGAGCCTCCCGCAGGCAAACGACTATGCTTCTGCGAGCCTCCTCAATATTCTCGGCCCGTACAACATCTACAAGGGCATTCCCGACACGGCCATCGTCGACCCCGCGACCGGCAAGCTCAACCCGGACGCCAAGGCGCTGAAGTGGAAGGAGCTGTGGAGCCGTGACATTTTCCGTCCGGGCGCCCGCCAGGAATACAGCGTCATCGCTTCCGGCGGTTCTGACAAGACCCAGGGCTATCTCTCGGCTGCCTATGTGAACGACCAGGGTTATCTTCCCAACTCCGGTTTCTCTCGTATTTCCGTGCGCGCCAAGGTTGACCACACTGTCAACAACTTCATCCAGGCCGGCGTGAACCTCGCTTATTCCAATACCGACCAGCAGAAGTATAATGGTTCGGAGCAGTCCAACTACTCCAACATCTTCATGTTCAGCCAGGCCATCGCCCCGATCTACCCGATCCACCTTTTCGATCAGGAGGGTGTGCAGCAGTTCAACGCCAAGGGCCAGGCCCTGTATGACTGGGGCGAGACGGGCCGTGCTTATGCTCCGTCCTCCAACCCTTTTGGCCAGATGCTGTCTTCGCTCGTCACCAAGACGACCGACAACATTTCCTCCCGCGGATATGTCAACATCAATATCCTCCCCGACCTCGTGTTCTCGGTGAACGCCGCGTATGACGTGTTCAACGTCCGCGACAACGAGTATACCACCCCGATCGGCGGCGATGCCGCGAATGTCGGTGGCCGTGGCGAGCAGCAGTCTAGCCGTATCTCGTCCTTCAATGCCAACCAGCTCCTCACCTGGACCCCGACGTTCGGTGAGCACAGCATCACCGCGCTCCTTGGCCACGAGACCAATGCCACGGAAAACTACTACCTCTATGGTCATATGACGAATTTCGTCGACAAGGACGAGCCTGACTTCCTCAATGCCACTGTCTATCAGGGTCTGGAGTCCGCTACGAAGCAGTATTTCCTGGAGGGCTTCTTCTCCCGTGTTGAATACAACTACGCGAATCGCTACCTCTTCTCCGCTTCCTATCGTCTGGACGCTTCTTCCCGTTTCGCTCCGGCTGTCCGTTGGGGCAACTTCTGGTCTGTCGGTGCTTCCTGGAATGCCAAGAATGAAGCCTTCATGCGCAATGTCGACTGGGTGGACGCGCTCCGCCTCAAAGCCAGTTATGGTACGCAGGGCAATGATGCCATTCTCAATCAGCCCAAGACGGCCGTGATGTATCGCGTTTACGAGAATCTTTATCGCATCGACCGCATCGACGGCAAGCCGTCCCTGACGCAGACTTTCCGCGCCGCTCCGGATGTGACCTGGGAGAAGTCCAACAACTTCAACGTCGGTCTCGAGGGCAAGCTCTGGAATCGCTTCAGCTTCAATGTCGAATACTTTGTCAAGGAGACCAAGGACATGATTTACTATCGTCCGCTTCCTGTCTCCCAGGGCAAGCCGGCGTATCAGCTGGTCAACGACATGGACATGATGAACAAGGGCTTCGAGTTCGACCTCACCGTGGACATCTTCAAGAACCGCGACTTCTCCTGGAATGTCAACCTCAATGGTACGCACTACAAGATCGTGATCACCAAGACGCCGAGCGACTGGCCTGCAGAAGGTAAGCAGTATGGCCAATTCTGGCAGGAAGTGGGTGGCAGCCTCTACAATTACTATAAGTTCGAATGGGCCGGCGTCGATCCCGAGACGGGCCGCGCGCTCTATAACAAGTACAAAGACGACGGTACTGTCGAGACAGTGAACAGCACCTCTGAGGCGACTTATCGCAAGACGGGCAAGACCCCTACTCCTGACCTTTATGGTGGTTTCAGCACCTCTCTGCGCTATCGCGGTCTGGACTTCAGCGTCAATTTCGCCTATCAGCTTGGTGGTTACTATCGGGATGCTACGTATATGGGCCTGATGGGTGCCGGCGACGCCGGCAACAACTGGAGCCGCGACATCTTCAACCGCTGGACTCCGAACAACAAGAGCTCCCAGATCCCGCGCCTGCAGTTGAACGACCAGACTGCAAACGAGGATTCCACCCGTTGGCTGACGAGCGCGTCTTATCTCAGCATCCGCAACCTGACCCTGGGCTATACGCTGCCGAAGAAGTTCACGGACAAGATCGGTATCGAAGGTGTCCGCGTCTATCTGACGGCCGACAACCTCTGGTATACCTCCGCCCGCCGCGGTATGGATGTACGTGAGTCTTTCACCGGAAGCAACTCCTATGAGACCTACTCCGCTATCCGGACCGTTTCCGGTGGTATTACGCTTTCTTTCTAATCCTTGAGAGATATTGTCATGAAAAAATATATTGTCATCTTTGCCGCATCTTTGCTGGCTCTGGCTTCCTGCGACAAGCAGTTTGATGTAAGGGTCTCGAATGAGTTGACGGGTAGCAAGGCGATCGATATTGTCGCTGAAGATCCCGGCTTCCTCTCCTCTTATGTCAATGGATTCTATTCCTGGATGATCGAATTCAACGGCGGTGGCGGAAGCCACCAGGACTTCGGCCACCTCAGCGTTGTCTTCACGACCGACCTGATGTGCCAGGATATCGCGATCTGCGGTACCTGGAACTGGGGTACCTACGATATCAACCACGATTATGGTCTGTATACCTACCGTCGCCCGTATCAGTTCTGGAACTTCTACTATACGCTGATCAAGAAGTGCAACGAGGTCATTGATTTCTTCGGCGAGGAGGATCCGACCGACCCGGCTCTCCGCGGCTATCTCGGCCAGGCCTATGCCCTGCGTGCCTTCAGTTATTATTATCTGATCGGCATCTTCCAGGATCCCGTGACGGGCACGACGCCGAACGCCGTGCTCCGCACCGACGCACCGGCTGTCCCTATCGTCTATTCTGCACGTGACGGCAAGTCTGTTGAAGAGGCGGATGCGATGTCCGGCCGCAACACCTATGCGGACCTGATGGCGGAGATTGAGCGCAACATCGATCTCGCTCTTCCGCTGCTCAAGGGCTATCAGCGCGCCACCAAGAACGAGGTCAACTACGAAGTCGCCCAGGGCATCGCCGCCCGCTACTACCTGTTCACCCAGCAGTGGGCGAAGGCCGCCGAGGCCGCCCAGGCTGCCCAGAACGGGTTTGACGTGATGGACAAGACCCGTCTGGCCGCCGGCTTCATGGATATCGCCGACAAGGAGATGATGTGGGGCTTCGATGAGAACACCGAGACGATGACTTCCTATGCTTCGTTCTTCTCCCACATGAGCAACGACAGCCCCGGCTACGGTGGCATCGGCCAGAGCGTCCACTGCATCGACCGCAGACTCTACGACAAGATCTCTGCTACGGACTACCGCAAGGCCCTGTTCAATGGCCCCGAAGGAGATCCGGCCGCCAAGCAGCCGGGCGCCAAGATCGCTTATGCTACCCGCAAGTTCGGCTTTATGGAGAACTGGCTGCAGGACTACATCTATATGCGCAACGCCGAGATGATCCTCATCCAGGCCGAGGCTGAGGCCCGCCAGGGCCAGAACAGCGCCGCTGCTGCCACGCTCGGCAAACTGATGGCCAAGCGCGACCCGTCCTGGGCTTCCGCCAACGTGTCCGTGGACGATGTCCTGCTGCAGCGCCGCATCGAGCTCTGGGGCGAAGGCTTCGAGTTCTATGATCTCCGTCGCAACGGCCTTGGCACTACGCGCAAGTACGACGGCAGCAACCATCTCCCTTCGGGTCAGTATAACTTCCCCGCTCATGGCAAGAGCTGGAACTTCCAGATTCCTAATCAAGAGCTCCAGCAGAATGTGCATATTGATGGTGAGAAGGATCAGAACGAGTGGATCACCGGCACCGAAGAAACAATCTAATTAATTGACGCAATATGAAAAAACATAATATTTTTCTTTCTGTTGCTCTTGCTGCCCTGACGCTCGTTTCCTGCGGGAAGCTTGCGCCCAGCAAGGCCGAAGTCGAGGCTGGCTTCGACGCTCCGATTTCGCTTCCTTCTTTGACGATCGCCAGTCCCGAGGCCGATGCTGCCCATGGTGTCGTCAAGGTGTCGGTGACCGTGAGCGGCGTGCCGTCCGATGCGTCTGATATCGTGCTGGGTGTCATGACCAGCATGGATCCCACTTTTGCGACCAGCAAGTTCGTCGCTGCCGACAACGTGGCGGACGGAACCTTCACCATGCAGGGTACCGTCACTCCCAACTCGACGTATTATGTCAAGGCTGTCGCTTCCTCTATCAAGGGCGGCTCTTCCTACTCCGAGGTCCTGACGGTCGCCGTGCCGAAGGCTCCTCTCTGGGTCCAGGTTCCCGGCACTTATGTCGGCCACGTGGTCTCTGATGCGTATGCCTCTGAGGATTATGACAACAACGTGATCACTGTCATCCCCGACGAGAAGGATCCCGAGCACTATGTCTGGATTGCCGGTATCGAGCCGTACTGGGCAGTCGAGAAGGGCTATACCGGCGAGGAACTGGACCGCAACTACGTCCGGGCTTCCATCGACGAGAAGAACGAAAGCCTGATCGTCGCTGTCGGCGCTGACATCCACCTTGGCAACCGCACCATCCGTGGTCTGGATGCTCCTTCCATGGAGACGGCGTCCAAGTATGTTCCGCTTGTCTTCCAGCTGAAAGCAGGTGGCAACCTCTATCGCGCCAACGGTTTCCAGACCTTCGCCGGCGACGAGCTGGAGGATATCTGGAAGGGTGATGTCACTTACGTGGCCCAGTAATAAGGTTTGACAATCTTGTTAATTATAAAGAAGCGGTGGTAGAAATATCACCGCTTTTTTTTATTTTTGTACGATAATGGCCCGGGTATGTTCTTTTGATTCCGCTGCCGGAAGGCGGAGGATGATCAGGGCCTCCCGTACTTGATATGTTTATTTTATTGTTATGAGAAACCGCAGTTGTTTTTTCTTTGCCGTTTTTCTTCTGGCCCTGTCTTCTTGTACGCAGGAGCCGGTGGTCGGCAACACCCAAGACCAGAGAACCGCGTCCGTCCAAGTGCCGGAGGACTGCATCCCTGGCGTTATCCGTGTGAAATTCAAGAGTGAGCCGACCGGGACCAAATCCGGCGGCCCGGACCTCTCCGCCCTGGCGAACGCCACGATGACCCGCGTTTTCCCTCCTGCAGGGAAGTGGGAAGCGCGCCATCGCGCCTGGGGCCTTCACCTCTGGTATGACATCCATTTCGACGCCGAGATGCCGCTCACCAAGGCCGGTGAGGTCGTTGCGGCGCTGGAAGATATCGATGTGATGGAGTTCGTCCCGCGCATCAAATTCAACGACGTGCCGTCCGTCCTCTTCGACGACCCGCTTCTTTCCGAGCAGTGGCACTATGTCAACGATGGTTCTCGCGACCATTCCGCCGCGGGTTGCGATATCAATGCCGCCCGCGCCTGGGCGATCGAATCCGGCCATCCTGACGTGATTGTCGGCATCGTCGACGAAGGCATTGACTACAACCACGAGGACCTGAAGCAGAACATGTGGATCAATACCGTGGAGATGAACGGTACGGCCGGTGTCGACGACGACAACAATGGCTATGTCGACGACATTTATGGCTACAACTTCGTGACGCATGACGGCAAGAACGCCGTCGGTACGGTCGAGCCCGGCGGACACGGCTCCCACGTGGCCGGAACGATCGCCGCCGTCAACAACAACGGCATCGGCGTGTCCGGTATCGCCGGCGGCAACGGCTCCCCGAATACGGGTGTGCGTGTCATGAGCGCTCAGACCGGAGAGGATGGCAGCGACGCCTCCGCCTTTATCGGCGCGGCGATCGTATATGCCGCTGACAATGGCGCGGTCCTGATCAACTGCAGCTGGAGCGTCAGCAAGACGGAGACGCCTGCATTCCTCCTGGAAGCGCTGCAGTATTTCAACGCCAATGCAGGCTTCGACGAGAATGGCGAGCAGGTCGGCCCGATGGCCGGCGGTCTGGCCATTTTCTCCGCAGGCAATGACAATTCGGATGCGAGCTATCCCGCCGCGGAGGATATCGTCGTGGCGGTCGCTTCGGTGGGCGCGGACTATATGCGTGCCTCTTATTCGAACTATGGACCGTGGGTGGATGTCTGTGCTCCCGGTGGCGAGGCCAGCCTGGGCAATACGATTCTCTCCACCGTGCCGGGCAACAATTATGATGGTTACCAGGGCACATCCATGGCCGCTCCGCACGTGACGGGCGTGGCCGCACTGCTGGTGTCGCACTATGGCGTGGGCCGCAAGGGCTTTACCCGTGAGAAACTGATCCGCCTCCTCAAGGATACGGCCAATCCCAAACCGTATGAGGTCAACGACGGGTTCTATCGCGACCAGCTGGGTACCGGTCTGGTGGATGCGTATGCAGCGTTGGTCGCGGAGCCTATTTCCTCCGGTGCGCCCAACGCGCTGACCACGTTCCAGGCCAAGGCGGAGAGCAACCGGATCCAGCTGACCTGGAATATCCCGGATGGAGAAGGCGCAAACCCCTATTTCTTCAACGTGTTCTACAGCACTTCCTCGCTGGCTTCCCTGGATCCCGCCAAGCCGGGCAAGGACGTCCAGGTGCTCCGTGTCCCTTCTTCGGGACAGAAAGCCGGTTCTGAAATGCGTGCGCAGCTTTCCGACCTGGACTTCAAAACGGATTATCATATCCGGATCGTCTCCGAGTCTTTTGGCGGCGACCTCGCCGAGCCTTCCGAAGAGAAGGTCGTCCGTACGGGCCAGAATGCCAAACCGGTCATCAAGCCTCAGAACGGGACTTCTTTGTCGCTCCGCTCCCACGAAACCGGTCTGCTGGAGTTCGCCATCAGCGATCCGGACAATCATCCCCTGCGGGTGAACGTCTCGGAGATCGACGGTCTGCACGCCGACTTCGTGGACGGTCTGCTCACGCTGTCGTTCAACGCGCTTGAGGCGGAAGATGGCAAGACCTATGAAGGGGAAGTTGCTGTCAGTGACGGCTATGACACCGTGAAGAGTCCCTTCTCCATCATTGTCAAGAAGAATAATGCGCCGACGGTGTCCAAGCCGATCGAGGACCTGATCTTCACTTCTATCACCGGGAGCCAGACGATAGACCTCTCCCAATACTTCCAGGATGCGGATGAGGAGACGCTCTCCTACACGGTCCGTCTGCTGTCCGACTATCTCGTCGTGAGACCGACTCTTTCCGGTGCCATGCTGACCTTGAAGGGCAGTTCTTATGGTATCTCGAGCATGGAAGTCAAGGCGGTTGACGCGCGCGGCGAAGAGATCAGCCAGACCTTCCGTCTGCTGGTCCGCGATGCCGACCGGGCGTATGACCTTTATCCCAACCCGGTCCAGACGGATCTGCATATCGGCGTAGGCGAGCCTAAGAGTGCCAGCGTGACCTTGATCAACAAGGCCGGCGCCACGGTCTTCTCCGCGGAGTCCGTCAGCCTGGATCCTTTCGCTCCTTTTAAGGTCGACATGTCTGATCAGCCTGCCGGTACCTATTATGTTTTGATCGGTGAAGATCGGTACACGATCGTCAAAGAATAAATTCGCTTGAGTTATGAAGAAAACATTTGTTATCCTTTCCTTTGTCTTGTGTTCAGTGGCGGCCTCCGCTCAGACGGCCCCTGCCTTGTTGATCGGCGCCGATCCTGTGGCCTATGGCCGCGGCGGCGCGAGCGTGGCAACGGCAGCCGGCGCTTTTGCTGTGGACAACAACGCAGCAGCGATGTCGCTTTCCGATAATAAGTTCGATATTTCCGCGACCTACGGGATGTGGGCTCCGAAAGTGGCCGACAACACCCTGGCGGGTCTGGGCGCCTTCTTCCGCATCAACGACAAGATTGCCGTCGGCCTGTCCGGTCGCATGCTTCTCGACAAGCCTTACGATGTCACGACGCCCCGTGGCCAGGTGACTGGCACGTTCACGCCGAAAGATATCGTGGCGGGTCTCGGTGTCTCCTATGCCGTGACCGACAATATCTCCCTGGGTCTGACCGCGCGCATGCTTGCCTCGACGATCGGTGAGGACCTCTCCGGCAACGCCTTTGCCGGCGACCTGACGGCCATGTACGCCAAGGACGCTTTCAGCGCTGCGCTGGGCGTCTGCAACGTCGGTTCCGCCCTCAGCTATGGTGGCGAGAGCTACGCGCTCCCGATGTTCGCCAAGGCCGGCGCCGCTTACTCGGTGTCCGGTTTCACGGCTTCCGCTGAGGTGGACTACCTCTTCAGCGGCGCGCTGATGGCGGGCGTGGGTGCTGAGTACTGCATCGTGGACATCGTGTCCCTGCGGGCCGGTTTCCACTACGGCGACGACGCCAAGGCCATCCCGACCTATGCGTCGGTGGGCCTGGGCTTCAAGTTCGCCGGCGTCCACCTGGACGCTGCCTATCTGCTTGCCTCCAAGGCTCTCGGCAACACGCTGACGGTCAGCCTGGGCTACGCATTCTAAAACCTGCTGACTATGAAAAGCTTCCGTTCCGTACTGAGGCGGAACGCACTTAGAGCTTTGACCCTTTGTGCGTTGATCCTGACGACTTCGTTCTCCGCTTTTGCCAAGGTCATTCCCATGACCCGCGCAAAAGCGGATGCGGAGCGTTTTCTGAAAGAGGCCGCTCGCGGCCGTTCTCCGCTGCTCTATCTGACGTTCGCGGGCTCGCGGGAGACCAAGGCCGGTGCGGCGGAACCTGCTTATTTCGTCTTTAACGATGCGCGCGGCGGCTTTGTCATCGCCGCGGGCGACGACACGGTCCCGTTCATCCTGGGCTATTCGACTTCTGGGTCTGTCCGGGAGGATTCGATGCCGGAGAATCTCAGGGGCTGGCTGGATATGTGGGCGGACATCGTGGAGAGCGAACGCCTCCGCGGCGCTGCGCCGTATCCGCAGGCCGCGCCGACCTCCGGCGGCACTTCCAAATTGCTCGAAACGGCCCTGTGGGATCAGGGCGACCCTTTCAACCGGCACTGTGTCGAGATGGAGGGGAAACGCTGCGTCACCGGATGTACGATCACCGCAACGGCGGCCCTGATGCGTTATCATCAATGGCCGGAGCGGGGGCATGGCGTCGTTCCTTCCTATGTCTGCAGCTATAAAGGCAAGGAGTATACGATTCCGTCCGTCGAGCTGGGACACGCCTATGACTGGGCCAATATGCCGCTGACCAATGACGAAGACGGCTCGTGGACCGACCAGCAGGCCGAAGAGGTCTCGATCTTGATGAGCGAACTGGGCGTGATGTTCGAGGCCGAGTACTCGCCCGAAGGCACCGGCGCCTCATTGTTCTACGTCGGGCCGGGCCTAACCGATTATCTGGACTACGACAAGGGCTTCAGGTACGAGCAGAAGGGCCTCTATCCCGATTTGAATGACTGGATCGCAGTGATGAAGGAAAACATCGACCAGGTGGGCCCCGTCCTGTATGCCGGCTATTCGGAAAACAGCGGACATGCTTTCCTTCTGGATGGATACGACGAGCAGGACAATTTCCATATCAACTGGGGATGGAGCGGCAGTTCCAACGGCTATTTCGCCATGCCGGCGTTCCTGGATTTTACCCTTCACCAGGAAGCTGTCCTGGGACTGAAACCGAATGCCGGCGGCTCGTACACGGAGGATGTCAGACTCTATCATATGGGCATCCGGGCTTCGACGACGGAATTTGCCGTCGGTGTGCCGTTTACGGTTTCGTGTCTCTATTTCGGAAATTACAGCGCGTCAGCCTTTACCGGCGAGGTCGCGTTCGCCAGATTTGACCGTCGGGGCAGGATGGTAGAACTGGTGAGCGAAGCGCATGAGCTTTCCGTGCCTGGCCTGGTAGGAGAGCTCTTGGAGGATGTCCCTTGTGTGATCAATACGCCGATCAAGGCAGGTGACGTGATCCGGATGGTGTATCGCTCGCAGCAGACGCCTTCCTGGACGCCGATCCGCTACGATTATGAAGATAATAGGATTGTCGGGTCGATCCCCGTCGGGGATCCCGTAATCCTGGAAGACATCGTGTCGGTCTCTTATGATGCCTTGACCGGCATCCTGACCGTTACCCTGACGGATGAGGCAAGCTGCGAGCTCCGTCTCGGCGCCACTGTAGTGAGTACCGGCGTCTCCGTTCTTGGCGACCAAGTGACGATAGACGCCAATCGGCTCGCTCCTGCCAAATACACGCTGCACCTGCAGCGCGGCGGGCAGGTGAAAGACATCTCCATCAAGTTTGGCCTGAAGAAATAGGATGCTATGAAAAATGTTCTTTATATTCTGATGCTGGCCCTGGCCCTGAGCTTTGTCGGTTGCAAGAAACAGCCGTATCTGAAGGTGGACAAACCCACGCTGAGCCTGTTGTCTGCCGGCGGGTCGGAGCAGATCGTCATCGATGCCAATTATCCCTGGACGGCGTCCTCCTCCGATTCCTGGATCAAGATTCAATATACGGAAGGAGAGAATGTCCTGAAGGTGACCGTCCAGCCCAACTACGCTACGGACGGCCGCCAGGGCTCCATCTCGGTCAAGAGCGAAGACCTGGCCGTCGTGGTCCCGGTGACGCAGGCCCAGCGCGACGCCATCGAACTGGAGACGTCTGGTCGCGTCGAGGTGAACGCCGAAGCGCAGCAGATCGACATCCCGCTCAAGAGCAATGTGGCGCTGACGGCCGTGGTGAAGGAAGGTGCGGACTGGATCTCTGTGGTCTCCACGAAATCGATGGAAGCGCATACGGTCACGTTCTCCCTGAAAGCCAATGACAGCAAGGAAATGCGCCGGGCGCTGGTATCCTTCCAGGACGCGTCGGGCGCTATTGCGCAGGATCTGATAATCGACCAGGCGGGTAAGCCGCGGGTCCTTCGCGTGGCGTTCCGGGACGTGCTGTCGTTCCAGGTGCCGGCCCTGACGGGGATTGCCGGCAGCGAGCTTTTCGGCTGGGCCTTCTGGGACACGGACACGCAGGGGATCCCGTACGATGCAACCTTGTCCAAGGTCTATGATGACCGGGCCGGTTCCCTCCGGATCGAGGCCGGGAACGCCCAGTCGGTCACTTTCGCCGATGTGAACGGGGTGGTGTCCATCGACCTGTCCGATTTCTGATTTTCTGTTGGAATGAATTTGACGGGGCGCGTGAGTAATCACGCGCCCTTTTTTTGTCCGTTGTCGCGTCATTTAGCGTCTTTGAGCCCTAAAAAATGCCAAAATATGGCTCTGAATGCGCTAAAGTGTTGTTTTTTTGATTTTAATTTCTGAAATTGCGGCTACTATCCGTTCGGATAGATCGCGCGACGCATTTTTCAGCATTTTTTTCAGCTTGAGTTAGTACTGTATAGTATACAGGGCTTCCTGTATATATTGTTTGTTGTTTTTGTTTAATTTAAATGCTTATGAAAAACGCAAAACCGTTCTTCAGCATCCTTTTTCTGTTGATTGGCGTCGCACTTTCTGCACAGAACGTTGCGGTCAAGGGAACAGTCAAGGATGCTTCTACCGGAGAGCCGATTCCCTTCGCCTCCATCCAGGTCAAGGGGACGAGCACCGGAGCCAACGCAGATGTGGACGGAGTGTACAGCATTTCGGTTCCTTCCAATGCGTCGCTCATCTTCTCTTCCATCGGCTACAATAACACCGAGATTGCCGTCAATGGACGCGGTGTCATCGACGTGGCCCTGACCCCTGACGCCGAAGCGCTCGAAGAGAGTATCGTCGTCGCCTATGGCGTCCAGAAGAAATCATCTTTTACCGGTTCCGCCACGCAGCTCAGTGGCGAGAAACTGGCGAGAATGCAGACTTCCAACATCGCCAAGTCCCTGGAGGGCTCGGTCGCGGGCCTGATGACTGCCAGCAACTCCGGCACGCCCGGCTCCAGCTCCAGCTTCCAGATCCGTGGTTTCGGTTCGGTCAACGCATCCACTTCTCCGTTGATCGTGGTGGACGGCGTGCCTTATGAAGGCGCCCTGAACTCCCTTCCGGCGCAGGATCTGGAGTCCATCACCGTCCTCAAGGATGCGGCGGCCAACTCCATGTACGGCGCCCGTGGCTCCAACGGTGTCATCATCATCACCACCAAGCATGGCGCCGCCGGCAAGGTGAACATCACCTTTGATGCGAAAGTGGGTGTCAACACGCGGGCCATTCCGGCGTACGACGTCATCACCGATCCGGGCGAGTACTATGAGATGACCTGGGAAGCGATGCGCAACAACGTGTACTACACGGGTGTCATGAGCCTCGCTCAGGCAAACCGCTACGCGTCTGCCAGCCTCCTGGAGGTTCTGGGCCCCTACAATATCTACGCGGGCGTGCCTGACACGGCCATCGTCGACCCCGCGACCGGCAAGCTCAATCCCGATGCCAGACAATTGAAATGGAAGGATCTGTGGAGCCGTGACGTTTTCCGTCCGGGTGCCCGCCAGGAGTATAATGTGTCCGCTTCGGGCGGCTCTGACAAGACCCAGGCTTACCTTTCCGCCTCTTTCCTGCAGGATGACGGCTATGTTCCCAATTCCGGCTTTACCCGTGTCGCCGTGCGCGCCCGGGTCGACCACACCGTCGGGAAGTTCATCAAGGCCGGCCTGAACCTGGCTTATTCCAACACCGACCAGCGCAAATATGGCGACCGGGAGGAAAACAACTACTCCAATATCTTCATGTTCAGCCAGAACATTGCCCCGATCTACCCGATTTACCTCTATGACAGGGATGGGGTGCGTCGGTACAACGATAGGGGAGAGACCCTTTATGACTGGGGTACGACCGGCCGTCCTTATGGCGCGACTGCCAACCCTTATGGACAGTTGATGGCTTCCATCGTCACCAAGACCAGCGACAACATCTCTTCCCGCGGGTATGTCAACATCAATTTCCGGCCTGATCTCGTGCTCTCGGTGAACGCCGCCTATGATGTGTTCAATATCCGTGACAATCAATACGTGACGCCGATCGGCGGCGACGCCCAGAATGTGAACGGCCGCGGCGAGCAGCAGATGCGGCGCTATGTAGCCCTGAACGCCAACCAGCTCCTTACGTGGACCCCGACCTTCGGCGAGCACAGCATCACGGCCCTCGTCGGCCACGAGATCAAGTCCGATCAGGATTACTGGCTCTATGGACACATGACGAATTTCGTCGACCGGGATAATCCTGATTTCTCGAATGCAGTTGTGTATCAGGACCTCAGTTCTGCTGGCTCCGACTATTTCCTCGAGGGATTCTTCTCCCGCGTGGAGTACAATTATGCAAACCGCTATCTCTTATCTGCATCCTATCGTATGGACGCCTCTTCCCGCTTCGCCCCGGACAAGCGTTGGGGCAGTTTCTGGGCCGTCGGCGCTTCGTGGAATGCCAAGAATGAAGCTTTCATGCGGGATGTCGACTGGGTCGACGCGCTGCGCCTCCGGGCCAGTTACGGCACGCAGGGAAATGACGCCATCCTGGATGAAGAGAAGGAGTTCACGCTCTCCCGCGTATATGAGAACCTCTATCGCATCGACCGCATCGAGGGCGCCGCATCGCTGACCCAGGTTTTCCGTGCCGCTCCGAATGTGACCTGGGAGAAATCCAACAACCTGAACATCGGCATCGAGGGCAAGCTCTGGGGTCGCTTCAACTTTGACGTCGAGTATTTCGTCAAGGAGACCAAGGACATGATTTACTATCGTCCGCTTCCCCTTTCCCAGGGAAAACCGTCTTCGCAGCTGGTCAACGACATGGACATGATGAACAAGGGCTTCGAATTCGACCTGTCCGTGGACATTTTCAAGCAGCGCGATTTCTCCTGGAATATCGCGGTCAACGGCACGCACTACAAGAACGTGATCACCAAGATTCCGGAAGACTGGGCCGCGGAAGGCAAGCAGATCGGCAACTATTGGCGCAAGAAGGGGGGCTCCCTGTATGAATACTATATGTATGAGTGGGCCGGGGTGGATCCTGAAACCGGCCATGCGCTATACAACAAATACAACTCGGACGGCACCGTCGAGAAGGTGACGGATACTTCCAAGGCCTCCTATCGCTCCACGGGCAAGACGCCGATCCCTGACCTCTATGGAGGTTTCAGCACGTCCATCCGCTACCGCGGCTTCGACTTCAGCGCCAGTCTCGCGTATCAGATCGGCGGCTATACCAATGATACCATCTACCAGGGCCTGATGACCGCCGGTGATGCCGGCAGCAACTGGAGCCGGGACATTTTCAACCGCTGGACGCCGAATAATACCGGTTCGCAGATTCCCCGCGTGCAGATGAACGACCAGTCCGCGAACGAGGGTTCTACCCGCTGGCTGACCAGCAGTTCCTACCTGAACCTTCGCAATGTGACCCTGGGCTACACGTTGCCCGGACGTCTTACAGGCAAGGCCGGCATTCAGTCTGTCCGTATCTATGTCACCGCGGACAACGTCTGGTACACCTCAGCCCGTCGCGGTCTGGATGTCCGTCAGTCTTTCTCCGGCAGGAACGAACAGACCTATTCCGCCTTGCGGACCGTCTCCGGTGGTGTTACGCTTTCTTTCTAATCTAAAGGAGATTCAATTATGAAAAAGTATATTACCATCTTTGCCGTATCCCTGCTGGCCTTCATCTCTTGCGACAAGCAGTTCGATATACATGATTCCAATTATCTGACCGGCAACGACGCCATCGGCATCGCTGACGAGAATCCCGAATTCCTCTCATCCTATGTCAACGGATTCTACTCCTGGATGATCGAGTACAACGGAGGCGGCGGCAGCCATCAGGATTTCGGCCATCTCGGCATTCTCTTCACGACCGACCTGATGTGCCAGGATATCGCGATCTGCGGCTCCTGGAACTGGGGTACTTTTGATATCAACCATGACTATGGCGCCTATAACTACGTCCGCGTCAAGCAGCTCTGGAACTTCTACTATACGCTGATCAAGAAATGCAACGAAGTCATCGACTTCTTCGACGAAGAAGATCCGACCCAAGCGACTCGCCGGAAGTATCTGGGCCAGGCTTATGCCCTCCGTGCCTTCAGCTACACCTATCTGATCCAGCTTTTCCAGGATCCGGTGACCGGCACGACGCCGAACGCGGTGCTTCGCACCGACGCCCCGGCTGTCCCGATTATCTATTCCACCCGCGACGGCAAATCGTATGATGAAGCCGAGGCGATGGCCGGCCGCAACACCTATGCGGACCTGATGGCGGAGATTGAGCGGAACATCGCTCTCGCGCTTCCGCTGCTCCAGGGGGTCGAGCGTGGCTCCAAGAACGAAGTCAATTATGAGGTCGCCCAGGGAATCGCCGCCCGCTACTATCTGCTCACCCAGCAGTGGGACAAGGCGGTCGAAGCGGCCAAGGCCGCCCAGAACGGCTTTGACTTGATGGACAAGAACCGGCTGATGTCCGGGTTCATGGAGATCGAGGACAATGAAGTGATGTGGGGTTTCAACCATACGACGGAGACGATGACCTCCTATGCGTCGTTCTTCTCACACATGAGCAACGATTCCCCGGGTTATGGCGGTGGCGGCGCCAGTGTCCACTGCATCGACCGTCGCCTTTACGACCGGATCCCGGACACGGATTATCGCAAAGCCCTGTTCAACTCGGCAGCCGGTGCTCCCCAGGTGGATGAAGAGATAATTGGCAACACCCTTCCGTACGCCTCCCGTAAATTCGGTTATAAGGCCGACTGGCTGCAGGACTACATCTATATGCGCAATGCCGAGATGATTCTCATCCAGGCCGAGGCGGAGGCCCGTCTGGGCCAGAACAGCGCCGCCGCCACGACGCTTGGCAAACTGATGGCCAAGCGCGACCCGTCCTGGGCCTCCGCCAACGTGTCCGTGGACGATGTCCTTCTCCAGCGCCGCATCGAACTCTGGGGCGAAGGCTTCGAGTATTTTGATCTCCGCCGCAACGGCCTTGGCGCTACCCGCAAGTATGATGGAAGCAACCATCTTGCATCGGGCCAGTATAACTTCCCCGCACACGGTATCAGCTGGAACTTCCAGATTCCCCGGCAGGAGATCCAGAACAACCTGCATATCGATGGGGAGAAGGACCAGAACGAATGGGTCTCCGGTACCGAAGACCATGATTAATCATAAAATGTGAGCAATATGAAAATCCATATCAAATATTTTCCTGTCGTTCTTGCTGCCCTGGCCTTCGCTTCCTGCGATAAGCTGGCGCCCGGCAAGGCCGAAGTTGAATCCAACTTTGCCACTCCGAAGGTGCTTCCTTCCTTGACGATCGGTGAAGCCGTGGCGGATGCTGCCCATAAGGTCGTCAACGTGTCTGTGACCGTGAGCGGCATGCCGGCGGACGCTTCCGATATCGAGCTGGGTGTCCTGACCAGCCTGGACCCTGCTTTTGCCAGCAGCCGGTTCGTCGCTGCCAAGGAAGTGGCGGACGGCACCTTCATCATGCAGGGAGCTGTCACCCCGGATGCGACATATTATGTCATGGCGGTCGCCACTTCTCTCGAGAGTGGCGCCTCGTATTCGGATGTCATTGAGGTCGCCGTGCCGAAGGTTCCTTTCTGGGCCCAGCTCCCGGGTTCTTATGTCGGCCATGTCGAGTCCGAATTGGAGGACAGCCAGAAGTATGACAATACGCTTATCGTGGTCGCTGACGAGAAGGATCCGGAGCACTATGTCTGGATCGCCGACATCGAGCCGTACTGGGCGTATGACGGCGGACACTCCGGCGAGACGCTTGAATTCAACTATGTCCGGGCGTCTGTCGACGAGACGAACAAGTGCCTTGTCATCGCGGATCGTGCTGACATCCATCTCGGCGGGCGCATCGTCCGCGGCGTCGATGCCGTTTCTATTTATGATGCGGAGTATTACGCGCCGATTGTATTCGAAGTCCTGAAGGACGGCAGCCTTTATCGTAAGAATGCCTATACGACGTATGCCGGGGGGGACCTGGAGAATTCCTGGGGCGGGGACGTCACTTATTCCCCTGCATCCTAGCCGCCGTTGATTGAAAAAAGTGGAGGGGGGTACGGTATTTGCCGTACCCCCCTTTATTTATTACCTTTGAGTTATATGAAACACTTCTCTACTTTCTTTCTGGCGGCGGCCCTCGCGGTGGGCTGCCTGACTTCGTGTGGCAAGACCCTGTCCGAGAAGCGGGCCGAAGCCAACACCCGCAGTTACCTCAATCAGTTTTCCTACAGTCTGCTGAGCGGAGAATATCTCTGGACGGCGGATATCTATGACGCGCTGAGTAAATGGGACCTGAAAGCGGATCCCTACGATCAGGTGCTCGCTGCACGCTACAAGGATGGCTCCGGCAAGGAGATCGACCGCTGGACCCAGATGTTCGGCAGCTTCGATGCGGTCATGAACAGCATGGACGGCACGCCCGACGCCACCTTCGGTATGGAGCTCGGGCTGCGGCTGAAGGAGGAGGGGAGCAGGCAGGTCGTCGCCGAGGTGCTCTACACCTATGCGGGCAGCCCGGCACGGGAAGCCGGCCTCAAGCGGGGCGACGTGATCGTGGAGATCAATGGCATTGAGATGGATGTCGACAACTATTCCATGTACCTCTCTTTGTTCCTGAGCGCCTTACCCCAGGTGACTCTGACGCTTGCCGACGGGCGGGACGTGCTCGTCTTTGCGGAATCCATGTATCTGGACCCGGTCCTGCTCTCGAAGGTCTTCCAGGCCGACGGCAAGAAAGTGGGCTATCTGTGCTATACCAGTTTCACGCTTGATTCCTACGAAGCGCTGATCAAGGCGTGCAAGGAGTTCCGCCAGGAGGGCGTCAAGGACCTGATCCTGGACCTCCGCTACAATACCGGCGGCTACGCGCTCGCCGAGCTGGTCCTGGCGTCGATGCTGGCCCCGGAGGGGATGGTCCGGATGGGCGCGGTGCACTCGAAGGATGTGTACAACGCGGCGATGACGACCTATCTGCAGCAGAACGGGGAGGATATGTGCACGAGATTCCAGCAGGAATTCGCATTCCAGGGCCGCGACAAGACCTACCGTTTCAGCACGGCGGACGCCAATGTCGGCTGCGAACGGATCATCGCGCTCGTCGGCCCGAACACCGCCTCTGCCTCGGAGTTGCTGCTCTGCGCCCTGAAGCCGTATATGCCGGTCTACCTGATCGGTACCCAGACCTACGGGAAATACTGCACCGGCATCATGGTCCCTGCGGAAGATTTCTATGAGGAAGCCGCGAAACAGGGCGCCGTGAGCGCCAAGGATGCGGAAGACGCCCGCAAGTACACGGCGGACAAGGGAATGTATCTGATGATTTCCTATTTCACCGACAAGAACGGCGCGACGCTCTGTATGCCGGACGGCATGGCGCCCGACGAGCAGGTCGAGGACAATCCGGGCGACGGCTTCGAGCTGGGCGATCCCGGCGAGACCCTGCTGGCCCGGGCCCTCGCGTACTGCGGCTACCGGGCGGCGCCGGCGCAGGCGCAGCGTGCGGGCGCGGTG